>Ga0302127_10000574_pt1 | contig 20668 bp, 15 predicted proteins | sample CB4_SCM_MG_FD_204452 | JGI IMG/M metagenome (GOLD analysis project Ga0302127, IMG submission 204452) | Marine microbial communities from Western Arctic Ocean, Canada - CB4_SCM | ecosystem: Environmental > Aquatic > Marine > Oceanic | place: Canada: Western Arctic Ocean | collected 2017-09-24
TTTTACCTGATACCATGGAATTTGCAGATAGTATCCCGGTACGAGCATCCGATTCTAACGGATAACTGCCCGGACGTAACCATCGAATTTCCGGACGACATGGGTTTCGACACTAATGCGTCTGTACCCTTTTTATTCAGACTGAATTTATACTACTCATCCCATACAGAATTTTCATTTAACCCTCCAGGATAATCATGTACATTTTTAGGAGGTTTTCTTCTCGTAACAATAATTACTACAGCTAGAAGAACAATTGCACCACTTAAGATGTAAAGTGCGGTATTTGTGACATTATCTATTTTTGAAATTTTAGGGTTTCTAGGATCGGCATCTGAATTATCACCAACCCCATCACCGTCAGTATCTTTGGTTTCGGTTGGGTCTTGCGGGAATGCGTCAGAATTGTTTCCCACCCCGTCATTATCATCATCATGTGTCTCTGTCGGGTCTTGTGGAAATACATCTAAATCGTCAGTTACTCCATCTCCATCGAGATCGTTGGAATCTAAAAAAACAAATACAGTGGCAGTTTTTGTTACAAAATTAGGATTGTCGGTACCATTTACCAGCTTATTTTTTCCATAGATGATATATTCAGAAGTACCTCGCTGTCCATCTCCTGCTTTTAAAAATACTTCAAATTCAGTATTGTTATTGGAAGAAACAAATAATGAACTAGGAGCAGAAAATACCAACTCGAAATTTCCCCCAACACCAATCTCAAAATTCTGAATGTATATTGTTGGATTATATATGGTACATTTGATTATTCCAGTTCTATTTTCTCCAACAGTATTTATCGAGATTATTCCCCCTCCTGTTTTGTTATTACAAATAATACTGAATGCGGCAGCTTGAAAAAAATCTACATCATCACTAGGCAAAGGTTGATCTGTTTCAAGAATTGGAAAAATAATATTTGAATTGCATCCATCACAATCTGTAACTGAATTATCTCTATTTTGATCCGGGTGGGTATAGAAGAAATATATCTCAGCTGAACAATCCGAGAAGGAACATTCAATCCCTTGATATGCTTCTACTTCGTATTCTACTTGTATCTCAATATTATCTTGATTCTTCTTCCATTCAGTCATATTTTCAGCAACAGGAAATTCCCAAGTGATTGTTTCTTGGCCACTTCCTCCTGTAATAAATGTGTCACTTGCAACAGGTAAACCTGCTTTCTTGAATGTTGCAGTGAAATGCTTGCAAGGAGTATCTCCTGTACAATCTGAACCTGTTAATCCCCAAGATTCTATGAAAAATGTTGCTCGAATAACTTCGCCAATTTCTAGAACCATATTCTTTGATAAAAATAATTCAAAACTAATATTTATTGAAATTCTTCCATTTTCTGCTTGTTTCTGGCCATAACCTTTAGGTGAACTTCCATTATCTGAATTATTTCCATCAAAGAAGAAATGTCCGTGCCCATTATCTATTTCTTCGCCTCCAAATAACCAATATGTTGTGTTATTTACTGTTGGCTGATGATTATCATTTCTACTAGTAGTTTCTGCATTTATGATTGATAAGGTACTTGTTAACATCAATAATACTAGTATTAATGATTTGGAGACTAGTCTCATAATTTCCTTTAAACTGTATTTTAGTAATATTAGTTGCTCTAAATTTGTGATTAAATTAGGCAAGTTTTCTTTTTAGGAAGATTCTAATGCGTCTACCATTGGATTACTTTTTGAAAAAATAAAATATGAGAAGGTCCGTTTGTGTTTCATGACAGTAGAATATATTGGGTGTGGAAGTGCAGACTTCAAAAAAATGAATCAATTAGCAAAAGAAGGTTGGAGAGTGGTTGCAAATGGTGGTAGAAACGGCATCTTCGTAGTTATGGAAAGACCATTACATTGACACTAATGCGTCTGTACGGAATATAATTAATTCCTCAGAGGATAAATCTGGAGATCATGTTGCTCCAACCGCAATCTAATTGTTACCGGGTAGTAACATTATTACATCTCATTCTCTGCTTCGGCATTATCCCCGATTCCATCGTTATCAGATTATTATTATATTATTATAAATATATACTTAATTAATGTAATTAATTTAATTAATACCTAAAATCTATTCAAATTACACACAATAGAAGATTATGAATTGCATATGGATGTCATTCATTGCAATTTATTACTCAAGGAATTTAATTACTAGACTCAAAATAAATTAAAACCCCTCTTTGATATCATTCATATTGAGGAAGACAATGAAGCCAAAAAGTCCAGAATACAGAGCACGTTTACTTTTTTTCTGGTTGGTTTTATCTTCATTTGGAATTATGTTTGCAGTATTATCTTGGCTGCAAGAAGCAAATATAATCCCATCTAGTGCTGAATTAGGGGCCTGGAAAGGGTTTTTAGCCGTATTAACAGGTTTAATATTGTACTGGCTAGTTGCCAGAGATATTACTGGTGGCCCAGGCGATAAGTAATTATGGCGATATAATCTACCGAGGAGTTGCTTTAAAAAACACTCTACGAGGGAATAGTTAGTACACTTACCTAAGCGTCTAGACATTTCTCTAAAACGCCTAGTACTGGGATGGAGCAGACCGGTCAAACTTGTCCCCAGACATAGGTTTTCGTGTTATGATAATGCATATCATAATCATCAGCGTCGAATGTAATAATCTCGGTTGAAACTCTACCTTCACTATCATAAGTTGTATTTGTGACTATTTCTCCCCAAGCATATTCAGCCCTAATTTGAGTAAGCATACCTTGAGAATCATATGTAAAGTTTGAATAACATTCTCCCATTTGTAAAGCGTTATCCGAATAAATCTTAATCAACACATCATTTGAATCATAATAATATATGGTGGTTTGGTTAGCATCAGGGAAGGTCCCCTCAACAGTGTATGTCTCTATTAGCCCCTCTAGATTATATGTTGAGTTATGCCAACGCCAATCATCTTCTGAATAATTATTATGCATCGTTATCTCACGACCTGACGAATCATAAGAGTAATTTGAATAATAAGGATCATAGTGATTGACGTCGGTTTCACCAGTATTAACATCAAAACTAACAGCAGTTGTTTGATGTTCTACAGTTATGAGTTGCCCGGCAGCATCATAATGATAAGTAGTATTGGAAAATTGTTGGTAACCAGCATCACCAGCGGAACCAGATGTGTAATTAGAGGAAACAATATTCCCGTTAGAATCATAATTATAAGTCCAAAAATCTGGGGAATATGGGACTCCACCTCCCCCCACACCGGACATTACTCGGCCATCTATTGTCGTTCTAATTAATTCACAATTTGAATCATATGTATGGTTCGTCCATGAAGTGTTCCCGGGGGCTTGGATTGCCACCTCAGTGATTTGCAGTAGTACAGTACAACCACTTGTAGTTCCATTACCGCCGTCTGTGGTCTCATTGCCTGCGGTATCATTCGTCGTCTGATTGATAGTCTCATTACTTGTTCCACCGATGTTCTCGACTGTGTCATCTACATCGTCGGTACTCGACCCTTCGTCAGCGGTGCATCCGGCGAGAGACGCACTAATCATCAAAAGAATAATCGCTATTGCATGGTATCTCATGCCCTCTCCTCAATGTGACCGCAGTTAATAGTTGCCCCAACATTTTCTACGAATAGAGCGCACAAGAGTATGGACACACAAGTGTCCACTGTGCGGTGGTCAGTTAGTATACACTGAATTCTTTTCTGATTTTGTCACAGGTATGCGTTTGAAAATTAAATATTAATAAGGTGTGACAAAATTGGCGAAATTATGAGTACTGAAGCAACATCCGAGTTGATTGGTTGATGGTTTTCATTTTTCGTAGCGGGATGTACAGGAGTCTTTGCAAGTCTACTTATGTCACCTCCAAAAATAGATAATGTCAAAGAAGTAACCCCTTCTCGCGAATAATGTGAATGGCATTAGTAAACAATCTAATCGTATCCTAGAATATATGGTTTTAGCAATTGTTATTTTCGCATCAACCTCTATCGGTATAGTACCAGAAAATGAAGAGGATATTTTAGAGACAGAGCAAATTTTTGGAACTGTAACTCTTTCAACTAGAACTGCTATGAATTCTTTAGGACTTGATGAAAATACTAATTTAGGTGCCATTGCAACAATAGATTTAGTTGTAACTTCTGTAATTAGTGAAGGTTGTAAAACCTGTGAAAATATACCTTCAGGTTTACAAATTGAAGGGTTTGTAGAAATCAAAAATATTCGTAATCAAATGGGGGGATTAGGTAGAATTGAAGGCACCCTCAGCATAACCTATCTTAAGGAAAATATCGATAATGATTTCATTTCTAAGGAATGGTTTGAAATTGATTGGAATGCAAGTGGAGGAACTGAATCGGATACATTTACACAATTTACAATAATTCACGATCCACCAAAATGGGAGTTAGAAAACCGGTATGACGCTGGATTCGTTATAACTGATGAATCTAAAGAAAGTAGAACCGGGCCTTGGTTATTAGCAAAGTCTTTACTCGATAAATCAATAAATGTCCAAGGTTGTTTTCCTGATAGTTTTTCTTGTGAGAAATCATTAAATCCCGATATTAATTTAACATCTGTAAAAAAAGTTGTTACCTCTTCTACTTCTCCAATTATTATAACTCATCCTAATGAATTAATACAAATTAATGATTTAGAAAGTAGCATTAAATTACCTAGTCTGACTAATAATTTAAGAGAGTTATTTGAAATTAAAAATGAAACAAATAATCATAATATCTGGTGTAATGAATATGAGGGGGATATACTTGCCGTTAAATCTTGGGATGTTGGTGTTTCAAATAACAATATTATTGCACCAATGAGTCTTTGGTTAGGCATATTAAATCTTCCAAGTAGTACATTCATTCAAACTAGTGGCACCTGGTCAGAAATTGATTTTGATAACTCAGGATGTGCTTCTCTTTCAGATAATAAACAGAACATGAGGCTTGGTATTATTATTAAATAAAGCCTTAGAAATAACTAAAATCTCATTTAAGGGCAATAAATACCTCTATTAATAAAAGAGTTTACGGACAATATATGAAAAGATACTCTTTTTTGATTATTATAATCCTACTGGGAATGTCATTAACTCCAGTAATTGCCGAAATCGCTACACCAAATTCCACCATAAACGGTGAAACATTAAGTATAGATGGATTTGTAAATACAAAATTTGCTTCTGTTGGCGGTGATGTTGAATTAATTGCTTTTACAAGAGGGCACGAAAGTTCTACACAGGTTACTGCAGATATTCTAAGATATGATGTAGAACCAATTAATATGATTAATGGAGAACTTCCCTTAGATGGTATAATCGTTGATACTGTAGTTCTTCAAAATACTGGTCCTCATGAAAAAGATGCCAATACTATGACTTGGAGGGGGATCTATACAGTTCCTGTAAACTCCTTAGGTGGTTCATATGGAGCCACTATTAAGGCAGAACATGGAATAATGATTGCAGTAGATGACCCTACACAAATTACTAAATTAATGCTAGAAATGTTTGAAACGAAAGTATTACAACCACTTGATACTGCTTGGGATACTGCAAACCCATTAGCCGAAATTAATGCTGAATTTATCTCATTAGAGACAGCAGGAACCTCAAATGGAGGGTGGACAAATTTTGTTTCAACTGCGACGAAAGGTGGTGGAACTGGAGGTAGTGAACAACTTTGGAATAACATGCTTGATGCTGGACGTAATCAATATGACATGGAAGCAGGTGCAAACTTCTTAGAGGCCTTAATGGAATTTCTAGAATCTGAAGATGTTGATGCAGGATTAGAACTGATAGCTGCATTTTTGGTTTATGGTGATGAGTTTCCAATACCTAGAGTTGTAGAAGAATTTAGGTATGTAATAGATTATATGCAAGCATTTGATCCACTTCAAAACTTTACAAGGTTTGAAGGGACTGGTGATTTTGAAGCAGCATATAATACGCTACTTGGAAGTAATGAGTGGAATAATTTACAAGAGTCGTTGGATAACCTTGCTAATAATCAATTGCCGTTTCAATCTGTACAAAATATAATGCATAACATTGCATTATTAGCAGTATCTGCTCACCCTGATGCAATATTAGATTCTTTAGAGGTGTGGGTAGAACCACTAATTAATGAGGATTTTGAAAATATGACCCCTATACAAAAATTAATTGTTCGTTTAATTGAGATGGATGAACCAATAATTGAAGATCTTAATGGTGATGAAATACCAGATGATGAAGGAGAAATTACTTGGGAATATGAATTATTACTTGAAACTTCAGAAGGACAAGCATGGACTGGGAAAATGGAATCTAGTTCTCCATGGGTGAATGATGCATTTGACGAATTTAATTCATTGCCTGAAAACATAGTGGGGCATGTATTTACATCATTAGAGAATCCCATTTGGGAAACACTTGGAGAATCTATTGAAGAATTCGGTCAATGGTTTGAAGACTCTTCAAGAAGAAATTATCAGGAAAACTGGCATAATGAATGGAGAGATGATGATGGAGATGATCAAAATGACAATGATCAAACAATTATCTTTGGAGAATGTGAATATGATGAGGAAGATGAGGATTCAGATGATTGTCAGCCTGAAATGGATAAACTAGTTACTAGTATCCATGATAGAAATGTCCTAGATGTAGGCATCAGGATGGATTTTGATCCAATAGACTGGGGTCAATGGGAAGATTATCGAGATGATGTTCCATCTACATTTCTAATCTCTATGACTAATGATCATGGGGTTGTAGAAAGTACATCTCTGCAAAGAGATGGAAATCAGTACAGATATTATGGTCGTTTAACTGCTTCAGCGATAGAAGATACAAAATGGAGTTTTTCTCAGCCTATGATGAATTTTAATCCACCATGTGATGATTGTAAAGTTAATTCTGCGCAAATTAGTTTCGATAAATTAAAGCCTACATTGTTAGAAACTACTGCTTGGGAAAATATTGATGAAATGTTTATTGTTTCAGCAGTAGGGGTCATAGTAAGTCAAGATGAAACTACAAGCGTAAATAGTGATTATAATGTAAAGGCTATGGCGTATTCTCATAGTGGTCCAGTAGAAAATGCTGAAATCGATTTGGCAATTGTTAGGATATCACCTCAAACAGCAGTAGATGCTGTAGAAAATTTTGAAATGGAAGGAAGGATGGTGTATGATACTTCTAATCCAAATATTATTTCTGGATCTTATGATGAAAATGATCTCGATGGTAATCTAGCAGTTGAAATAAATCCAAGAGGACATTACGATGGTGAGGACATATATATTTATGATGAACTAACATTCCCTCATTCTTTCCAAGAAGACGGTAATGGAGATGGTGAATGGTATGTTGACATATCTAGTGCTAATGGCATCAGTGGCATTGCTGAAATTTCTACAAGTGGTAAAACAAATTCAGGAATTGAATTTGAAATCATAGAAGAACTTCCAATACCAGGAACCCCAGATTGTATGTTTACAAAAGGAAATGTTGAAGAACAAAATGATAATGAAAATAGAATTAATTTAGAATTAAAAACTCAACCATGGGATTCTGAAAATACTTATGATACTCCTGATTTCGTAAACATAAATATTAATTGGGGAGATGGAACTTCTGCTGAAGATGTTACTGTTTGGAATGAACTATACCATTATTTAATATCTCACACTTATGATTCAAGTGATAATACATATGATATCGTCATAGAATACAAAGATGAAGAGAATATTATCTATTCACACTATTTCACATACAAAGGCGGAGAAGGTTTTGAAAAAGTTCACGAAGGTGGCGGCGATAGTGATGACGAAGAGCCTGGCGACGATGAAGGAACATATTATGCGTGGAACATTGAAAGTTTTGATTGGGGAGAATGGGAATATTGTCGCTTAAAGTCAGATGTAAGAACTACTCCAAGCCCTGCAATTATTGATAGTTTCATTACTGATGGACCAATGGAAGTAATGAAAGAAGAAATTCTAACTTCAGATAGTAATGGAGAAGCCGTGATGACTGTAACTCCATCATTACCTGGTGCATATGCTTCAATTGCTCAAGCAAAAGTAACACGAGCTGATGGTAAAGAGATGATTGGTATCGGTATGAATATAGCTGCAGTAACTGAAGGAAGTATTGTCATAGGCGGAGACCTAATTCAAGAAACTACTTTTGGTGGGATTCCTGTTTATTCTTCTGAAAGAGGTGATTTAAGCACGGGTATCAATATTGCACCTTCAAATATTCCTTGTGAAGATGGGCACAAAATTTTTGGAATATTAGTTCCATTAGATCTTGGAGAAGCTTTCCCTGGTGTGTCAAAAGAAGTATGGGGTCTTGATAGTGAAGATAGTTCAGAAATAATGACAGAAATGGAATTTACATGTTCTGATACTTCTCAAAATTGGGAAGTTGAGTTGACTGCCCCAATGTACATATTTGGAATAGTAGCTTTTGATGGTGAAGATGATCGTTGTTATCCAGTAGAAGAAGGGGATGTTGCTCCTGAAGACGGATGGTATACCGCAAATGGAGAGGAGGAGAAGCAATGGGCTTGGGAAGGAGAGGTTGCTCCTGAAGACGGTACCTTTTGTCCTGATGGTTGGGATGGAGATCCAAATTGGGATGGAGATTATAATGAAAATTATGGTGATGAGATGGAATTATTTCCTAATGCAATGCATATAGGAATTATACTAAATAATCCCGATTCATTGAAATTAACTGGAGAACTTGGACCTGGGCAAACAACAAATGTTGCTCTTAGTGATGAAGATGGTCCTGCATCAAGAATTCTTGCTATTGCAAATCCAAAAGAAGGGTTTGATCCAGCAACGGTTGACTTTTCAGCCATTACAGAATTTATTTATGGTGAGGGTGTAAGATCAGAAGTTGGATGGATTGCTAGTGAATCAAGCATAAATGAGATTAGAATTGAATCGGATGCATGGTGTGAAGATAGAGATGATTATGATTGGGAAACTAATACCGCATTTGGAGAGTCAAATATCAGATTAAGATTAAGAATAGATGAAAGTAAATGGAGTTCATTGACCCCTCCTAGTCCTTCGGAAACGATTCTAAAAGATAGTGAAGGAGATATTCTTACACCAGTGAGGGAGTGGTACCAAGAATGGGAAGGGGATAATCAGTGGTATGCAAATTATGAGATTGAGGATAGTGGAGAATATGAATTATTACTTGAAGATCATGAAAATAAAATGATGATCCAAATACATGAAGAAGGATGGTGTGAATATATTGAGGATTCATGGCATGAAAGTGATGGGAATTATTTTGCAGAAACACCCGAAGAAATCTTTGAATTAATTGACCAGCTTTTATCTAGTGTTGATTCTATTGCATGGGGTCTAGGTTCTAGTGCTGACTTACATCTTCCAATTCTTTCTTCTCCTGTTGGGGAATACACTATTTTAGCAATAGCACAAAAAGGGGAGGGGGATTCTGCCACAATAGTTTCTGCAATTAATAGAGGAGTAATTGAGTCTGTTCCAAATCCTGAACCACCTGAAGTAAAAGATTTATTCGTAAGTTTTAGTCCGCCTAATCCGCAAATCGGGGACACTGTAACAATTAGTGTTGTAGATGAAGATAATGTTCCAGTTAATGGCTTATCTGTAACTGGTAAAAGGGATAGTTGGACAATATTTAGTATGGTAACTAATGAGGCTGGGCAAGCAGATTTTATCATTCAAGAAGGGACTATTGATATTTTGATAACTGGAGGAAGTTATAACCCCGCAGCACTAACAATTATTGTTACAGCAACTGGGGTTACTACTGAAGATGGTGAAGATTTACCTAGTGAAGATGATCCATTAGATACTAATGACACGATAGATAATTCAGTAGTTACTAATGACACGATAGATAATTCAGTAGATGAAAGTGGAACTGGAACAGGATTAAGTTCTGGACTTGGAGAATATCAAAACTTGTTTTTAATCATTATTGGTACTTTGGTTGTTGTAGTATTAGTTCTATTATCTATTATGAAAATAAGAGGTAGGGATGATGATGGTAATTGGGAAGAGGAACGTGCTTGGGACGATTATGAAGATATTGTGAAAAAGCCCATGAGTCATGATTCTTCTCCGCAAAGTCCCTCTTTTGATTCTGGCTTAAATAAACCACCAAATTACATGGAAGGGCAAATGAAAGATGGTTATGAAATCTTAGAATATCCTACCGGAAGTGGTTCTTGGTGGTATAAAGACGGGCAAACCGGTCAATGGATGGAATGGAAATAAATTAACTAATTATTAAGTAATAATGATTTAGTTTTACTACCAAGATAAGAATATGGAAGAGAGACGGGTCCGTATCTCAATAATACTTGCACTAGTATTATGTTCGGGGCTAATTCTTATTTTTCCAACAGAACCTGTCCTAAATACAGAAGTACTATTTGATGATAAAGTCACTCAAAGAATAGAAAATGAAAAAGTTGATGATTCAAATACTGAGATTATATTAATTATAACTCATGATGACAAGGGACCATTAACAAATAATTTATCAAGAGTTCAAAAACTATTGTCTCTTGAAGAAAAAATTACAAGTAATGAAAATAATATAGGATTATTATCAAATAGTACTGAATATATTGAGGAAATTAAATCACCAATTAAAACATGGTTAGATGCTTTTGATTCGAGGAATAGATCACTAATCAATGCTACAAAATGGGCCGATGTATTACAACCTATTGTAAAAAACGGTTGGTGTGGAGAGAATGCTACTGAAGAAGAAAGTATTGCATTTCAATCTACATTATTACAACTCCCCAAGGATGCTAAATTTAACGTAGCGTGTCCTGCTTTTACGGGATCTTCTGCATCTCAAGCGCCTGAATCAAATGAACTAATTTGGCTAATTAATGTAGAAGATATCCGAGGTAGTGAACTCGATGTCGAATGGAGTTTAGTTTTAAAATGGACAGAGATGATTAGTGATGAAAGTGAATTTGAAATCGCTCCTGCAGGAGTAAATATGCTATTTGCTAAGGCTCAAAAAGTAGCTGAAGATGACCTCTCTACTCTCTTTATTCCATCATTATTACTCTTAATTCTAATCTTGACTCTTGGGCTACAAGATTGGAAAATATCCTCAATAACATTAGGTAGTGTAACATTAATTATTTTAGCAGAGATTGGACTTCTTTCTGCTTTTGACTTCACTTTTTCAATCGTAGATGCGATTGCAATTCCAATTATTATGGGTGTTGCCGTAGATGGTGCTTTTTGGTATTGTAAATCTTCACGGAAGAAAGAAGAGGTTAGAAGCATGCTTCTAATTGCAATGATAACAACCGTTTCTGCAATCTCATTAGCATTACTTTCTCCCATTAAGGCACAAAGAAGTCTAGCATTAATTATGATAATTGGGATTATCTTTGATTGGATAGTTACGCGATTTGTACTTGAAGAATATTACTTAAGCAAACGTAAAAATATTAATTTATTTGAAAATAGGAGTGAAATATCTAAGCAATATACAAACTCTTGGTTTTGGCCTTTAGCACTGGTAATTTTAGTCTCTATTACTGTAATCTCTCCACCTGCAGTTGAAATCCTAGATGTTAAACAATTTTTACCAGAAGATGATCCTGCTTTAGAAGAATTAAATTCTTTACAATCAAAATATTTACTTGGTTCGGGAACAATGACTGTGGTTGTAATTGATGTTGATGGGGATTCAACAAATGATTTAATTAAAGTTCAAAACTTTCAAAAACAACTTTCTAATCACCCAAGTATTATTTCAATTGATACAGGCCTATACAGTACTCCACTGATAATGGGAATACCGAGTTACGATGAAGGTATTGAAAACTATACAATTAATAAACTCCTCAATGACTTTAATAGTTCAGTAATTCATTCGAATCCAAAATTAGAATATGAAGGAGTTACAAGTGGTGTGGCAATCTCAATATTAATTGATGCGAATTATGCTGATGAGGCGATTAATTTTGCTAATGACATAAGGTTCTTATTATCTGAAAACGAATTAAATGGAGATGTTGGAGGTGAATTAGTATCTGGTGCAGAACTTGCAAAAGAATTTTCAGAAAATAGAGTTTTTCAGATATTAAGTGCTGGTTTGGCTGTATTTATTGTTACATATTTATTATTACGTTCTCCTCTTCGTGCTTCTCGTATTGCTATAGGAACTATTGCTATTGGAATGGCTGTAGATGGAATGGCTAGCTTGATTGGTTCAAGAGGCGTCCATACAGCTCCTGCAATATTATTAGGAATGGGTTTTGCTGCAGATTATCTTTCGCATGCAAGTTCTGAACATCCATCTACAAAGCAAGATAACTTTGCAAGATGGGGAGCTGCAATATCCTCTATGTCTATTTTCTTACTTCTTGGCACCTCTATTTTTCCTCCTGCTCAAAACACCGGTAGGCTATTGACAATTAGTATTCTATTTGCAGCAATATTAGCTACATGCCTTTCATTAACAAATAAAGTACGATTAGAAGAGGAATAATAAAAAAACCACCCTCTTCTCGTCTAAATAAAGGTGATGTCGAATATGCCAAAAATAAATTTAAGAGAAAAATTATCTATGTTTTCAGACCATTGGGCTCCAAAAGTAATTACAGAATTAAATGATTACCAGATTAAGTTAGTTAAAATTCAAGGTGATTTTATATGGCATAATCATGAAGAAACCGATGAACTTTTTTTTGTGATTAAAGGAAAGATGAATATTGAATTCGATAACGAAACTATTGAACTAAAAGAAGGTGAAATGTATGTTGTTCCTAAAGGTATCAAACATAAGCCCTATGCTGAAAATGAGTGTGAAGTAATGCTTATTGAGCCACGTGAAGTTGTAAATACTGGGAAAGTGAAAACAATATTAACAGCATCTAATGATGTATGGATCTAATCATTCCGCATGCATTTCCATTAAATCTAAAGGTATTATTTCTAGTGACTCTTCGTGTGTGGCCTCAATATTAATTGGGCATGCCACTCCCAATTCAACCGCCTCTAACCAAGTTCTGGCACATACACACCAACGATCACCTTCCTTTAATCCTGGGAAATTAAATTGTGGGGCTGGGGTAATCAAATCATTACCTTTAGATTTTGCAAATTGTAAAAATTTATTCGTAACAATGCAACAGACTGTATGTAACCCATGGTCGTTTTTATCTGTATTACAACAACCATCTCTATACCATCCTGTAATCGGATCTAAAGAACAAGGTTGTAATTCCTTACCAAGGACGTTTATGCTTGGGCGCATGATTATACCGAATTGAATCTATCACATTATACCTTTGAAACATAATTAAATATTTTTGTCAAGAAAAGTGACATTTTATGTTATTTTGTGAGCACCATATTGCCTTTAAGTCGAGGTTTTTCGAGAGGCGCGACGAGAGGGATTTGAACCCCCGAGTCCAAGGGACACCGGTTTTCAAGACCGGCGCTATACCAGGCTAAGCGACCGTCGCTTGAACTCCCGGAGGCCTACTTCTTTCAAGTATTTGCTTATGATTTTCAACCGTCTCTTTTTCAATGGAAGAGGGTATAGGACCGACATGGGGCGAGTCTCACTACCAGCAATTCTGTTAGTTTCGCTACTTATTGTAGGTTGTTTTGGTAAACCAATGGCTGATTGGGGTACTGATGACGGTGAATTCAAAACTACATGGGATACTAATCCTCAAAATTTAGTTAATGTATCTTCAAAATTATCTGATGGGAATACTCAAGAAGAGTTTACAGCACAAGGCTGTGATGATGAAGGGGGAAAATTAATGCTTGGTACCACTGGAGATGTAACTCAAGAAGTTCGGGTTTCGGGTTGGTTAATTGCAAGTAAACATTTCATAGATGGCGTTAAAACAGAGAATCAAAAAGTTATGCCAACTTCAGTATTAATTGCGCTTGATGATTTTGAAACTGCTAAAGATAAGACATTCGAGGATTATGATAAGTTTACATTAAAAGACTGGGATATCCCTACATCTCTAAGCACAATGCCTAAATTAGATAGTTCTAGCCTTACACATACTAAATACGGCGTTGTTGGACTAATACCTGCTAATGAAGAAATATTAACTGGTTTTGCTGTTCTAAATGATTGGCACCAACCAATTGAAATTGTGGGGTATACTGTAAGTACATCTAACCCGATTAATGGTGCTGGTGCTGCAGAATGGACAATCGGAGAAGATTGTAGGGCAATTGATTTAGCAGAAAATGGAATTTCAATGGTTGTTACAAGTATCAATTTAGATGGTAGTGCCATTTCAATGGATGGTAAGGCTGATTCCGAATGGAGTAAAGGAGATATTCCATTCCTTGGTACATACCTATACTTACTTTTAGTTTTGATTGCTGGAGGAGGAGGGGCATTTTTATTATTCACTTTCTCTGTAGGAATGGAAAGACATGGTGCTAAATCCTCAGCTAGAGCTATGCTTACTGATGCTCAAATGAAGATGGCAAGAGTTGTACGTAAGGATGTAAAGCAAGCAAAGAAAGACGGTATTGACATGTCAGCAGGTTCAATGATTGGAACTGAAGATAACCCCGTTGAGAAAAATAAAGTTACACAAGAATTAGATGATTTTGATGTGGAAAGTGTCCTTAGTTCAATCGGAGATGATCGAGGACAAGGTGCTGAATTAGGTGGAGGGGGTGCAGTTCTTACTGATGATGCCTATGACATGGGAGATCAACTACAGGAAACCATAGAGTCTGATGGTACTAATTTGGGAGAATCGACAGAAAGAATAGGACATACTCTTGCTTTTGATATAGACGACATACTTAACCCTCAAGCAGAAGAAAATGATTATCCAGAAGAACGTGGATTTGTAGCACCCCAAAGAGCGTCAAGTCCACCTGAAGAAAGGAGGCCCCAGTCAGGAAGAAAAAGTGCTTCATCTGAAGAACGCTCAGAAGACACATCTCAAAAAGGACCTCCCCAAAGAAGAAGTGTCCGAAAAACAGAATCTAATGCGGAAGATTCTCCTAAAAAAGGACCTCCTGTAAGAAAAGCACCTAAAAAGAAACCATCTGTTGATGATGATGAAGACTTCTCAGACTTCTCATTCTAATCCCAAGATACGTTCTTTGATCCTCTAATCCATAATTGCTTAACATGATATTCTAAAAGTGCAGGAGTTTGTAAGCACGGCTCACCATCTGCTTGAATGATTAATGGAGGATAATGCATTTTATCTGATGGCTCTCCTTGTTCATTAACAGATTTAATCTCTAACCTTTTACAGGTTTTTTGTTCAATCCCCCATTTTCCTACATGTTTACCTTTCTTTAATGGCCCCATAAGAAGTAACATTTTCATTTTACTGAGTCCCCATGCATGACATAGTTGACCATGGTCCTGAATTGGTGAAGCTCCTGGACAAACTTTGTAGCCTCCTCCAAACATCTCTGTTGTTGTAATCGCCAACATTGAAAAGTCTACCACTTCTCCCTCATTATCATCAATTTTTACCCATGCAATTTTCTTTTTCCATGGGAGTATCTCTGTAATTCCAAGATACGTATATTTCAAAGATCCTTTTATCCATTTTCCTCTTTTTAATTTCGCTCTGGAAGTTGCTGAAGTAACGCCACAATCAGATTCTAAAAATACCCACCTTACTACACGCCCATCAATATCTGGCTCTCCGTCCCATTTTGAATTATTAGTCGGTTCGGGATAATTATCCACTGAGGGGGCTGGAGTTCCTTGAAGTCGAAATGCGCCTACATGACGATCTACGCCATTAATCAATATATCAACTATTTTTTTAGAATTTTTTAATGGAATATTATGTGCTCTTGCTATATCATTACCAGTTCCTGCAGGGATAATACCTATTTTTTTATCAGAACCTCGAAGACCTGAAGCCACCTCATGTACAGTTCCATCTCCGCCACAAGCAACTACGCACTCAATATCATCTCTTTCTCTAAGTGAATATGCTATCTCAGATGCGTGTCCGATATGTTTAGTAAAGTGTACTTCTATCTCAATATCTGCCTCGTTAAGAACTACTTCCGTGCTCTTCCAACGTTTAAGTGAACGCCCGTCTCTGCCTGCTGGATTAACTATGCATACAAATTTAGCCATAAGCCGGGGGGGAAGTCATGACTTGAAAGCCTTCTTATTGATACAATAATTATCATCAAAACAAAAAGGTAAGAGTTTCAGGGCCTAATTAATGGATTGGTCAGAAACCGATGTTGTTTTCATGGAAAGAGCTTTTGAAGTTGCTGAAAGAGGCAGAGGAAAAGTACATCCAAATCCATTAGTCGGTTGTATTTTAGTAAATAATGGAGCTGTTATCTCTGAAGGCTGGCACGATTATTTAGGAGGTTTGCATGCTGAACAAATGGCAATAGCCAATGCAGAAGAAAATGGAAATAATACAAATGGATCTACTGCATATATTACTTTAGAACCATGTAATCATCACGGCAGAACTCCTCCTTGCACTGAAGCATTACTTTGGGCAGGTATTACCGAGGTTGTTATTGCTCATATTGATCCTAATCCTACTGTTAAAGGTGGAGGATTTAAAGTATTAAAAGAGGCTAATATCAAGGTTAGAATGGGCGTTCTTGAAAAAAAAGCAGAAATTCAGATGCAATCATTCTTTAATTGGTGTGAAAAAAAGATTCCTTTAGTAACACTAAAAATGGCAACTGATTGTGATGGATATATAGATGATTTATCTAAAATAAGTCAAAGGTTTTCATCGGAATCTACATTAAATGCAGTGCATAAGTTAAGATCATATTCAGATGGAATACTTGTTGGGGTAAATACTGTAATTAGAGATAATCCGTCATTAAATGTAAGAAGAATTAATCAAGAACATGTAAAACATCCGCTTAGGATTATATTAGACAGTAATTTAAGAATCCCTCTAGAAAGTAAAGTACTAAATGATGAAATGCCCACTTTAATAATATATATGAATGACAATGATGAGAAAATTATATCTTTGAAAACAAAAAAGGGTGTTGAATTATTAAAAATGGATGAATTTGATAATAATAAAGGAATTCATCCATTGGAATTACTAAAAATATTGGGAGAACGGGGATTACAAGAATTACTAATTGAAGGTGGAACAGAAACTGCGAGAAGATTTGTAAAATTAAATCTAATTGATAGGATTTTAATGTTTAGAAGTCCAATAAGCTTCAAAGAACCTGTTGAAGGTTTAACTGGTAAAGAGATTGTAGGGCTAGGACTTGAAAGATTACCTGACATATCTTATGAAGAAGATTGTTTAGAACGTTGGTGCAAAAATTCATGGCCTTCAGAAAATTGGCCATGACTCAAATTAATAGAGAATATTGATTTACCTAATAGAGTCAACTTGATTCATGAGTGAGGAGTATAAAGTAGCAGGACAATCAATGCGAACTATTACAGTTGGTTTTGGAATTTTTTTAATTTTGTGGGGAATTATTATATCTCAACTTTCAAATTCTAATTCAATTACTTCTTACTTCCCCTCGATATTAGGATTACCTTTGCTATTTTCTGGTTTTATGGCACTAAAAGTACCAGAAAAACGTAAATTATGGATGCATATTGCAGTTTCTTTCGGATTATTGTGCGCAATTGGTGGTACTCGCTTCTTCATGGTAATGTCTGATGGTTTAAATTATGCATCGGGGTCACAGTTGATGCTATTTTTGACAGGTTCGACCTATACTTTCTTATGCATCAAATCGTTTAGGTTTGCAAGAATTAATGGATTAAATTAGAAACACTAATGAAAAATAATAATAAAATTTAGATCTATAATTCAATATGTTTTGTAGTCAAAGGTATGACAATGTTTCAAGTGTATAACTGAATTAGGATATTCATGAGCGAAAGAAAAGTGATACCTTTATTCATACTTCCAATGGGTTTATTTCCTCTAACTGAAGAACCCTTAAGGGTATTTGAACCAAGATACAAGCAAATGCTTGATGATTGTTTACTAGATAATTTACCCTTTGGATATGTAGCCGCCAATCAATTATCAGAGGATATTGATGGGTGGACTCCTCCCTCCGAATATGGTGTCCTTACCATAGCTGAAAACGTTAGTGAACAAGGAACTAACCTACTTTTCACTGCATGCGGAAAGACTCGATTCAAGATTTTAAAAATTATTCCTGCGGCCCTACCTGCGGAAGAATTTAATGAGGTTTTTCCATCTGTTGATGAATTAGTAGAATTATATTCAGTGGAATATCCAGATGGAAAACTGTATGTGAGGGCTGAAATTGAAGTATTACCTGCACTTAAGGGCATTATAGAGAGTAGACGTTGGGAGAATCTAGTAATTTCTTGGACTGAGCATGTCATCAATATGAATTCAATTATTGGTGGATATGAAATTAATATAGAGGAAATTCTTCCAATAATGAAGAATGAATTCATTCCCTATGACGAATCTAAACTATGGGGTGCGTGTCAATCAATTCTTGATAGTCAGAAACTAAGACAGAGTGCACTAGCTGCTTACACTTCAGAAGAAATATTAGAATTACTTGAAAATTCTCTAAAAGAAAAAACATCACAAATTGAAATGATTGATTTTATGATCGGAAATGAAGAAGAATAGTGAAAACGGGCGTCAGCAGTTGAAAAAAGCAAGGAAATAGTTGTCACATTTAGGAGTAAAAAGGTGCTAAAAAGTACGTTCGAAGCGGGCGCAGCAGGATTCGAACCCGCGTCGTCGGATCCGAAGCCCGACAGGATATCCAAGCTACCCCATGCGCCCAAACTAAAGGATAATCGAATTGTTTTTCAAGTCTCCCCTTTAAAAATTAATTTGCCATAGCAAAAATCAACATCCTTGCTAATGAGCCGTGAATTGGTATTGCATGCATACTTATGATATCCCAGCCTGTTTCATTAAACTTTGATTTTAGTTGTTGTGTTGAAAAAGTTCCTAAATCTTTTTCTCCAGATATTGGTTCATTAATACCCTGAACCCCTGGTGAAATTGGAAGAAAACATACCAAACGAGAATCTAATTTAATTCCATCTGCGGTTCTGGTATTGGATAAAACATTAGAAAATAAATCCCAAGTATCTTCACTTTTCCAAGCATTCTTTCCATAAGGTGGATCAAATACTAAACCATCTATTTTAATTTCTTTATTTTTTAATAACTCTGCTGTTTTTACTGCATTACCGTGAAATACTCTTTGTGATTTTGTATTCTTTTGGGTCTTTTTTAACCATTCTAAATTTGTTTTACTACCCAAAACCATTTCTTCATCAAGATCAATTCCAATCATCGATTGGTTCAATAATGCTCCTTCTAAAAGAACCCCTCCCGTACCACACATTGGATCACAAATAATTTCATCAGGATTATTAATTACAAAATTTAAAGCGACTCTTGCTAATCTTGGATCAAGACTAATAGGTTTGAAAAAAGGTCTTTCCGTTGCAGCTCTTTGTATCCAACCACCTCTAGGGTGCTTAGATATCAATCTTTTACCCCAAAAGATATGTTCGGATATACCGTCTAAAATTATCATTAATTCAACATCTGGAGTCTCTAAATTAATCTTCCAACCCATTTTACTCAAAATTTCGCCACAAAACATTGCCAATTTTTGGCCGTTAACCTCCTTAAATCCTCGTTCAATACGAATCCAGCGAACAGCAATACTTTTTCCTGAAATTAATTTTAAATTATTATCTTTTATCCATCCTTCAAGTACATATTCCAAAGTAGTAATGTCTGTTGTTAATCCAAAGGGGGATAAGCATTCATCTAATGTTGCAGAACGATTTAGATTATGAATAAATTCATATTCAGAATTAACTACTAAAACCCTTGTTCCAAATCTAAATGGGCGTTTTTTACACAATATCTCCATCTCTGCACGAAATAGGCTAGGGTGCCAACCACTCCCAACTAATACTGCCTCCACAGGTACCGTAATACATCTCATTACTCAGATTATCGGAATACACACAAACGAATGGTATATTTTTAAAGAACATATCGACAGGTTATGCGGAGTAGAAAGTTTGCAAGAAAACAAACTCTTCTCGCGCTGATTTTAATCTTATTTTTTGTAATTCAAAGTGTTCCTACTCAAGCTGAAAGTCCTATTTTACAAGACAATACCGGTTTTAATGAAGTTCGGACTCTTAGTTTTGAAAGATCTACACTTTTCATGTTTGGAGAGCAAATAAATGACCAGCCTGTAAACCAATGGCCTACATGGAATCATGCAAATAATGCTGATGAAGGTAATTCTGATGATTCATTTTCTGAAGATGGAGTGCCAATTCTTGGTAATCCAAATAATGGGGGGGGGTCAAGAGAATTTTCTTTTAAAGGGTGTGTGGATTCTAGTTGTAGCCCAAATAATGAATCGATTCCATTAATTGAAGGTGAATCGGTTTTTGGAAGTCTAACACTTAATATTGGATGTAATTCAGGCGGTTGTAGAACTGATATAACAGTAACCTTAAGCATGGATGGGAATGATTTACAATCAATTTACATGGAAAGTGGAAATGCTGAAGGAAATGATGCGAAATATGAATTTGTATTTGATCAAGCCAAATTTACAGATAATATTATTCCTGCAGGTGCGGAATTTGA
>Ga0302127_10000576_pt1 | contig 20627 bp, 19 predicted proteins | sample CB4_SCM_MG_FD_204452 | JGI IMG/M metagenome (GOLD analysis project Ga0302127, IMG submission 204452) | Marine microbial communities from Western Arctic Ocean, Canada - CB4_SCM | ecosystem: Environmental > Aquatic > Marine > Oceanic | place: Canada: Western Arctic Ocean | collected 2017-09-24
GCTCCTCTCAATCCACACCGTTACTGTTCGACACTGTATGTCTGACAATTTGCACTGGCAACTCGGCGGGCGTGGCCCCGGGCTCATGTGTCGATCTTTCCAGAGGCCCAAGAACTTCGTGATATGAACGAAATTTTGACGCCGAGGCGACCGGTAGAACATTCCGGGAAGGTCAGACACCCGTTCGCCGGACATGTCGGCGCGCTGCGTATGAGTCCGAGATTGCGATGTCCTACTTAAACTGCGGGATGATGTGCTCACCATAGGCACGCATCGTCGCTTCGATATTGTCGTGAATGAAGTAGCCGGTGAACACCTCCATGCCAAGGCTCTCAAGGTGCTTCAGTTTTGCTACGTGCTCGTCCACCGTACCGATGACACAGAAGCGCTCGTTGATTTCGTCAGGAACGTATTCCGTACGAGGGTTGTTCGGCTTACCATGGTGTTCATAGTCGTACTCGGGACGCTGCTGCATGAAGTCCGTCAGCTGAGAAGGCAGACCTTGGGCACCGTGAGCGTCTATGAGATCCGCAACGTGGTTCGCCACGGAGCCTGCAAACCAGCGAAGCTGGGATTGTGCGTGGTCACGTTCCTCGGGTGTTTCAATTACGTAGGGTGGCGCCGAGATCATAGTGCGGATCGCCGACGCTGGCCGTCCAACGGCCTCGGCCGCATCGTCGAGGTACCGGCGGCACCATTGCAGGATGTCGGGGTCCGCCAGCTGCAGTACGTACCCTTCGCATTGACGGCCCACAACGCCAAGTGCCTTCGGTCCGTACGCGGCTCCCCACATCTCCACTGGATGACCACTCGCCCAGGGGATCTTGACGGTGTGCCCCTCGTAGTCGACTGATTCGCCCTGCGCAATCGCCTTGATCACAGGGATGGAACGTTCCCATTCCTTTACTGACACCGGCTTCTGGCCAATCGTGCGACGAGCGCTGTCACCGCGGCCGATGCCACAGACGGCGCGACCGTCAGAGATCTCGTTCAGCGTTGCGAGTAAAGACGCGAGAACTGTCCAGTCCCGGGTGCCCGGGTTCGTGACCAATGGCCCGATCTTGATTCGTTCCGTCTCTCGCGCGATAACGGTGTATTGAAGCCAAGGCTCCATCCACAGGACGTGGCTATCCGCTGTCCAGACGTAGTCGAACCCGCATTCCTCAGCCAGCTTGGCAAAGTCGATAACTCGATCGAAGGGCGGATCACCGAGAAATAGCGCTCCAAATTCCATGTCTGTCTCACTTTCGTATCAGTAGTTTCGTTTTGTATCCAGCGTCTCCGAAGTCTCCGTCGGTGATGAAGACGACTCGCGCGCGGAAGATGAGACGCTCGCGGATGGTCTTGGCGATCGCCTCAGCAACTGCCTCCGGCGGACTGTTCCCGGATGGGACCTCGACCTCGACCAGAACGGGAGGGTCAATGGCCACCGATTCGCCGGTTACCACAAGCCGGGCTCGCCCGGTCACGTGAGGCTTGAATTCGGCAACGATGCCGACGACAGCGGATGGATAGACGTTGACACCCCGGACGATGATCATGTCGTCGACACGAGCGACACATCGCATACGGAAGCCGGTGCGGCCGCACTCACAGGTGGTTCCTTGGATCTCAACGATGTCACCAGAGCGGAACCGCACGAGCGGCATCGCCTCCCGCTCGAGTGCGGTGTACACCAACTCACCGACCGCTCCAGCCTCGATCTCGATGGGTGAACCCTTGTCCAGATCGATGAGTTCAGGCCAGACCAGGCCTTGGCCGCAGAAGTGCATTCCGCCCTTGGCCATGCACTCTCCGAAGAGAGAAGGTGAAACGTCGCCGAGGCCCATTGCCTCTGTCACGTCGCACCCAAAGGCCTCCTCGATGCGCGTCCGGACCGCCGGCAGTCCCCCACCCGGCTCGCCTCCGGTGATGACGTGGGTGATTCCCAGATCACGTGGCTCGATCCCTCGCGATGCGAACGTTGATGCCAGGTGCAGCGCGAAGCTCGGCGTGCCGAGCATGGTGTCGAATAACCCGGCCTCCGCTGCGGCCACGACGCGCTCCGTATCGCCCGGAGGAACCGGAACCCGACCGGCACCGTTGCGGTCGATTGACCCATGCGTGTGCCCCGCGACGAAAGGGCCAGCACCGAAGGAAACCAGGACGGTGTTGTGCGGCAGAATCCCGGCGGCCCGGTAGGTACGGGTTCCGATACTCCACCAGGTCTCCATGTCACGCTTGGTCAGTGCCAACAGGCACGGCTTCCCGCTGGTGCCACTGGTCTGGTAGACGAGCTTGACGTCTTCCGCGGAGACCGCAAGGTGATCTCCGAACGGCGGATGGCTTTCTTGGGCATCGCGTAGATCCGTCTTCGAACAGAACGGCGCGTTGTGTAGATTTCGCAGGTCGAGTCGCGACAGGTCGATTCCGGCGTCGCTCATGCGTTTTGCGAGGAACGGCGATCGCTCCATGAGTCCAACTCGTTGCCGTTCCCACGCCTTTTGGGCAATCGACGCGACCTCGGCGTGATCAGCCGTCTCGATTGGGCGATCCAGCATCCAGTCATTGCCTCGCGTGGCGAGGTCTCCGTTGGCTTCCCACGGCTTCACGCCAACAGGACTATTCACTCGCGACATCTATATCCTCCACCGCGGGCCGCCGAGCACAGCCGTCACGCCGGACATATGAACTCCTCCTAAACCATGGACCAACGAGCAGTCGGCACCCGAGACCTGGCGTGGACCACCTTCGTTCCGAAGCTGGGTCACCGCCTCGATCAGGAGGAAAATCCCAAGCATCCCGGGGTGGCGATACGACAGGCCGCCGCCGCTGGTGTTCACAGGAACTGGTCCACCCGGCCGCAACCGACCATCCTCAAGGAACGCTCCCGCCTCGCCTTTCGCGCACAGGCCGAGGTCTTCCAGCATGACGAGGACCGCAATAGTAAAGGCGTCATAGAGGTGATACGTGTCCACGTCATCGTGGGTAATCCCAGCCTGCTGCATCGCAGGTCGAGCCGTCTCTTGGGCAGGACTCGACGTGTAATCCGGCATCGCGGAGACAAACCGGTTCCGGTGCGATTCGGCTACTCCCCAGACATAGATCGGCTTGTCAGTGAGATCACGAGCCCGTTCCGGTGACGTGACCAACGCAGCTCCCCCACCATTGGTCACCAGGCAACAGTCATACCGATGCAGCGGGCTGCAAATCATCGGGGAATCGAGCACATCGTCGATTGTGAGCTGCTTGGTCTGGGCGCAATCGGGATTGAGCACGGCCCATTCTCGTGCGGCGACCGCGATCTCGGCGAGATGCTCCGGCTTGGTTCCATACTGATGCATATGTCGCGTGGCCATGAGCCCGTAGCCTGAGATCGGCCAGGCGAGGCCGTAGGGAATCTCGTAGGCGAGTGGCTCGGACATCGACCGTACGGTGCGCTGTCCGTCAGTTCGCTGCGTCGACCCGTAAGCAAGAATTCCCACGTTGCACATGCCGGTTTTGATCGCGGCGGCGGCGTGGCGAAGGTGAGCCACGAACGACGATCCGCCGATCGTGGTCGAATCGGAGTATCGGGGACGGATGCCGAGATGCTCCGCCAATGAGAGGGTCGGCATGTATTGATAGGCAGAGGCAGACCACAATCCGTCCACTTCGTCCTTGGTTACACCTGCCTGCTCCATGACTATGGACGAGGCCTCCGCCATCAACGCCCCTGGGGTGAACGCTCCTGAGTCGGCCGACGGTGCCTCACAGGCGGCGACGATGCCCAGGATGGGTTCTTCTGTGTCCTTCATGAGCCCTAAGGGATGAAGACGGGGACTTTGAAATCTGCGGTGATGTCGGCGAACGCGACTGTGACTGGAAGATCACAGCGGAGAGTCTCTTCGTTGCAAAGAACGCGAGACATGAGCCGCACACCCTCCTTGAGCTCGATGATGGAAACGTTGTAGGGCGTCTCACCCTCGTAGCCGGGTGGCGCCCGATGCACCCATGAGTACGTGTGGACAACGCCTCTGCCGTCAGCGGTGTGCCATTCCAGAGCTCGGCTGGTGCACGATCGGCACACCGCTCCAGGATAGAAGTTGTAGGCATCACACGACGAACAGTGTTGGATGCGCAATCGGCCTTCCTGGCAGAAGCCGAACCACGTTTCTTCCTCGCCGCGGAGGTCCGGCACGGTGCCCCGGAAAGAATACTCGCTCATGCCACACACTTCTGAAGCGACGTCAACGACTGATCGATTGCCCGCTCGATCGATTCGATGTCGTCGTCGCCCATGGCCGTCGAGATATTCATGAGACATCGACCCGGCGCTGCGAAGCAACCCTGCTCGAGCATCAGATAGAAGAGTATCCCCTGGGCCAGAGTGGGGCGGCTGGAAGCCTCGCGGAAGGTTTGGGGTGGCGCCGCTCCCGTGTGAACTTGCAATAGTGAGCCGACACCGCTCGCCGAAATCGGGATGCCCTGCTGTTCTGCCTGATGATTGATGTGACTGCGGAGATGGTCGCCTCGACGGTTGAGATCGTCCACCGTCTCGCGCGTCAACAGACGAATGGATGCCAGTCCGGCAGCGAGAGTCATGGGGTTCGCGTTAAACGTCCCAGCATGCAGAACGAACTCGTCACCGCGCTGATCGTTCACCGACATGATGTCGGTTCGGCCCCCAAAGACGCCAACCGGCAGTCCACCTCCGACGACTTTACCGAGAGCGGTAAGATCAGGAAAAATCCCGTACAGCTCCTGAGCCCCACCATACGAAACCCGAAAACACATAACCTCGTCGAAGATCAGGAGAATGCCGAGCTCACTTGTCACGTCTCGCAGTGCCTGGAGGTACTCGCGATCGGCGGGGAGGGTGCCAGCCGATCCTTGGATCGGCTCGATCACGAGACACGCCACCCGGTCGCCAACCTCGCGGATCTTGGCCACCGCGGCATCGATGTCGTTGAACGGAACGACATGGGTGTGTTCGGCCTGGACGCCGGGGACGCCGTACTCAGAGACGGATTCCGTCGGCGACGACCCAAGTTTCTTCACACTCACCTGGACGACGTCGATGCCCCCGGAGTAGCCGCCCTCCACTTTGATGATGTCATCACGTCCGGTGAATGCCCGGGCCGATCGAATGGCGTAGTACACGGCCTCCGTGCCAGAGTTCGTGAACCGAACATTCTCCATCGAGGGGACTCGCGCGCGTAGTTCTTCGGCTAGCTCCACTTCGAGCGGGCTGGGCGCTCCGAACGCTGTCGACATGACGCTCTGCTCTTGGAGTTGGCTCACGATGCTCGGATTGGCGTGTCCGTGGATCATCGACGTGTAGTTGTTCACGAGGTCGATGTATTCGAAACCATCCACGTCGAAGAGGCGGCAACCCGACGCACGCGCGACGTAGAACGGGAACGGGGGGAAGAACACCTGATAGCGAGTGTTCCCACCCGGCATGACTGCGAGTGCGCGTTCGTAGAACTCGGCGGATTGAGGGTGGGCCCCGGCGTAACTGTGCTCAAGACCTTCTCGCAACTCACGCAAAGACCCGTTGTCGAACCCGAACGAATCACTGTTCGCGATCGCGCTCACCATCAGTCCAACGACTCGGTGATCGTGTCGTAGAGATCCGGGCGGCGGTACTTGAAGAAGTTGAGGGGCTCTCGCACTGCCTTGGGACGCGCCGGATCGACGTCACAATAAATGAGTCCCTCCTGATCGCCGGCCTGCTCAAGGATCACGCCTTCGGGATCCACGAACAAAGATCGTCCCGGGTACCGCTCAGTTTCCTGAATGTAAGGGACAGGGCCGACCTTGTTGATTCCTGCGACGTAGTACGAGTTCTGGAACGCAGCCGCTGTGAGTTCGGCTTCCCACATGGGACCTGTGATAAACGCTCGATACGACGCGGTCGGCACAAATAGAATGTCGACACCAAGCAGCCCATAGGCTCGTTGGCCCTCGGGATGATGACGATCGTAACAAATCAAGCTCCCGACTCGAAGTCCCAGGACTGAATCGAACGCGACAAAACCGGTGTCGCCGGGCGAGAAGTACCAGTTTTCCTCGGCGCCGCCTTGTTTGCCATGGGCCCGCGAGGCTGGTACGTGCGACTTTCGATACTTGCCGACGATGCCGACCTTCGGTTCAATGAGCGACACAGTGTTGTACCGGGTGTCTCCCAACAGTTCGTACTGAGGGAACATCACCGAGATGCCGGTCTCCTCGACTAACTGGCGAACCCGGTCGCTAGAAGGACCGGGGATCGGCTCGGCAGTCTCAAACCATTCAGCATTACGCTGCTCGAAGCAGAAGTACGGTGTTGTCGCGAGTTCATGGAAGGCAACGAGCTTGGCGCCGTTGTCGGCGGCTTCTCGCACCTGCTCCTCGACCTTTTGGACATTTCCCTCTACGTCCGGAGTGCTCTCAAACTGACCGATCGCAACCTTGACCATTCGGGCCTCCATCTTATGTGCGAATACATCAGACCCTAGCACTTCGGAGCGCGGGGATCACTTCGTCCGCCAAGAGCTGCAGCGACTTACACGCGTAGGCATGCGGCATCCCGACCCACTGCGTCCGAAAGATCAGATGATTCACACCGAGATCGAGCCATGGTCGAAGTTGCTCGTAACAGTCCTCGGGGGAGCCGATCACGAACCGGTCATCAAGCAACGACTCAAAAGGCACATCGAAGCGTTCATCACCGGGCAGCGCCTTATGCTGACCCCATTGCTGATATGCCTCGTACTTCTGTCCGAGGTATGGGCGGGCCATCTCAAGGGCCTCAGCACGGGTGGGCCCGCAGAACACTTCGCGCATGGCCGGTTGAGATCCACCGGGCTTGGGCCCTTCCTGATGGACGATCTGCATCTGGCGGGCCACCGTTTCGTAGGTGGCATGCGGGTTGATTATCCAAGCGTCGCCCAAGCGCGTCGCCCGTTTCACTGCGGCATCGCTATTCGCGGCGATCCACACAGGCATCGATGTCTGAATCGGTGCAATGCTCAGCGTCTTTGACCGAACCTGGCACCACGGCAGATCGATGTCAACCGGTTCACCGTGCCACAGCGCCCTCAAGGCCGCCAGGTTGGACTCGAAGCGGGCCACTCGACCGGTTCGACCGAGACCGAAAGCCTCATACTCTTCGTCGCGGTAACCCAACCCGGCACCAAACACCAGCCGGCCGCCGCTGATCACGTCGAGCGTCGCGTATGCCTCGGCAATCTCGACCGGATTGTGGAGTGCGAGCAGATTGATGGCGACTCCGATAGTCATCTCCGGTACTTCGGGTACGACTCTCGCGAGGAACGGCAACGGTTGAAGCATCGTCATACCGCTGGTCAGGTAGTGCTGGCCGGTCCAGAGCGAATCCAGTCCTAAGTCGTTGGCCATGCGGGCGGTGTCGAGCTGTTCGGCAAGGGCTCGAACCGCATCGGTTCCAATCGGATGTTGATTCGTCAGAAAGATGCCGACCTTCATCCGTCACTCAGTCCCAACGTTTTCGCGATTGTCGTGCGCTGAACCTCATCGCTGCCGCCGGGAATGCGGAGATTTCGGGCGATGAGGAAAAGCTTGTTGACATCGGTGTCCTTGAGGACGCCCGTGCCGCCATGAATCTGAACGGCCCGATCTGCGACGCGATAGAACGATTCATCATTCGCCAACTTGACCATGCAGATCTTGCGGATCTCGTCTTTCGAACGAGGCATGCGCCACCAGGGCCCGGGGTCGTTGAGTTCGGCAGCAACGTGTAAGGACAACGCGCGGGTCTGATACCAGTCGAGATACATGTCCGAGATCATCCACTGGATGCCTTGGCGCGAGCCGAGTGGCTTGCCACCTATGCTCCGCTCCGTCGCCCGTTCGATGGTGAGATCGATCAAGAATTTCGCCCATCCCGAACACATCCCGCCACGCCGTAAGCGTGTCCAGTTGATGGACGACATGGCGATGTCGAATCCCTGACCGCGCTCGCCGATCATGGCCTCTTGGGGAAGGACAATGTCGTTGAAGAAGACCTCGCCGGTGATGCCATCGTCCCACATGGTCTGGAAGACACGGCCAGTCTCAAAGCCGCGATCGCGGTATTCGGCGGTGTCGAACTGGAAATACGAGAAGCTGCGGAGTCCCTCGCCCGGATCGGTAACGCAGAGGACCTGAGCAACATCGGCCTCGAAAGCATTGGTGATGAATGCCTTGGCCCCATTGAGCACCCAGTCACTCCCCCGGCGAACGGCGGTGGTTTTCATATCGAACAGGTTGGATCCAGCACCCTGCTCTGTCACTCCATGAAAGGACGTCTTTTCACCCTTCACCAGCGGGTCGACGAATTTTTCACGCTGGTGCTCACCACACCAGATGAGTCTCGGTGTCGCACCTTCGGACCAAGACAGCATGGCCGGATTCAACCGATGGCCGTAGCCGTAGACCCGTTCCTCGACAAACAGCATCTCGACTCGATCGAGTCCCCCTCCTCCCGTCGCCTCCGGAAGATGCAGCGAGTACAGACCGGCTTCACCCGATAGACGCATTATCTCCTTCCGAGCCTGCCATATCTCGGGATGAAGCTGTCCATTGTCGTCGAGGGACAGTCGCCGGTCCTCAAACCGATGCGCGAGCGCATCCTCGCGTGGTTTGACCTCATCTCGGTAGAAATCGTCGCACGTCCGGAGAATGGTCTCGACTCGGGCGGATGGGTTCACGTCCATGGTTGGTTGATGATCTCCTCGTGGATTTGTACCGCTGCGTCGGGTAGCTCCGCCGTTGGACCGCCATGCATGAAGACCACGTGCCCGACGCCAGCAGCGACGTACTCCCCCAGCCGTTCACGCACCTGTTCGGAAGTCCCCGCCAGGCAGTAGTTGTCGATGATGTGGTCGTCGTAATGCTTGGCATAACGCTGCTGAAGGTGTTGTTGAAGGTGGCGCCGCGCTGTCTCACGGCTCTCACCCACGACCGTTGGGACCAGGAGCGCCCCGACAATCGCGCTGGCGTCTCGGCCGGACTCTTCGGCGGTCGCCCGCACGAGGTTCATCCCTTCGATGAATCGACGCGGGGACACCATATAGCTATACCAACCATCGCCGAGACGGCCGGCGCGCCTCAACGCCGCGGGCGACCGCCCACCGACCCAGATGGGAGGGCCACCGGGTTGGGGCGATTGAGGACTGATGCGAATATCTTCGAAGGAGGAGAACTTGCCCGCGTATGACGCAACTGGTGCCGACCACAACGCCCGCAACGCGAGGATCCCGTCCGAAGTACGTGCTCCACGCTCCGATACGGGTACGCCGACCGCCGCGAAATCGGAAAGATCCTCGCCGCCGACACCTACACCCATCACGACTCGTCCCGACGTCAGCCAGTCGAGAGTGGCGACCTGCTTGGCCAGGACTCCTGGTTGTCGTAGCGCCAGTAGAAGAACGCCCGTTCCTAGTTGGACACGCTCGGTAACTGCCCCGAAATGGGTCAGAATGGTGAGTGCCTCCAATACCGGGTTGTGCGTTGAGAGATGATCACCAACCCACAACGAGTCGTATCCAAGAGCGTCGACGGTCCTTGCGAGGTGGGTGAACTCCGATGGAGATGGCATGACGCCGTCGACCACTCGGCCCGACCCCATGAACCCCACTGCCGGCTTCATGCAATGGTCAACGCGTCCAGCAAGGCCTCGAATGAGCCGGGCGCACCGAAGTCGTTGCATGCCTCGGCGACCAACTGCTGTTGTTCTGCGCCCCAGCAATGGCCGGTGATCACATCGAACTTCGCCCGTAATTCTTCGGGGGTGAACGGGTTGGTTGGGTCACCCTTCGGGGAGTCGACCCTTGCTTCGAAAACGGAGCCTGACTTCGTCGTGACACGGGCCCACGCCCGCCACTCTTCAGGATAATATTTGTCGATCTCGGGGTCTGCCTGACAATGGGTGACACCCATCAACTCGACGATCGCGGGGTCGCCCAGCATGGGCTCGACGTATTCATCAAGGCCGGCGCGCCCGTACGTGAGAGCAAGTGCAGCGCCGAACGGCATGGAGAACTGCGCGTCCACCACGGACATAGGACGGGCCTTCTCGTCATGAGGCTCGGCCACGATCTCCATCGCCGTGGACGGCAGGCCGATGACTATCTCGGTGACATCAGCCGGCAGCACCTGGTGCTCGTGGCGGATCTTCAGCAGCGCATCGATTGGGCCTTGCTTGTAACGGCAACAGGTGTGTGCCTTGATCGAGGTGTTAACCACCTCTCGTGGCGAAGTGCCCCAGCCAGCAAGGAGTAGCTCCTCGTGCGGCTGGCTCGAGTAGCTCCGGAGAAACCCGCGTGGTCCTCCGATGCCGTCGTCACCTCCGACATATCCCGCCGCCGCCAACAACGCAGCATCGATACCGTCACGAGCCGCCATCGCCGGATGCAGCCGCTTGGTCCATGAGCCATCCACAAGGAACTGCATGCTTCCTGAGGCCATCGTCGCGGCAATGCCCAAGGCCTGAACCAGTTGCGTCTCGTCGAGGTCAAGAATGTAGCCGGCGGCCGCCGCGGCCCCGAAGGTTCCGGCCGTTGCGGTGGGGTGAAAGTTGCGTGCATAGTGACCAGGCGGATAGGCCGCTCGACCGACCCGGCACATGACCTCATATCCGCGCACGACTGCCACGAGAACTTTCTCGGGTTCGGCTCCGCTGAGTGAAGCGGCGGCGAAGGCCGCTGGGAAGACCACGACGGCTGGGTGAAGCGAGCCCGCGTTGTGAACATCGTCGTACTCGATCGAGTGACTGGCTACAGCATTGGCAAGACTGGCCTGCAGTCCCGGCAGCATTTCAGGCGTGCCGATTACCGGTAACGGGCTCCCGAGGGCACCTATCCCAGCAGCCCAGCTCCGAGCAACGATGGCCGACTCCGTTGTCGAGCCATTCGCCGCACAGGCCAAATGATCGAGAAGCAACTGCCGAGTGGCTTCGACATCTTCCTGTTGGAGCGACGATTCATCGATAGTTGACGTGAGTACAGCAAGTTCTCGAGTCAGCGACATTCAATCTCTCCCCAGAATAGGCTAATAGTATATGTCTGACATTAGATAATCAACGAGATACGACATGGATGCTGGGACACGGGAGCAGCTGCGACGGCTGAGGGACGCGATAGACAGCCTGGCCGCCGGGGTCTACTACGCGCCCGAGGCACGACACGCCTATGGCCGACTCGGTCTCACGACCACGTGGCCTGGTGTAGGTCCGATCGACGCGGGTGGAGAAGGTTACTTCTGCAGTCGAAGCGCATGCTTGGGCTCCGTTGAGCCAGCCGCGGTGACAGCCGCGTTTGGCATCTTTCCGGACTCCACCGTTCGCGCCGCGCTCGTCTCGGGCTGGAGCAAGACCACGCCGAACGCCATCACTCAAGCCCGAGCACACGCGGCAAGCACCCAGCTCCGTCGTGTCCTACCAGATGATCCTGAACCCACCCCATGGACCGAACAGTTGTGGGCACTCAGCTCCCCCCTTGACCCAGCAGGTCTCCCAGTATTTGCGGCACTGCGCAGTCAGGGCCCACCCGATGACCCTTGGGCCAGATTGTGGCGGGCCGCAGACCTCCTTCGCGAGCACCGAGCCGGATCTCACCTCTGCGCCGCCCGTAGCGAAGTTTCAACGACCGAACTGGTCGCGCTCACCGCTTGCTGGTTCGGGCGTGATCCGTCCGCTTCGCTCAACAATCTGGGCTGGTTGCCAGACACAGCATCCTCAGTGGTGCACGAGTTGCAAGAACACGGTCTCATCGTCGGTCGATCGTTGACTCCGGCTGGAAGACAGATTCGCGAACACGTTGAAACGCGTACCGACGACATGCAGAAGAATCTCGCCGAGCAACTGGCCGACCAGAGCATTGAGCCGCTGCTCCTCCAACTCGAGTCCTGGGCGAATTGCTTCGTTGATACGGACCTGGCGGGCAGAGGACGCCGCGTCACTGGAACCTGAATCAGATCATCAGGTTCAAACAGGATCTGCTATCTGGCACGAATCGAGCGCATCAGCGTCGCCCGAGGTACTTCCTCGCCACTTCGTCGCTGCGAAGGAGGTCGGCTGCGTCGTGGCGCTCACTCGACGTGCCGCCATCGACGATATAGGCGTGGTCGCTGATCGCCAGGGCCAGTGAGGCGTTCTGTTCGACCATCAACATCGAGTGACCGGCGCTTCTCATGGACAGCACCTGCTCCATGATTAGCTCCACCAGCGCTGGCGACAGCCCTAGTGTCGGTTCGTCGAGGATCAGCACGACCGGCTTACCCATGAGCGCCCGCGCCATCGCGAGCATTTGCTGCTCGCCGCCCGAGAGCGCTCCAGCCACAACGCGAGCTCGTTTGCGCAGCGACGGAAACAGCTCCAGCATCTCCTCCGATCGCTCAGATGTCCCGCTCTCCAGGAGGAATCCACCCATCCGCAGGTTCTCGACGACGGACAGTTCGGGGAATACCTGGCGTCCCTGCGGCACATAACCAAGACCGCGCGCTACCCGTTTGTGGGGCCGAAGGCGGGTCACATCCTCCCCGGCGATAATAATCTTCCCCGCGAATAGCCGATTGAAGCCGAGGACCGCCTTCAGCACAGTCGACTTGCCAGCACCGTTGAGCCCGATGATGCTGACCAGACGGCCAGTCGGGACAGCGAGATCCACGTTCTCGACAATCTGCATCCGACCGTATCCGGCCGCAACGCCAATCGTTTGAAGGACTACGGGAGCTGACTCAGAACCGGCATCATCCCCTTCTTGAGCCGTAGACATCGCATCAGCGTTCACTCGCGTGCTCCAGCGATGTAGCCCTTGCCAAAGTAGGCCTCCATCGTCGCTGGATCGGCCTGAACGACTTCCGCGTTTCCTTGGCAGATCAGCTCGCCGTTGGACATCACGTAGATGTGGTCACACAGCTCCATGATTAGCCTCATCTCGTGATCGATGAGGAAGAACGAGCACTGGCGTTCGTGCCGGACGTGCTGGATGAAATCGACCAGTTTGCGCTCCATCGTCTCGTTGACACCGGCGAATGGCTCGTCGAGGAGCATGATGGCCGGCTCAAGTGCGGCTGTCCGTACGAGCTCGAGCAGTTTCTGCTGCCCGAAAGAGAGATCACCGGCATACTCATCGAGCTTGGTGTGGAGCCCAACGGTCTCAGCCAATTCCCAGACCAACGTCTCTCGCGCCACGCGGCGGGCTCCGCGCTTCACCGTCAGGTTCTCGATCACTGTCATCTGCGGAAAGATCCGGGTGATCTGGAAAGTCAGGAGCAGACCCCGGTTCGCAATTCGATGCATGCTCGCCGACGTGATGTCTTCACCGTCGAGCACGACGCGACCCTCGTCGGGTCGGGTCGCACCAGAAATCATCGAAAACGTGGTGGTTTTCCCAGAACCATTTGGGCCGATAAGACCGGTAATCTCGCCTCGGTTGACCGTGGCATCGAGTCCTTTGACGGCGACGACGCCCCCGTACGACTTGCGCAATCCGGTGACTTCCAGCACGACGTCCCCGGACCGACCGTTCGAACCAGTGCGGGCCTCGGAGGAATTCACAGCCGAAACCCCTTTGGCCAGAACCGGCTGCGCTCCAGTATTCCGAAGATGCCACGTTTGGCGAACAGGGTAACCAAGATGAGCATTACCCCCAGCATCACCAGGTAGAGCTCATCACGGCGCTGAAGGAAAATTTCGTTCTCGATCAAGAACTCCGGCACCAGATAGAAGAACATGCCTCCGACGAGGGGGCCCACGAGCGTCCCCATCCCGCCGACGGTGGACATCACGATAGGTTCGAGACTCCATCGCGTCGCAAAGACCGCCTCGGGAGTCAAGAATCCCTGGCCCCACGCGAATAGCCCGCCGAACAGCCCAGTGAACGCTCCCGAGATTCCAAGCGCGCCAATCTTCGACAGCGCCGAGCGGATGCCGAGAGCCTCCACCGCGAGCTCATCTTCGCGAATCGCAATGAGCCGCAGCCCGTAGCTTGACCAGATCATTCCGAGTCCAACCACGGTCACGGCAACGAGAGCCGCTGCGACCACGTAGTACTTGGTCGTAGGTGCCCGGCTGACGATTTCGATCGGCATCGCGAAACCGAACGTTCCGTGCGTGTAGGAGCGTCCCCATTCCACCAGCGCCCGAGCCGCCTCGGCGATGCCGAGAGTGGCAATGGCGAAGTAGTGGCCCTTCAGCCTCAACGTCAGTAGGCCGACTAGAAGAGCCGCGATACCTACAATCACAAAGGCAAGACCCAGTCCGGCGATCAGGCCTAGCCCGTGGCGCTGCGTTCCCAGTCCGGTGACGTACGCACCTAGCCCGAAGAAGGCGGCATGACCGAACGAGATATACCCGGAGTAGCCGGAGAACAATGCCCAACTGACCCCTAAGCCCATATAGACAAGGGTGTCAGTCGCAATCTTGATCTGATAGGCGTTTGAAAGAAACTGCGGCAGAATGAAGAGTACGGGAACGAGTCCCATGCCGATGAAAACCACAATCAGACGGCGCCGACGCAGCCGTTCGGCTGCGGCAGTTCCCAGCGTTGTCGGCGAAGCCGTGACGGTGGTCACCGCCGTTCGGCTGCGGCAGTTCCCAGCGTTGTCGGCGAAGCCGTGACGGTGGTCACCGAGGAGCGGATCTGGTCATACTGATGATACCCGCAGGTCGCAGCGCCAGAACTCCGACAAGGAAGACGAAGATCAGCGCATCGGACAGCAACTGGTCTGTTTTCCATGCCAGCAGGTTCTGGCCCACGCCAAGGAAGACACCAGCCAGAATCGCACCGTAAAAGCTCCCTAGCCCACCGACAACCGCCACCACGAAGGCGATCACGCCGAACTGAAAACCTGACTGAGGCGTGAATGGCAAGATCATGATTGTGAGCGCACCGGCAACCCCTGCCAACGCCGCAGCCAGACCCATCGTGATGTAGCGCACGCGACCCACGTCGATCCCGCACGCCTCCGCGATGTCGGCGTTCTGCGCAGTGGCCTTCGTCGCGATCCCAAGCTTTGAGTACTTGAGATACAGATGCACCAACAGCAACACGGGCACAGCAACAAGAGCCGCGGCGAGGCGCGACTTCGCGATAAATACGCCGGCGACCTCGAAGCTTCCACTGAAATACGCGATCACTCGCGGGTTGACCGAAAAGAGCCGGATTCCGATCCCTTGTGCCACCAGGCTGACGCCGAACAACATCAAGAGCGATACCACTGGGCTCTCGTTTAGCGCACGCTCGACGAGCACAACCTGGAGCAGGACTCCGACGATGAACATCGCCAAGGCGGCAAACGGCACGGTGAGCAGCGGATGCACGCCCAGCCCGTTCCACATGAACCAACTGACGAATGCACCACCGAACATCAACTCACCGTGCGCGATGTTGAGCACCCCAAAGACACCGAAGATCAAGCTCAACCCGCCAGCCATCAACGCATATATCAGGCCGAGCAGTAGGCCGGCTGATGCGACCTGCACCAGGCCTGTCACGGCGCTTTCCCACCAGACTGGGGCCGCGAAACACGGCGTCCCCAGTCTGGTTTCAGCTGGATCACTTCAAGCTCCATTACTAGGCCTTCGCACTAGCCCTTGGGGCCACAAGGCAGTATGACATCTCCGTCTTTCAGATCGCCTGGAGCGATCGTGACGCGTTCGCCGTCTTGGAACTGGAAGAGCACCGGCGTGGTGGCAGTATTGATTCCGGTTTCAGGGTCGACCGCGAAGAAGCCGATCGCGGTCTCGGTGACTGCGCCGCTCTTCAGGTAGTCGACGATCGTCTGTTGGTCCTCGAGTGCCGCTTCACCGAGGTGGTCGATCGCCTCGGTGAGCAACTGACCAGCAACGAAACCCCACGCGGCTGAACCGTCAGCACCGGCTGCACCCTGCAAGGGATCGCTCCCCACCGATGCCGTATATGCCTCAGCGAATTCCGCTGCTCCCGTTGTCGTCCAGGAGCGGCTCCATTGCTGGTCGCCGATAACGCAGTCGGCGATTTCCGCTCCGACGCCTTCGACGAACACATCATTGCGCCATGCGCCGGCGAAGACGATCCACATCTTCGGGGAAACCTGCTGCTCGGCCGCTTGCCTCATTGCGGTGACGGCATCGCCGCCGAACGCGTAGAGCACCACAACATCTGGGTCCTGGTTCTTTACGTTGGTCCAGATCGCCGAGAAGTCAGCGTTGCCCCACGAGTAGAGCTCGTCGCCCGAGACTTCAACGCCGATGTCCGCAAACTGCGTTTCGAGGCGGTCCTTGGAATCCAGGGTCGCCGGGTTGTCCAAGGTCACCATGCTCACGGTCTCATACCCGGCATCTTCCACGAGACCCGGCACCTCCTCTAGCCACTTCGATGTCGGAGAGATCGCCATCACCATGTTGTCCAGGCCGGTCTTGTAGATGGACTCGGCCGCGGCAGATGAGCCGATCAGGGCGTAGTTGTACTGCTTGAAGATCGGTGCAACGACGCCGGTCGCGCCGGATCCATACGGAGGCAAGACAATATCGGCGTTGTCCTGAGTGATGTACTTGGTAACGAGCTTGCCTGCTTCGTCACTCTTGGACTGATCGTCGTCGAACTGCAACACCACCTGACGACCCAACAGGCCCGGTTCCTCGGTCCTATCCGCGTACAGGCCGGTGTTGTTGTTCACCATGTCCATCCACAGCTGGAGACCGAGCAGCAGCTCCTGGCCAACCTGCGCATTGCCACCGGTCTGGGAAACCGGCAACGCGATCACGAACGGTTCTGCGTCGGGCGTCTCGTCAGATGTCTCGTCAGGTGTCTCGTCGGGCGTCGCGACGGCCGTTGTCGCCGGTGTCGCCGGTGTCGCAGTCGTCCCGTCGCCTCCTGAATCGTCGCCGCAAGCTGCCGCGAGCAACGCGAGCACCATCAGCGGTAGAAGTAAGGTACGAAGTTTCATTGGATCCCCCAAAGTTGGTAACTGCCTAAACGATTAACATCAGACAAGTTAACCCATCGAGGTCGTCGCGCACAATGATGACCACCCGCGACTAATGATAGATCGCGCTAATCGTGCGCAGGAGGTCGTTGGTGCCCTCGCTAGTAGCCACTAACAGCGCATCGCAGCAATAGCGTTCGACATCCAACACTGTGGATTATCCATCTCCAGCGTGGATACGCATGGCGTCCAGTGCACAAGCGATGGCAGTCTCCGAGGCGACGAGCTTGGCCATGCCGGTCTCGGTATCGGCGCGCACGCCGTCGTCAAGCCAAGAGGCCGCCTACCGCAGATGGCTCACTTCAGCCCTGACGGAAAGGGCGTTGCTAGAGGTCGCCATGTCAGCGAACTCTGACTGGATGGTCGGCAACTCCGCTTCGTCTTACCAAATGCCTCACGCTGCTTCGAGCACACCGCTGCGGTCCACGGTTCACTCTTGCCCGAAGGCGCCTTCGGCAGCGAGTCGATCAATCTTTGCTTCGTCATACCCCAGCAAGTCGAAGACATACCGAGAGTCTTCGTTGCGGGCCGGCGCCCGTCGATAGTCGAGCGCCGACATGTCACCGACGTTGGCCGGAGTCCTGACCTGCTTTACCGAACCCCACAGCGGATGGGCTGTCTCGACTACCATCCCTCGCTCCATGATAAACGGATCATCTAGCGCCTCAGGCACGGTACGGATCGGCGCGCACGGGACGCCCGCTTCTTCCAACTGCGCCAACCATTCCTCCGCTGGGCGCTTGCGAAACTCCTCATCAAGAATCTCGACCAGGGATTCCTGGTGCTCCCGTCGAGTTTCAAAAGTCGCGAACCTCGTATCTTCAGCAAGGGCCGGGCGATCGATCACCGCAACCAACCGCTCCCAGAACTTGTCCTTCGCGCAGCCGACAACCATCCAGTTTGTGGCCGTCGGGAAGTTCTGGAACGGCACGAGCGACGGATGCGAGCTGCGGTCAAAACGCTTTGGGATCTCTCCCGCGGTCAGATACCACGTAGCCGGGTACGTCAGCAGGTTGACAGCGACGTCGTACAAGGACAGATCGCAGTCCATCCCTACGCCGTCTCGTCTCGCCGCATGAACACCCGCGAGTACCGTCATCGCTGCGACATAGCCGGCGGAGAAATCCACCAGGGAGAGGCCCGACTTGGCCGGCGGACCGTCACGTTCACCGGTGAGGCTCATCCAGCCGGTCTCGCCCTGAAACATGTAGTCGTACCCGGGACGCTTCGAGCGTGAACCGTCCATGCCGTAGCCAGACAACGACACGCATACGATCCGCTCGTTGAACTCGGCGAGATCGTCATATCGAATCCGCAGACGAGCGGGGACGTCGCCGCGCAGATTCGAGAAGACAACGTCAGAGACGCTTACGAGCTCCTCGAACACCGCACGCCCCGCACTGGTGTTCAAATCGAGCGAGACGCTGCGCTTGTTCCGATTGAATGTCTGGTAGAAGAGCGAATCCTCACCCTCTTGATGTGGGCCCACATAGCGGCCGACATCACCGCCTGTGCGCGGGTCTTCGATCTTGATAACTTCCGCACCAAGATCGGCGAGCTGAACCGAGCCGAACGGTCCGGCACCGAACTGCTCGACGGCGATCACCCGGAGGTCCTCCAGCGGCGTCATCCTTACTCCTCCTTCGAATCGATATCGCGGTAGGTCGACTTGAGATTCCCGAGATGCTCCTGCATCGCATCACCCGCACTCTCGGCATCGCCCAGTTCAAGAAAGCGCAGGATTTCCTGGTGGTCGTGGGCCACGTGCTTCCAGAACTGCTCCGGCGCCTGATCACGAAGGAATCTCGTTCGAAGGAGCGAGAAGACCGGCCGTGCCACCACAGAGAGAAGCAGGTTGCCGGAAGCCTCCAGCACCGTCGTATGGAATCGAGCGTTGCCCTCGAATCGGTGCCCTATTCGATAGCCGTCGCGATTTCCGATCAAACACGAGCGAAGTTCCGCAAGGTGCTCGTCGGTACGGCGCTCGGCTGCGAGTTTCGCAGCCGGAACTTCGAGTGACTCTCGGACTTCGAGCAGATCTTCCACGGTGATCGCGTCCGAACTCGAGAGCAGACCGAACGAAGCCTCCAGATAGCCGGCAACGTGATCCGGATCGGGCTCGGCGACGAAGCTACCGCCTCCAACACCTCGGGTCGTGACCACCAGATTCCTTGAGGACAGAATACGCAGCGCCTCGCGCATCGTCGAGCGTGAGACCCCGAACATCGAGGCGAATTCGGCCTCGACCGGTAGTCGGTCCCCGACCTTCATCTCGCCTTCGAGGATGAGCGTCATGAGCTGCTCAGCGACCTGCTGGTAGGCCGGTTGTACCCGTTGAATGGCAAGTGGTCGCTCGTTCACTGACCTTCCTGAGGTGCAAATATCTCGACAAGCTCTTCGTAGTTGTCGGTTAGCGGCACGATGATGGGATACGAAGCGCCGGCATCGACCCAGGCCATAACGCCCTCACGGCATTCACCGGGAGTTCCCGAGACGGTCAGTCGATCGACAAGGTCTGTACTCACAAGTTTCATTGCGTCCTCAACCCCACCCGCCCGAGCCGGCCAACCCCCCATCGTGGTCTTGATGCGTTCCAAGAGTTCAGGGTCAAGCCCGGAGGCCAGGCCGATGTGAGGCTGCTGGCCGAGGTATTTCGTCACCAGATAGTGTGCAGACTCGCGAGCCGATGTGCCGTCACCGGACATGGCTACGTTGACGAGTTGGGGGCAGTCGATCGTCGCGAAGTCACGGCCCGCACGTTCGGCCCCAGCGCGGATCCGATCGATGGACGCGCGTGTGTAGTCCGTAGACAGCAGACCGTTGAGCAGTACGCCGTCGGCGATCTCCCCGGACAGCTCCATCATCTTGGGACCGGTGGGTCCGATGAACACGGGCACAGGCTGAGGGCTGCGTGGCGCGTCGTGGCCAAGGTCAAGTGTCAAGTCACTGACGTGAACAACCTGACCCTCGAAGGTCACGCCTTCCTCCAGCGCCAGCAGGCGCTTCACCACTTCCACGTATTCTCGCATCTGGGTGAGCGGCTTGGTGCGTTCGATGCCCTGCTTCGATGCCAAGGGATCCCAGTAAGCGCCGAGTCCACAGAGCAAACGGCCCGGCGCTAACTCATTGAGGGTGGCGAACGTCATCGCCATCAGGGCAGGGCCGCGAGTCCACGAGTTCACAACGCTCGTACCGAGTCGGATACGCGACGTCGTCGCGGCGAATGCTCCCAGGATCGAGATCGCGTCACGCGCTAGGCGAGTCTCACAGACCCATGCCGAGTCGTAGTCAAGCTCCTCCATGCGTTGGACGAGACGCAACTGGCGTGCGACGTCAGGACGGTCAAGGAAGGCCATCCCAACACGAGCGGTATCTATTCGATCGATGTCAGCCACCTAAGTACGCGCCCTGCGGACGCCCCACCATTTCGCCTTCAGCCACGACGACCACGCCAGCCTTGATGACTACAGACGGGAAGCCGGCAGTCTCAATCCCCTCGTACAGCGAGTAGTCGCTTTTCATGTGGAGGTTCGAAGGCGTAATCACCTTCATTGGGCCGTCGATCGGCACGAGGGCCAGGTCCCCGTCAGAACCGACACGAATGGCACCCTTCTTCGGATAGAGGCCGTACGACTTGGCCGCGTTCGTGGAAGTGAGTGCGGCGATTCGAGGGAGTCCGAAGAGCCCGTCGTGAA
>Ga0302127_10000578_pt1 | contig 20613 bp, 17 predicted proteins | sample CB4_SCM_MG_FD_204452 | JGI IMG/M metagenome (GOLD analysis project Ga0302127, IMG submission 204452) | Marine microbial communities from Western Arctic Ocean, Canada - CB4_SCM | ecosystem: Environmental > Aquatic > Marine > Oceanic | place: Canada: Western Arctic Ocean | collected 2017-09-24
AACACAATCAACACATGCATCCGGTGGACGACTATATCGCATTGTTGTCGTCGGTATTGACAACGAGATTCCCTTTCAATGGATCTACTATCACATCACCGACCCACGAGGAAGTCAGTCGGCTATCGTGTTTACGGTCGCCAATGCGCGGGTCGAGCAGTTTGCTGATCAGGATCGACAGATGGTCAAAACCATGCAGTTCACCGAAAACAAGACAATCCAAACAGCAATTACTGACGTAAGTAAACGTTGAGACAAACCGAAAAAAGCTTGAACTAAATAATCCACACTTTATACTCGAATTAATCAGCAGAGTTTCTATTACAGTTTTTGTAGCAGTAAACATGTTGATCAAGATGAAAAAGAAGGGGTCGCAAGATGACCATGAATTACAAGTATGAAATGAATGTACTGAATCGCTCAAATCGACAATTCGGGCGTACGTTACGATATCGCCTACAAGCCTGCGGTTCTACTGGTTTGGTGATAGCTCTGTTGTTGATGTTAACCTCATCGGCGAATGCGCAGCAGCGACCGCGGGTTCTTGCTCCGGGAGTATTACACACAATTTCGCCGGAAATTGAGGAAGGCGAAACTGTATCACCGCGAGCCGATCTCATTGAGATCACTACCGCGCGTTCCTATCTTAAATGGAAACCTGAATTCAGCCCTGCGACGCGGACGCTGTTTGAACGCTCACAACAAGTCCCGCTACGACGTAGCATTTGGGGATTGGAATTTACTTTCAAACCATTTCGCATGATCGACGTTGATTTACCTCAAGCGAGTGGAAAGATGCAACGCAAGACATTGTGGTATATGGTCTATCGAGTTCGCTATCTTGGTGAAGAAGTTCATTTTGAAAAACAACGTGGAGCGTTAAGCGATGGAGATCGTTACGCTCGATTTCGTAATACTAAAAAGGACGCCGAGTTCCGATATTTCATGCCTTACTTTACGCTGCGAAATCATACGTTTGCGAAAGAGTATTTGGATCGCATTATTCCCGCAGCCACCGATGAAATCGCTGCAGTCGAAAAAGTGGGCGCTCCGATATTAAACTCGATCGAAATGGCCAATACCAAAATCATGCGGGAAGACGCGGAAACAGGTAAAGGAGTGTGGGGAGTTGTTGTTTGGGAAGATGTCGATCCGCGCACCAATTTCTTTTCGCTGTATATCCAAGGCCTCACCAATGCATATCAGTACAATGACACCGCTACTGATCTCAGCAAAGGTGACCCAATTGCTCTTGGCCGCGAACTCGAAGTAAAAACACTGCAGTTGAATTTCTACCGTCCTGGTGACACGATTGATTTGGTGAAGGACACAGTATATTACGGACTACCAAATGCATTGCCGCGACCAGAGATTGTCTATTCACTTGAACAAGGCGACACCTTGCAATCACTAGCGAAAAGATTTCTTGGTGATGAATCTCGTAAGCTGGAAATCTATCAGCTCAACCGAGATATTCTAGCGTCCCCCGATAAGTTACCAGTTGGCAAAGTAGTTCGTTTCCCACGTACCAACCATCAGCATTACAACGATCTACAACCGGTGCATTTGTATCGAGCGGAAGAAGGCGAGACGTTGGAGGTGATTGCCAGCAATCGAGACATTCAACTGATTGAATTGCGGAAAGTGAATTTTGACAAACTCGGCATAGATGGTGAACCTCAGACGGGTGAATATGTATTGTTGCCGGTAACATTGAATCGTTTAAATCGACCGCAACCGGTTGGCAGCGAAATCTACAAAATCTATACCCGCCGACAAGTCCAAATCATGCGACTTTACGGAATGACAGATTTCTCACGCACCCAATGGCTATATTCCTCGCCAACACACCCAGTTTTCCGTAGCGGCGAGTAATATATTGCTGGCTTAGCCTAATTTGGATAGATTGTCAGTTTGTAAAATTTGGCAATCGTCCATAATTTTTATGCGGTAATTTTGGTTGTCCAACGCAACTTCTGTCGATTATGCCTCTTGCCGATTAGCGCGTCTCGGTATAAAAATGAAGTTCGCAGTTACAGTAGACACAATAAATAAACACAGCATTAGTTTTAGGGCAGTAATAATGGCTCATAAAAAGGGACAAGGCTCCAGTCGTAATGGTCGCGATTCCAACGGACAGCGACGAGGAGTGAAAAAGTTTGGTGGAGAACGAGTCATCGCTGGGAATATCCTCGTGCGACAGGTGGGCAACAAGTTTCACCCCGGACGTAACGTAGGACAAGGCCGAGACTTTACTTTGTTTGCACTGACCGAAGGCGTTGTTATGTTTGACCGTAAGGGTCGTCGTATTAATGTCGTTGCAGCTGATAATTAAGCGACTGCAACGTCGGTACAGACTTCATAGAACATGGGATGTCCTCCATAAATAGGGGATATCCCTTTTTTTATCGCAGGCTGTTAGTTAGAGAATCCGTGGGGAGACCAAGAGAACAGTGTTTGTTGACCAAGTTACAATTGAATTGATCGCTGGGACCGGTGGCGATGGGTGCGTTAGTTTTCGGCGAGAAAAATATGTCCCTCGCGGTGGTCCCGACGGTGGCGACGGTGGACATGGAGGCGACATCGAAATTGTTGCCCAAGAAGGCGTCAATAGCTTGACAGCTTTTGCCCACCGCAAATTATGGAAAGCGGAAAAAGGAAAGCACGGCAGTAGCAAAAATAAGCGAGGCCGTGATGGGGAAGGAATTACGATCCTAGTTCCGCTTGGGACAATCATCCTTGACGCTAAGGATGATTACGTTATCAAGGACCTCGTGGAAGAAGGCGATAGCTGTGTCATTGCTAAAGGTGGTTATGGAGGCAAAGGTAACACGCGTTTTAAATCGTCAATCCATCAGGCTCCCCGTAAGTCGACTCCCGGCCGCGACGGCGAAAAGCGAAAGATTACTCTGGAACTAAAAGTTATCGCTGACGTCGGACTCGTTGGCAAACCTAATGCCGGTAAAAGCACGCTGCTTAGCCGGGTTACCAAAGCTCAACCTGAGATCGCCGACTATCCCTTTACGACGAAAAAACCAAATCTAGGGCAAGTTATTCTCGATTGGGAACGGTCATTCGTAATGGCAGATATCCCTGGTTTGATTGAAGGTGCCGCACAAGGTATTGGACTGGGACATGAGTTTCTCAAGCATATCGAACGAGCTGGTATTTTGGTGCATCTTGTCGAGCCAGATCCGATGGACGGCACAGATCCATTAACGAATTTTCGCTCGATTCAACAAGAACTTGTTGAATATAACGAACAACTTGGCCAACGTCCGATGATCGTTGTTGTTACTAAAGCAGAACTCCCTGGGGCTGAGGAATTGCATCAATTGTTGCAAGAAGAGCTCGAGCAGAGCGTGCTGCTGATTTCAGCAGTTACCGGACAGGGACTCAATGAGTTGACCAACCGCATCGCCGATACGATCAAGGAATCTCAAATATCTCAGAAAGGCTAGGCTGGTCAAGATGGGTCATAGTGCCGTCGCCGTTGATATTGGAAACAGCTATATCAAAGCTGCTGCGCTGACGGACGTACAAACTCCACTCGATCTCCAGGACACGCCGGTCGCAACATTCAAACCGGAAGATATTGGTAATGCTCAGTGGCTGGATTTCTTAGGCTCCCTTCCTGTTGAAACACAGTGGTTCTTAGCAAGCGTCAACCAATCCAGTTTAGATTGTGTTGTGCAATGGTTAGATAGTCAGGCAATACCCCCCCAAAAAACGATATTAAACCACCAACATATATCGCTGGATTTTTCAGCAGTGGACGTGGAACAGGTTGGAGTTGACCGACTCTTATCAGCCCTTGGTGCAATGGGCGCTCGCGAGAATTCAGTTCCTCTGGTCGTGGTGGACATTGGCACCGCCGTGACGATTGACGCCGTGACGGCCGACGGTGCGTTTTTAGGTGGAGTTATTATGCCGGGCATATACCTAAGTTCGATCGCATTGGCGAATTATACCGATCGACTACCGGAGGTTGAAGTTAATATTTCAAACCTAGCAGGACTTCCACAGCCCATTGGAACCTGTACGGAAGATGCAATTACCGGGGGTTTAGTGTGGGGACTAATTGGAGCAATCGAAGCGATCGTTAAACAGCAGCAAAAAATTCTAGGACCTGGAGCACATTTATTCGTCGATGGTGCTGATACGGACCTCGTGTCAAAATTGCCGTTTGATGTTTCTACAATGGACCATCTCTGTTTACGCGGGATTCTTCATGTCGCGCAAAGTATTTTGAATCAAGATTGATCCGTTGGGACTTTCGGTGATAAATAGTCAGGAATTTCATCTGCGCTAAGTTGGTCAAACCATTGCTTAAATGAATCGTCCATCGATTTGGTTAACAGCATCGGTCGAGACGCATGATCCGTGTAATCGCCAAGCAAACGCTCAATGATTTTCTCAGACAACTCATCAATCCCCGCACCAGTCTTAGCGGATACAGCAATATGCTCGGGTGAGTCATCTTCGGCTTGTTGGATATCTGTTTTATTGATCACGAGTAAATAATTGGTGTCGTCGACCTGCTCAACTTGTGATTGCCAATTTTCAGTCACATCATGCACCCAAATCACGAGGTCAGCTGTGGCAACAGCCTGCTCGGCTTTAGCGATACCCAGTTGCTCTAGTGCCTGAGCGTCTGTGCGGATTCCAGCGGTGTCCCAAAACGAGATAGGCCAGCCACCGATCATGGTTTTGTATTGCAGCACATCTCGCGTTGTGCCTGCTTGTTGATTGACGATGGAGCGATCAACTCCTGTCATTGAATTGAGCAGGCTACTTTTACCGGCATTGGGCCTGCCAGCAATCACGACAACAAATGGATCGATTATATGTCGGCCGAGTTTAAAGGTATTCAAATAGGGTTTTAGCAGATCAGCTGCTGCAGCAATTTCGCCGTTGTTTATCTTGTGCCGCACATCATCAAGTAGGCGATCAATTTCTCCGGTTGCATGCCGTAAGGCGATTTGAGTTGTTGCCGAAGTCATAGTTAAGGGAACTAATTTCCAAGCGTCATGGCAATAGGGTGAACCGTCGTATTGATTCGACGTTTGTTGTTGCCAAGATGTTTCAGCGCAACCGCGAGATTGAAGACATGCGGATATAGATGCAGATGCAGCAGTGCCGCCATGACAGTGTATTTCAACCACGTCGTTTTCACGTAGGCATACGACTAAATCTTCAGCAGCTGTGAGAGGAGCTTGCCACTTGCCAAACAAAATTTTGTTAACGGGCACCTCGGCGAGTATTTTTTTCGAGGCGGACTCAAAAAAATCAGTAACGACGTTGATGGCATTAGGCCCTTGTACCACGATGGTAGTGATCGCTGCTCGTCCTGAGGGAGTCACTTGGGTGAACGTTGTTTGTGAGTTCACGATTATCTATGCCGATCCGTATTCTTTAGCGACTGCTTAGTGCGATTAGTCATCGTCGATTTCGACATCGATAATCTCATATTTATCTTTCGTGGAATCGGCCGGTAGAACTTCACCATCGACTATGTTGTCCCATTGCTGGTGCGCAGAGTGGTCGTTTGGAAATCCGGATCGCGGATAATTTGAGAAGCGGAACTTCGCCTTGACCCACTTAGTTAACAGTTTGCGATATCCTGCCCGAGTCAAGGGAATGAGTAAGCTAAACCCGACGGCATCGGTTAAGAATCCAGGAGTGATTAATAAGCCGCCGGAAAACAGGATCAAACCAGCATCCAGCAGAGCGTCGGTTGGCATTCGCATTTGGGACATTTCGACGCGGATGGTTGCCAATGTTCGATAACCTTCGTGTCGAGCTAACCAACTCCCGGCCACACCGGTTAGGATTGTCCAAAAGATGGTATTGGGCAAACCAAATTTCTTGCTGGCTTCAATTAATAAGTACAGTTCAGTGAGGGTCGTAAAAACGAACACCATCAATAGAAAGCTAAAGAGTCTCATAGTGGCTATCGTACCAGAGCGGTCGCGAGTTGACGTTAGCGTTGTTTGGAATTATCGTCGCCGTCGGCAATATTTTGGATGTCTTGCCGCTGCTCTAATGACTTGGTCATTACCGCTAGATTGCTGTAAGGGATTTTTAGATGCTGATTGGGAAAGCCATGGTCACGGACGGCTGTTTCAATCCAAGCAATTCCCCGCTGCGTCAAACGCAGGCCCTGAGTTTTGTTTCCCGTTGACCAATAGGACAGCCCCATACTAACGAGGCGTTCGCCCTGCCAACCCAAACCGTGTGATTGGCTAATTGAATGCTCCACTGCGGACGGTTGAATATTTGGGGTCTCGAGATATTGCAGAGCTTGGCCGTACCATTGAACCGCTTTGGCATGATCTAGATTGTCGATTGCTTCTACTGAACCGAGCGTATAGCAAAGTCCGATCATGGCTGCATTGGTGGGGGTCGAATCCCAGTGCCCAGTTTTTGTCATCGCGGTTAACGGTCCTCTAAATAACTGGTAGGCAGCTAGACCGAGTTGCTGAACACGGTTCCCGTCTTTACCTCGGCGGGCAATGATTGTGGCGTGATACAGTGCCATGGCTTGTTGCCATCGCATGTGGTCAAGAAACTCTTTGGAGGCACCTTTGAGTTGTTTAACGCTTGCGGCCTGCTGGGTGATACGGTCTTCCCATACTTCTAGCGGGACGGTTTTACCCAGTTTTTTCAGCAAATCCAAAGAAGTACGGCAGACGTCGAGTCCTAATGCTCGATCGTGGTACTTGTTTGCCAAGAGGTGTGCAGTAAATTTCCAACTGAGCTCGATCCATTTGGGAACAGCTCTGTTCTTCTCTTCGATGGTGTACTCGCCGTAAGCAATGTCATGGGCAATCGCCAGATGGGCGTTGACCATTAACTCCAAAGCACCGAACTGTTCGGCTAATTCCGTGCTTTGCAAAAGTCCTCGTGCACGTTGGTTCGCTTCACTGTGAAAACGAAAGGCTTGTTTGTAATTTGGTGTTGCTAGCTTGGCATTGATCTGACCCATCGCATAAGCTGCTTTAGCGCGAGTGAGCGGTGGAAGTTGAACGTCATTACGGATTGCTCGAATATGCAGTATCAATCCGTCGAGTTCGTTGGCAGTAGCAACTTGAACTTGCAGTAACAGCAGGTCGATGGTGGTAGAGGTTAACGCGAGTGCTTCCGCGATCGCTTCTTTCGCAACGTCTGTCTGTCCCATTCGCAAGGCGACTTGTGCTTCCAGTCGATAAGCTTCTTCCCGACGGGGATCTAGAGTTTGTACTGCACGGGCATCATGCAATGCTCCGTTGTAATCGCGCCACTGCCGATTGAGTCCACGCAATAAAAACGCGTCAGGCTGCGCTGTTGTGAAGGCCACACGGGAAACTAAGTCTACACCGGCGGTCGGTTGGAAGTGCAGCGATATTCCCTCATCGGGCCAAGTCAATAAAAATTCATGGGCCGCGGATGTGGTTTGAGTAACCGCGGTGATCGGGTCAAGTCCTAATTCAGAGGCGGCTTGTTTCAGGTTCACCGGTTGTTTGTAGTGCAGGTGAATTGAGTCCGCAATATCGCCCCGGAGCACAATTCCCACTCGGTCGTACGGCTCAATTGCATATACATTGACAACCCGCCCGCCCGTTTCAATTTTAGCTCGCGGCTCCCCTAATATCTCTACGATTTTTGAATTGGGAGTGACCCCCGGCATGACTCCCTGAAAACGACTACCTTGGAATACGAAGGAAGTCGTTGCGGTATTGTCATTTGTTGTGTCAGTATCCGCGGTTGTACTTGTTGAGGGAGTCGTTTCGTCGACTAATACTGATTGCGTTTCATCACCAGTACCAATGGTTTGACCCAGAGCAAGGTCGGGCAGGATGATGCTACCGACCATGCTGATGGAGGTAAAAATCAGAGTCAGCGCTGAGGGACTGTATTGCCGTTTCATAGAGAAACTCCGCAGTTTGGATATTTGTTAAGACATCCGATAGTAACTGATATTGTTAATACGTTGGTCTAGGAATTTGTTGTTTCTACGAGCACCGTAGTATAGGTCGATTGCAGTTTTTACGTCCAGATAGATTACGGTGAGAGTTGATTAGACTTTATTGGTCGTTTGATGCGCGATTTTTTTTAGGAATCGTCGGAGAAAATACAGGCATATGGATGCAAATAATAAGAGTGTAATAGCGACGAACACCCCCACTTCTGCAAATGTGTTGACTTGGTTTATGACTGGCTTGACGTCAGCGTGGCTATTTAACCTAACTTGGTCATCCTTGCTAGCATAATACTTTGCTTGAAAGAGCGCTTCGACATCAGCGTTTTGAGATATCCACAGTTCTTCATCTGCGACGATTTGTCTGTAGTATTCATTTGCTTCTGCCAGTTCTAGTTTTAGAAAGTGGCGGATGTCTTTTTGGTCTTGGTTTTCTTTAAAGTGCATCACGCGGTTGACCAGTTCGTGATATTTGTCACGCGACACCTCATCTTCTTGCGGTAGTAAATCGGCAGCTCGCATGTACGCTCGGGCAGCAATTGTGTACGCGGAGTTTTGATTGACACTACTAGTTTCACTCAATAAATCCCCTAAGCATTCCAGCAGCACTGGTGAATCATAATGGCCAAATCGCATCATTCCTAAAATGCCCGTTACCGCATCGGCTGTTTGTTTTTCATCGATTCGACGGAAAGTACCGTCGTCAAAATAGACAACCGCAACTCCAAAATCGCGAACTTGTTTATGAGGATGATCTTGCTGTGTGTCTTGTGATGAATCGGATTCCAGTTTAGATACTTGGGAATCATGGTTGTGGTCATAGCGCAACGGGAGAATCAGTTGCCCGCCACTCAGGTGACCATTCGCTAAACGCAACTTAATATACTTTGCCAGATATAACTGATACCGTTCACGCCCAAAGTGAGCATTAGGATTTATCTGGATGGCAAGTTCGAGCTGTTCGATGCCTTTGTCGAGTTGCCGTGAGTGTAAATAGAATGTTCCTAGATTGGCGGCAGTCTTATAGCGGTTGTCAACACTGTCATTGAATTTTGCCGCTTTCTTATGCATCCACTCAATTGCTTGATCGTCTTGCCTTAACTTGTCGTGAGCAACGGCAATATCGTCATAATAACTCGCTTGGTCATCACCGCTTTCAAGTTTGGCTTGGCGGTCTTCGATTCGCCATTGGTAGAAAGCGGGACTATGACGCGGGAATTTGCCAGCGATCAATTCCAACGCCGAGGGAAATTTTGCACGTTCTTGAGCTAGGGTATCAGAATCCCACAGGCAGGCTACGGCCGTCGAGATAGTCAACAGCACAACAGTAATTGCAACGGCAACGGGCGAGAGTCGAAATTTCATAGTAAACTCCGGACTTTGTAAACTGAGCACTTTTTTCTTACACCTAATATTATAGGCCTAAGACTTGGCGACTATGGGCTACAACATCTCGCAAACAGCCTTCTTTAAATGGGCTGATAAGATTGGCGCTGGCTACCAACTCCTGAAACGGCGCTTCGCCGCCGCGTTTGCATAATGCAACATAATCTTCCATTGCTTGTTCGCGATTCTCTTCGGCTTTGATCCAAAACTGTAACGCGCAGGTTTGCGCCAGTGTGTAATCGATATAATAGAAAGGCGATCGGAAAATGTGTTGTTTTTCTTGCCACCGCCCGCCGCTACTTACGTGAGGTAAATCACCATAGTCCAAATAGGGCTCGTAGGTTGATTCAAGTTGTTGCCACATTTCGTGACGTTCTTTTCGACTGGCTTGCGGTTTGGCATAAACCATGTGTTGGAATTCGTCAACGGAAACACCGTAGGGTAGAAATGTGAGTGTGCTCGCAAGGTCAATGTGACGGAAGTCGGCGGCACCATCGCCGAAGAACCGCTCCATTTGTGGGTAACATAACATCTCGAGAGCCATGGAGTGAATTTCACATGACTCATAGGTTGGCCAGAGGTAGTCAAACCACGGTTGTTGGCGACTCATGTAGCACTGAAACGCGTGCCCCATTTCGTGAGTAAAAACTTGGACATCAGCTCGAGTGCCTTTAAAGTTGGCGTAGATATAGGGCATGCCGACCGTGCTAAACGAGGTGCAAAATCCACCACCTGCTTTACCCTCTCGACTCGGCAGATCCATGAAACCGCCTTCGTTCATGATACGAAAAAAATCATCAAGACCATAACTCATGTTATTAAACATCTCAGTCGCTTGACTAATCATCGTGTCGTAGTCACTCGAAGGCAGCGGATTGCCCGCTTTGAGATAGACCGATTCATCCCAGTACATGGTTTTATCGATGCCTAGGGTGATCGCTTGAAGGTCACGAATTTGTTGGCCCAGTGGTGTGACTTCTTCGCGAACCATATCTCGGTATCGTGCAACGTCGCGTTGGTCGTAATCGATACGGCTCATGATTTGATAGCCCAAGTCGACGTAGTTTTCGAATTCAAGTTTTTGTGCCATACCATGACGCAAAGCGACCAGTTCATCGAACAAATCATCGAGCTCTTCGGCGTGTTCATCAAACCACTGCCAACGTACTAGTTCCGCGCCGTAACGCAGATCGCGGTCGGCGTTTTCACGATAGCGAGTGATGGTCGAGTGGTTAAGCGTGTCGCCATCAAATTCGAGTTTAGCGGAAGCCATCAGTGTCGTGTATTTGGTCTTCAACCCAGATTCTCGGATCATGTCGTCGGCAATGACGGGGTCGAACGTCGGAATTTCAGCTTCCCATAAGGCAAATAACTGAGAACCTGTTTCCTGCTCAAGAGCGGTTCGCAACGGATGGCTAACTAGGACGCGTTTAATGTTAATGTCGAGTTCAGTCAGTTTTGGTTGTAACTGGTCCACTTCGTCTTGAGCTTGTTTGGCTTGCTCGTCGGTTGTGTCTTGGCAAAAACGAAGATTAACAAGTGCTTCCCATGTGCTTGTTTCCCGGCGATCTTGATCCCACTGTTGTATGGCCAAGCGAATGTCCTCAACGCTATTGGAGGACTCAATTTGATTGCGCAGCTCGGTGCGATTGGAGGTGACTAGATCCATGTTAGGAGCTGGCTGTTGGATTTCTGAGAATTGGATCATGAAGATAGGCTTTTAATGAGTTAAACAGTAATAGGAGTGGTTGTTGAATGAAAAAAACCGCAGTTGCGAATCAACGCCACTGCGGTTTAGTTATACACGTTTGTGCTCGTCACTTGAAGCAACGAATACTTATATGACTACATCTTACCTAAGATTCCACAAAGGTCAGTCGTACGGTTGGAGTAGCCCCATTCGTTGTCGTACCAGCTCACGACTTTCGCAAAGGTTCCTTCACCACCGAGGACTTGCGTAAAGTCCGGTGCGAAAATCGAACTGTGTGGATCACCAATAATGTCAGTCGACACCAATGGATCTTCGGTATACTTCAGAATGCCCTTTAATGGGCCTTCAGCAGCTTCACGGATGGCATTGTTAATTGCTTCTGCCGTTGTTGCTTTGCCAAGATTAACGGTCAGATCGACAACCGAACCAGTAGGCACAGGTACTCGCAGTGCGATCCCAGTGAGTTTGCCATCGAGTTCAGGAATTACAAGACCAACGGCTTTGGCCGCTCCAGTCGACGTCGGAATGATGTTTTGGGCACCAGCGCGAGCTCGATAGAGGTCGGGGTGAGGCATATCCTGCATCCGTTGGTCGTTGGTGTAAGCGTGAACGGTTGTCATCAAGCCTGATTCAATGCCGTATTGTTCGTGAAGAACTTTGGCAACAGGTGCCAGACAGTTAGTCGTACAACTTGCATTGGAAACACACTGCATTTCTGGAGTCAACAAATGTTCGTTAACTCCGAGGACGACGGTCAAGTCAGCACCGTCTTTAGCGGGGGCACTGAGAATGACTTTCTTGGCTCCAGCGTCAATGTGTGAAGAGTAACCGGCTTTACCATCACCACCACGGGCAGTGAAAATACCAGTACTTTCAACTACGATATCAACTCCGAGGTCACCCCAAGGTAAATCTGCTGGATTACGTTCGGCAAGTGCACGGATCGCCTTGCCATCGACAATTAGGTTGTCGTCATCGTATTCCACATCACCGTCAAAGCGACCGTGGATACTGTCGTATTTCAACAGTGTACGTAGGGTTTTATTGTCTGTAAGGTCGTTGATTGCGACCACTTCAAATTCATCACTACGACGAACTAGATTACGAAAAGTTAGTCGTCCGATACGGCCGAACCCGTTAATTGCGACACGAATTGTCACGATATTCTCCTTCAAAACTCAATGAACTAAAACCGGAAACAGTGGTCAATCAAACACTTGTGATTGTGATCTTACCGTGTTTGTGACTTTTTCACTAACAAACAGATTGTTAGTGGTTGTTTACGAGAAACTAAAGCGTATTCGCTTCTTTAAGAGGCAATTATAGGTTTGAAATGCAAGGCTCACAATGGGCGTATGCTGCTGGAGCGAAGGAATTTTTTTGTCGCCGAAACTTTTTAACGGACGCAGCGTTTAATTACATTGCTAATTACTCGTAGATCCCTTGTGTTCATAATACCCGTTAACACTATATCTACGGGTAGTTAGTTTTTGGTGCAACGCGGCAGCTGAACAGTGTAGTTTGTCCCCTGAAACGATGTGTACAAGCGATGTGTACAGGAGTGGGGAAAAGGAGACCACTACTTCGCGTCGTCGTCTTTTTTTTCTGCTGGTGCTGGTTTTTCGTCTTCTGCCACCATTGGTTTTTCGACATAACCGTATGGTTTTTCGGAGATGAACTTCAAGCTGTTGGCTTTGGCTTGCATAAATTGTGCTTGGCTTGCATAGTACCAAGCGTCGACGGTGACTTTATCACCCACGCGGATCAGGCTGGGGTTATGGCTTTTGACGCGGATCGTCATTTTCTTGGCTAGCGAAACCGTTGTTTGAAATCCTGGTGCGGCGACTACCATTTTTCCGTTGTTGATATTGACCAATCTTCCGGAGATGATAAAGCGGGCGGTTTGGACGGCATTCGGACTCGGATTCCCGCCAAATAGATTTTTATTCGCGCCTGAGATCCCGTCTCGCTGAGCCCCTAGTTTAGTATCTTTGTTTGGCTGAAATACTAGAATGTCTCTTATCTCAGTCTGCGGTGCTCCCGTTGCATCGAACAACCCCGTAAAGCTAACGAACATTCCACGCTTTAACCATGGCAGTACTGCAGTCCCCGAGACGTCAATATACTCCGGCTTATCGGGTATATAGATGACCCATTTTTTACCGTCTTTTAACTCGACTTGAATTTTGCCAGCACCCATAGCAATGACAGTACCGTCACCGCGTAATGTTTCCTTAGGTGGTGGCTGCTGTTGTGCATTGGCGGTGCAAGTAGCAAAAATAAATACTGCCAAAATGAATGATGAAAAAATGTGATTGAATTTGCTAAGCTTTGTCATGATTCATTTCCGATTAAACTAATTATTCCCTGAGCCATCTATAGTTAGACCATATCAGTTTACTTGAAAATGCAGTATAGTCGATAAGCGACAAGTCTTCTTCTTCTTATATTATAGCTTGTTGGAAAAGCGAAGCTGAACAAATCAATAATGGCCGCAGCAAAAAAACAGTGTACTGTAGACGATTTCATTGACTTAAAGCGTCAAGGCCAGCGGATTACGATGCTGACGGCGTATGATTACACGATCGCTAAGATTCTTGATCAAGCGGGTGTTGATGGGATTTTAGTAGGTGATTCCTTAGGTATGGTCGTGCAAGGGCGCGAGACAACATTAAAGGTCTCGCTTGACGAAATTATTTACCACGCCGAAATGGTAGGTCGCGCTGTTCAACACAGCCTGATTGTGGTGGATCTTCCCTTTCCGACACACCTCGTGGGTGATCACGAAGCGATAGCCGCCGCCGCTAGGATTCTGAAAGAGACTGAGTGTCAAACGGTCAAAATTGAAGGTGGAGTACAACAGGCCGGTACGATCGCTGCTTTAGTTTCAGCTGGAATTCCCGTCATGGGTCATATTGGCTTACAGCCACAAAGTGTATTGACGATAGGTGGCTATAAAGTACAGCGAAATGAAGAGCAATTGTTGGCTGATGCCAAAGCCGTCGAAGATGCGGGGGCGTTTTCTATTGTACTCGAATGTATGGAAGCAGCGATCGCCGCGAAGATTACCGAGGCGTTATCGATTCCGACGATCGGGATCGGTGCCGGCGAGCATTGTGATGGGCAGGTTCTCGTTATCAATGATCTGCTCGGGCTAACCGATTCTCCACCGCGTTTTGTAAAAGAATACGCGCACCTGCAAAATACAATTAGTGATGCGGTATTGCAGTATTGCCAAGAAGTTCAATCGAAGACGTTTCCAGATTCATCCAATAGCTATTAATGAGTGTAAGTCTCAGTGCTGTTTGGGTTATAATATTTGGTAGCAATAAGATAACCAAAGAGTGAAAACCAGAACTTAAAAAGTTGCGTTATGTGGGTGCGAAAACGAATTGATATTGGTTGGCTCGATCTGGCTAGTGCATTTGCGCATTGTCTTCTTCCAAACCGTGTCGACACGACCGCCGTCAATCAATGCTGGCGAGATTCGCGGCACGCGTTCACTTGCTTAAGCGTACGATCTGGCCTCGATGTTCTATTGCAAGCATTGGAATTACCTCGCGGTAGCGAAGTCATTGTCAGCGCTATGACGATTGATGGGATTCTCAAAATTATCGCTGAACACGGGCTCGTGGCGGTACCGGTTGATCTAAAATTTGAGACACTTGCTCCAACACCCGAAGACGTTGAATCAGCGATCACTGACAAAACACGACTCGTGCTAATTGCTCACCTCTTTGGCACACAAATCGGCATGCAACCCTATGCTCGTATTACGCAACAGCATGGATTGTTGTTGATCGAAGACTGCGCTCAATCCTTTCGCGGCATGCCGCAAGGAAAATCAGATGTTAGTGACGTGGCCATGTACAGTTTCGGGCCGATAAAAACGGCCACTGCTCTCGGCGGAGCTGTACTTTGCGTTGCTGATGGTAAATTGACAAAAGAGATGGTGCAAATCCAGCAAGCGTATCCAACACAATCCACGCTGGCATACTTTAAGCGTGTGGTTAAATATGGTTTCCTTAAGTTCCTCTCCTATCGACTACCCATAACAGTTTTTATCGCGACCTTAAGATTGCTTGGCAAGGATTACAGCGAGATTTTGAAAAAGAGTGTAAAGGGATTTCCCGCAGACAAGTTGTTTTTAAGAATCCGGCAGCAGCCCTGTGCGGCGTTATTAAGTGTGTTGAAACGCCGGATTACGAGTTTTGATGAGCGTCGATTAGAACGCCATTGCGAACTGGGTGAACTCTTGCGCGACCACCTCGGTCAGCAATACGATTTGCCCGGCAGTGCCGCCACTTCAAATTACTTTTGGGTATTTCCAGTTGAAACAGATAACCCGCTCGAGACAATTCAAAATCTACGCGCATGTGGATTTGACGCGGACCAACGTGGGTCGATGGTCAAAGTTCCTAATGCTCCCACGATGAAAGACGCTGCGGTTCAATCCATATCGACGACCGATCGCATTCTTGACAATTCCGTATTTTTGCCAATCTATCCAGCGATGTCCCAGCAAACCATAAATCAGTTAGCGAAGGCGGTTTGCCAGGTGGCCGTTAATCCACGTCGCCCTGCGAAGGATCAACATCCGATAGTTGATGCTTGTGCCCATAGCGTCCCTGAAACTCTTGTGCGGGATATTTGAGCCGGTTCTTTTTCATTTTCTGCAGTAGTGATGTTGAGATGTCGAGGTTGAGTTGGTTTGCCATGGCTAATAAATAGCACATGCAATCAGCCAGTTCCTCGCTTACTTCTTGTAACTTGTCTGCATCGTCACGACAGTCGCGTGATTCATCCATCGAGATCCACTGAAAATGTTCCATTAACTCAGCGACTTCAATCGCCAGTGCCATGCTGATATTTTTCGGGCTATGGAATTGTTCCCAATCGCGTTCGTGCACAAATTCTGCAACGACCTGTTTCAAATCTGCTAGTGAAGTTTCTTGATCAGTGGACATGGATTGCTCCGTCATGGTTTACTCCTTGTTGAGTGAATCAAGGTATGCGGTGACAGCAGCAGCGAGCACTCGCTGTAATGGAATGTCTTCGCGCTCGCTGATTTCCCGAGCGGATTCATACTCCGGTGAAAAACGTTGATCGCCGTTTGGTAGCGTCGCGAGTTTCCCCAATAGAGGCCCCCAAGTTGTTTCCACTGTATGTGGCTGACGTCGGAGTATATGTCGTTGAGCTGTCCATTTGCGTATTCCTAGGGTCGTCGTCTGCTTAAATATAATCCGCTCAGCTTCAGCAACTGCATCGTCGTGGCATAAAGCGGTTAGCGTCACACCCGGCCGGTTCTTTTTCATTTGAATCGCTGTGGTGTACACGTCGAGAACACCGGCTTGCTGTAAAAGTCCACAACAATGCCCGATGGCTTCACCGGTCATGTCATCGATGTTTGTTTCCAGTACCCACACTTCATCGTGGGTTTGATCGTCGGACGATTTTACAGTGCTCTCTATTTCGCCAATTAACAACCGCAGAACGTTTGGTTGATTTTCAAGATCACGATCGCCGGCACCACAGGCTACGGTTTTAATTTGCATCGCGGGCAAGCTGCCGAATGTATTAACAATGGTCGCTACAATTGCCGCACCGGTCGGCGTCGTTAATTCGGCGGCAATATCAGATTGAGCCAAGGGAATGTTGGCTAGTAATTCGGCCGTGGCGGGCGCTGGGATACTGACAGTACCATGCGCAATTTTTACGGTGCCAATGCCGGTGGGAATCGGCGAGCATGCGACGTGATCAACACCCAGTAAATCCCAACCGATGGCAGTGCCGACAATATCCGCAATCGAGTCGACCGCGCCGACTTCGTGGAAATGCACTTTTTCGATCGAGCAGCCATGCACTTGAGCCTCGGCTTGGCCTAGCTTTGTGAATATGCGTTTGGCTAAGTCTTTTTGGTTTTCTGTGAGCTGACTATTATCGATCATTTCGGTTATGTGATGAAGATGTCGATGTACATGTTCTGGTTCGTATTGCACGTTTACATTGGTTGCGCGGAAGCCGCATTTGCTAACCGTGTCTGCGACAAGGCGGCACGTCGGTAATCCCAGTGAATCAATTCCTGCTTGCATTTTTGCAATGTCGACGCCAGCGTCGATCAATGCACCGAGCATCATGTCTCCGGAGATTCCACTTAGACAATCTAAATATGCGATTCGCATCGACTTGGGTCCCTCGTTAGTTCTAAGGCAACAATAAAATGAGTGGTAATGTTACGACCTTCGTTTAAACTTTGTCCATCTAATATACAACTTCTAAGTGCAGTAGAATATGACCTATGGCAGAGCATCAGCATCGACCGTGGCAGTTACCGACCGGCGTGAGCCGCGGGCTGTGGGATTATACGCAATCGAAGGTCGTCGCCGAGGACTATGACGACTTCTTTGCCTACACCAGTCTGTTTTCCCTTGACGAACAAGTCATCCTCGACGAACTGGAACAGAACGGCCAGCTCGAGGATTTGATTGCTGATTTAGGCTGTGGAACTGGCCGGGCACTTGAGACGTTGTGCGCAGCGGGATATCGCGGACTGGCAGTTGACCTTTCTTGGCCGATGTTAAAAGTCATTCAGCAGAAAATTAAGAAAGCGGAGTTACCGATTCAGTGTGTGCGGGCCAATTTGGTCGAGTTAGATGCATTGGCGAGCGATAGCGTTGATCACTGTATTTGTTTATTCAGCACTTTGGGAATGATCCAAGGTCGTGAAAATCGCCGTCAAGCACTACAGCATATGGTACGTATTACACGGTCTGGGGGTAGTTGCGTGATACACATTCATAACGTCTGGTTTAATTTCTATGATCCCGGCGGGCCGTGGTGGTTGTTGAAAAATATTGTCAGGAGTTGTTTTTCTCGGAAAATAGAGTTGGGCGATAAGACGTTTGAGTATCGCGGCGTGCCAAATATGTTTTTGCATGTTTTTCGATGGCGAGAGATTAAAAAGGATTTACGATTGGTAGGGTTCCAGATTAAAAGAGTGATACCGTTACATTCCACGCGACAGCACGAATTGAAACACCGCTGGTGGGTTCCCAATCTACGTGCCAATGGTTGGGTTATTGTCGCTCGTAAGCACGCATGAGAACGCTTGTATGTCCCAAAAATATTTGATAGAAGGATTGTTATCATGAAAGCGATGATTTATGCCTGTCGATTAAGCCTACTAATTTTTGCTCTTCCGTGGTTTGCTGCGGCTGAGGATTTTACAGTTAGCCTTGTTGTTGATCGCGGAAATGATGTGGGCCAGAGTTTTGGCTCGTTATTCGAACTGAGCAGTGACAACGGTTCGTTGATGATCGGAGCTGGTTTTCAAAACGTGTACAACACACGGTACCGCGGCGATCGGCATTCTGTTCAGTTCTTCGTGCGCCCGACGGACGGAAAACGTGAATTTACAGTAAAAGAATTACCTCGACCAAGTGATGATCTAACGGGTGCTTATCTGTTCAGTCGTGATGATGTGGTGTACTCAACCTATGGCGGTTTAAAGTCGTGGGATAGTGATTCTGAGTCGTGGAAAACTGTTAGTGCTACAGGTGGTACTAACGAGACAATGCGTGTCGGTAATGGCGTGCTCGTGTTTGGTGACAGTTCTGTGTCCTATAACAATCATGAGATACTAGCCGCTCCACAAGTGGGGCGTTATGAGTTGTTTTTTTATGCCAACGGCTATCTTTGCTTCTATCACATTCATCGCAACGGCAAGCCCTATCATTATTATGAGCAAGGCGAAGAAGGATTCAGCCGACTTTATGCTTGCCCATGGTCACCCGGCCAAGCACAGGTCAATTTGTCAACGGCCGAAACACTGCGGCTTCCGGTCGTTGGTGAAACAACGTTTGCTTGGGGACAACTAGGGCAACAGATTGTGACGGGTTCAAATATTGGCGGTTTTTATACATTCGAAAATAGGCAATGGAAAATGTTGCTTGCTCCGAATATTGGGAAAAGTTACCAGCTGTATTCAACTATTGGTTTTCACGACCAGTTGTTGATGGGTCAGTATCCGACGGGTCGCGTGTTCAGTTTTGATGGTCAACAGATTCGGGATCAGCCGGGTTGGCCTCCGGTATTGGAGGGAGTGTCAACAAATGCGAGAGAAGCCCAAACGTCGATCATTTACGGTGGTGATTTAATGGTAGGCGTATGGCCTTGGGGCGAGTTATGGCGTTACAACTCAGATAGCGACCAATGGCTTTTTACGCGGCGAATGTTTGAGCATCCGATCGTGTCAGACAAGATCACCCATCCGTACGATCTTGAAAATCGGGGCAACAGTGTTGGTAATATGTGGGGCCAGCGAGTTACAAGCTTGGTTGTCAGTGGGGCGCATTTGTATGTCTCGACTTCTGCCAAAGCGCCGTATCCATGGGAGCCTCAAAAGTACCCGTTTTTGCTGCCGTCTAAATGGAAGTCCTATGGCAAAGTGTATCAATTAACGACTCCCGGCTGTCTGGCGGCCTCTCTGAAGTGGACAGCAGGGCCAACGTTATTGACGTTTTCTTTGAAAGCTAATGAACTTTCAATTCACCAAGATGGTTTACTGCTGGCGCGCTCGCAGGTTACGGGGAAGATCCGCGATCTATTGCAGGCAACGCGTATATCCCAGCGCGTTCAATGGGGCACTGGGGTTTATGGACGCTATGGCGGCAAGGCGATTGAGGGTCGAATTGTTCGGTAAGGAACCCCGCTCTACCAAGCTGCCTGATAGATCGCCAATGTATCTTGTTCAGTGACTGGACGGGGGTTGTTCATGAGTAATCTTGTTTGCTTCATGGCGTCGCTAGCCATGGTTGGAAGGTCGTCTGCGGTGACTCCAGTGGACCTTGGGCTAAGCCAATTTCGAAGACGACTTAACGGTATTCTTTTAGCAATTTACCCAGATTGTCAAATCTTACGTGATTTCTGCGATGTAGGGCCTTAATCGGGTCTATTTGATAGGCATTTTTTTCCGATGTTAGTAGTTATACAGACACTTATTGTAGCTTTGATTGATTCTCAGATAGTACAAAGAAAAAATGGCAAAGAACAAATACCACTCAACCGGAACGTTTCTAAAACCGGTATTACGTCACATAATGATCAGCAGTGTTGTGCTGTTCTTTTTCTGCTTGGTCGTCGTGTCTGGTGGAGGCGGATATGCCCAATTGTCTCATTCCCCGTTGACGCCGATTCCGATTGCAGTTCAATCGATCAAAGCATCGCCGATTGTATATACGATTCCAGTGAGTACGTATTTAGTACCGGCCCCACTTGTGTTTGAGGCCCCAGTTGTTGTACCAGAACCATCGCAAATCGACGAGCTCCCGCAGCTAAAAACGGGTATTCAATTATGGCTCGCTAGTGCCACCGAAGCCATCACGTCCGACGCCGCTAATCAAGCTACGGCGACACCGCCAAGCAAGCCAATTGAACCGGCGGAGAGTGAAGTCTCGCGACAACCGTTACGGCGTGCCAAGGAAAATAAAATCAAGCGTTCACAGGTTGCCTCGACGCTTACTCAGCCTCAATCAAGTCGGCCAGTTATGAGCTCCTT
>Ga0302127_10000579_pt1 | contig 20609 bp, 20 predicted proteins | sample CB4_SCM_MG_FD_204452 | JGI IMG/M metagenome (GOLD analysis project Ga0302127, IMG submission 204452) | Marine microbial communities from Western Arctic Ocean, Canada - CB4_SCM | ecosystem: Environmental > Aquatic > Marine > Oceanic | place: Canada: Western Arctic Ocean | collected 2017-09-24
CGACACCGGTTCAAACGCAACACTCGGACTTACAAGCACTGCTTCATCCACACTTGGCATGTATATAAATGACGCTACACAAGATGTATGGCAACTCATCCAACCTCCATTTGGTGCACAAACCCTAGGCGCTACGTTTACATGGGGCAGCGGTGAGAGTGGCGATGGTTTTGCGTGGGCTGACCTTTCCTACGGCGACTTTTTTTCTTACTCATTCAATAACCTCGACGGTATGGAAAATACATTCGATGAGGATGCATTTCAATTCGTCAGTTGGGCGAATGATGGCTGGGAAGTTGTTTCTACTAATGGGTTCAATATTGACGGCACAAGCGTTTTTACCGGAATAACAATTCCAGGACCACCTGCAGCGATGCTTATTGCTGCCCTTGCACTGAACCGACGTCGAAGACGCCACTAAACAACGCACTATTCGCTAAAATTACAGCATGACTGAATCTAAATCACTTGCTTCTGGGCAAGCTATACTTTTTGGCTGGATTGGCATCCTGCTTATCCGAATTGTAGTCCCTGCATGGATTATTTTTGGCGCACTTCAAAAAGCGCTCGGCGGGACACCAAAATCATTGCCGCGGTCTGTGCTTGATGCTGGCAGTATGGTTGGCATTGACGATCATTTCTTTTTACTTGCCTCTCTCGTATCCATCGAATTTTTCTTTGTTGCATGTATGCTTTTTTGCTCAAAGTTTGCTAAGCGCGCATGCATCGTCATGCTCGCCACTTTCCTTATTGTTCTTGCCGCTGAAATGTTTGGATATGGAAATTTTGAAAGTTGCGGTTGCTTCGGAGAAAAATCGCTCTCCCCAATGGCTATGTTTGGTATAGACCTCGCGTTACTTTTGGGTGTTCTTTTTATCAAACCGCGAACATGCATCACTTCCTCGAACAAACGAATCCTGAGTCTCATTCTTGTTCCAATAGTTACATTGGGCGCATGCCTCTTCACGTTTAATGCAGTGATGCAACATAAACCAACTCCAATAATCATTGACGACGGCACACAAGCAACCACGCTTCCATCTTCGTGGTATCCACAAGATGTAAGTAGCTGGATTGGAAAATCCGTTGATGATGTCCCCCTCATTGGGTGGGTCAAAGAATGGCCTCACGATATTAGCGAAGGCAAGCAGTACATTATTTTTTATTCATTGACATGCGACCATTGCGAAGCATTGCTCTGGGAATATTTTGAGTTTCCCACAGTGCCAACTACGCTTGTCGCCATCCCGCAATCAACCGATGGTTTTAATTACGACGGCGCTTTTGAAAACCCCTGTTACGATTGCGACAAAACTGAGTTACGCATTGGCGCTGATTGGATCATTGGGACTCCACTCGTTATTGCACTTGACAACGGCATCATTACATGTGCCACTGAAAATGAAGATTATGAGGCGCCGGCATGTCTGATCCACTAAAACCTGTTCTTGAACGTATTGAAAAAGATTTTGATGGTGCTGTCGAGCGCCTGCAAGCTTTTTTGCGAATTCCAAGTATAAGTACTGATCCCGAATATAAAAGTGAAGTTCGCCGATGCGCTGAACACATCACAAACGACTTGCAGTCTATTGGACTTGAAGCCGTGATGCACGACACCATTGGTCACCCAATGGTCGTTGCTACAGACGATAGCGCAGGTCCTGATGCGCCTCGAGTTTTATACTACGGGCACTACGATGTGCAACCAGTTGAGCCGCTAGACGAATGGACTGTGCCGCCTTTTGATGGCGCCGTTCTTGAAGGATCTCGCGGCAAACGTTTTGTTGCCCGCGGTGCTGCCGATGACAAGGGGCAACTCATGACGTTTGTTGAAGCAATACGCGCTTGGAAACAAGTGCACGGTTCACTGCCTGTCCGAGTCGTCATCCTGCTTGAAGGCGAAGAAGAAAGCGGCAGCGAATCACTCGTCCCCTTTTTAAATGAACACAAAGAAGCACTGCAAGCAGATACATGCATCGTGTGCGACACCGGTATGTGGGACGAAGACACACCAGCAATCACAAGTCGCTTACGTGGACTTGTCTACATCGAGGCAACACTGCACGGGCCATCACACGATTTACACAGTGGCAGTTACGGTGGATCCGTAGTGAATCCCGCGAACGCACTCGCAAAAATCATTGGCCAGTTGCATGACGACGATGGGCGTATTCAAATAGATGGTTTTTACGACGATGTTGCCGAAGTGAGTGCAGAACAAGTCGAACAATGGAACTCTCTTGGTGACGCCGATGCGCTCACGCTAGAAAGTTCGGGTGCAAAGGCAACGTTTGGTGAAAAGGGCTATTCCACACTTGAGCGCCTATGGTCACGACCAACTTGCGATGTAAACGGTCTCTTCGCTGGCTACACCGGAGAAGGCGCAAAGACAGTCATAGGTGCAAAAGCAACAGCAAAGATAAGTTGCCGTCTTGTTGCGCATCAGAAACCAGAACAAATTGAAAAAGCACTCTTCGCATTTCTCGAGGCACGAACACCTGAAGGTTGCCACTGGGACTTAAAAAGTTTTGGCACTGCCCCTGCTATTGCCGTGCCAACTGAATCGCCTTGGCTCTCTGCGGCAAGCGATGCACTCACAAGTGTATTTCCTAAACCCGCGGTGCTCATCGGTACAGGTGGTTCGATTCCTGTGGTTGGCGAGTTCCAAGAAATACTTGGTGTTGACACCGTGATGGTCGGTTTTTCATTAGACGACGATTTGATTCATGCGCCAAATGAAAAGTTCGAAGTCTCTTGCTATAGAAGAGGAATTCTTTCGCAAGCCGCGATACTAGAAGCGTATGCAAACATTTCTTCGTAGTTTTTTAGTACTCTTGTTTGTGACTTGCACAGGTCACGCGGATGATTATTCCATCACTGTCAACTCCATTGGCGTAGGCAACCATTGGCGAGCGGGTGACGTGACACCAATTCAGGTGACCATTCACTCCAATGTCAACACGCCAATTTCAGTATGGGTACAGTGGGAAGTTCCCGATGCAGACGGTGATACTGTTCTTTGGGGAAGAGCAGTAACCACTTCGCCGATGTCCGACACTTCAACGTGGCTCTATGCACCAACACGTGGCTGGGACACGAACGATACAAGTTGGCCCGTTCGCCTTCGCGAGTTTATTGACAACGAGCCTACCGGCGAACTTGCAATCATTCGTTTTTCACCAAAGTCAATCGGCGCTTTAAGGGTACCCAATCGAATGGGCTCTATCGCCATCTTTGGCACGAGGCGACTTGGTCTTGGCAATTATTTACCTGTATCGCCTGAAGTAAAACACGAGAGCACCATGCTTGTCTCTGGACTTACATCAAATGATCTGCCCGATGCTTGGCCTAGTTTCGAATCACTTGAAGCACTTATCTGGGCTGACACTGCACCCGAGTTTTCGTTTAGACAGACAAAAGCCATTGAAGAATGGGTTGCTCGTAGTGGGCACTTTTGCATAACTTTGCCCAACATCGGTGACCCATGGGCGCTTGGTACACAAAACGCCCCGCTTGTGGACCTTACCTCTGGAATGCAAGCACAACGAATAACCATTCCACTAGACAAACTAAAAAATATTCTTGGCCGAGAAAATGATTGGAAACAAATGCTCGTTTCGGTCCAGGTGTTTGGAAACATACGAGACCAATGGGACCCAAGCATTACACCGTTGTTCTGGCTTGAAGATGGAAGTGTTATTGCAGTGCAACGAACATACGGCTTTGGCACTGTTTCTATCATAGGTATCGACCTTGCAAGCGGGCAACTTGCTTCACTTGGTTTACCCGAGGCAGATGTATTTTGGAATCGCATTTTTGGCAAACGAAACACTACGCCTTCAGCAATTACACTCAATCAAATGAAAACGAGGAACACGCTTTCAAACGCAATTTCAAAAGTTTCACTTCTACCTGCAGGCAAAATGATTGCGCATAAAATTGCCATGACTGCTGCAGCAAGCGGAAAACTTGGCATAGTGTTTTTACTTATTGTTGCATATTGGCTCATTGGCGGACCACTTGGATATTACTTTTTGCATCGCCGAAATAAATTGCAATGGACTTGGTTATTTTTTACAGGGACAGCTTGTTTGTTTTCTGTCAGCACATGGTTGCTTGCAATGCGCACATCCGGCATCGCCGTCCCTCTAAAGCATGTCAGTGTGATTGATCATGTCTACGGTGGAAATGGGCAAAAAGTAACTGGATGGTTTTCACTTTTCCTTCCTCGGTTCGGAAGCACGAACGTTTCATTGCACGGAAATACCAGTAACCTATTGCTTCCGTGGACACCACCTGATGCTTCCATGACCCCCGACTTTATTGACAATCGGGAAGTCCGCGTCAATATTGACCATGTGCCGCACTCGTTTGACCAGCCGTCTCGTGCAACGACTGCAAACTTCGCCTACGATTGGACCGGTGGAATTGAGCACTCTTATTACAAAACGCTCCTCCGCATTGACCCTCAGGACAAACCAAGAGTGAACGGTTCAAAGTTACGCGGAGTAATTACGAATAACGCTTCTACTCCTTTACACGATGTGTCTATTATTTGGATAACAAATGAGCATGCCTCGATGCATGGAAGTGGAGGTGTGCTCAACAACATGTATGCATGGCGAATTCCAACACTAAAATCTGGCGAAAGTATAGACTTCTCCACGTTGCTCGCCAACGCCACATCAACCTTCACGAACGCCGTTGACCGTAGGTATCAGATTGAAGACCTATTTGGGCGGAGTATCGTTACATCAAAAACTTGGAGAAGTAAAATGGAAATGCTTACGCTGTATTCACATTTAACTCCACCTACATATATAAAAAATGCGACGGCAAAACAAGGGCCTGCTAGCTATCACGCCATTCGCGAAGGCGGCAGAGCGTTAGACTTAACCACTTGGTTCAGCAGGCCGTGCTTGATTGTTCTTGGATTTTTCCCTCACGCACCGATCCCTGTCACTATCGCCACCGATGGTGTTGAAATTGTTGAAAGCGAGGGCTCTACATTTCTTCGATGGGTGTATCCTTTAGAGCAAGCACCATGATTCAGACAACTAATTTGACACGTAAATACGGCGACCTTATCGCGCTCGATAATCTCAATCTTGAAATTGCGCAAGGCGAATGCTACGGGTTTATTGGTCCAAATGGCGCTGGCAAAACGACAACGATTAAAATCTTATCTACTCTTTTGAAACCAACTTGGGGCGAAGCCAGAGTAGATGGAAAAGTAATTGGGTATCAAAATCCAGAGATTCGCCCAGTCATTGGATACGTGCCTGATTTCATGGGGTCGTACGATGCTATGAACGTGAATGAATACCTCGATTTTTTTGCGACATGTTATGGTTTAAGTGGTTCGCAACGATTACGTGCCGTTGGTGACGTGCTTGAACTTACAGATTTGAATTACAAAGCAACTTCGCAAGTTGCGGGTTTAAGCCGCGGCATGAGCCAGCGACTTTCCATTGCCCGAGTGTTATTGCATGACCCTAAAGTGCTCTTGCTAGATGAACCGGCATCTGGTCTTGATCCACGTGCTCGAATTGAGATTCGTGAACTGTTGAAAGAGTTACATCGAATGGGCAAAACTATTTTAATTAGCTCGCACATTTTGCATGAACTTGCCGAGTTTTGCACGAGCGTTGGGATTATTGAGCAGGGCAAATTATTGTTCTCTGGAAAAGTGGATGACATTCTTGCCAAAGCAAAAGTTGGCCAAGTCATTCAGATCGAAGTAACCGAACGAGAAGAAGATGCCGCAACGCTCTTGCGATCTGTTGATGGTGTTAGTTGCGTTGACATTGTGACCGTGCATGGACAACATCGGATTGATATTACTGTCGATGCAACGGCTTCACTTGATATATCAGAACTCCCAAACCGACTTATCGCGCAGGGTTTTCGCATCAAGGCAATGCAAACCGAAAAAGTGAATTTAGAAACTGCCTTCATGCGCCTCACCAAAGGCCTCGTCAGCTAACTCCACTCCCTTCCTCCCCCCACATTTTTAGGGTCGGGCACTGGATCAGGTCCATTTGAATAATGCTAAAAACTGCATGAAAACACTTGTCATTGACGTTTAATCGCCTTTTATCTTTTTTATCCGGGGGTCGGGTCATTGACCCGACCCTGGACCCGACTCTCGCCCCGACCCTGACTCGACCCTGGGCTCGACCCTGGACCCGACCCTATGTGTACAATGGAAACATGGCCCTGAGAAGGATAAAATTGCTTGCAGATCGTGCCCAACAAGGCGTCGATGCTCTTGCGTGCGCACTTGAAGAAGGCCTCGCAGATGTGGTTACGTTTCACCCAGAACAATGTGAAGATGTTGACATCGCAGTGGCAATAGGTGGAGATGGGACGCTCATCAAGCACGGCAGAACACTCGCAAAAGAAGAAATTCCTCTTGTCGGCGTAAATAACGGCCGCCTCGGCTTCCTCGCTCGATTTAATGTCGACTCGCTCATCAAAAACCGGAAGGTAGTTTTTTCAGATGCGCCGCATACACTCAACGCAACGCTCCTTGCTATTTCGGTCGATGGCAATCCGCCAACCATAGCCATGAATGAAGCAATGATTGCAGCAGGGCCTCCCTTTCGTATTTTAGAACTTGGCCTCACAATCAACGGCATCCCAGCACCCACATTACGTGGCGATGGCATAATTGTGTCAACACCCACGGGATCAACTGCGCACAATGTTTCCGTCGGCGGACCTATTGTTGACCCATCGGCGAATGCTTTTATTATGACACCCATTGCAGCGCATTCCCTTGCAGTGCGACCAATTGTTCTAGATGGGAAGGCAACAATCACCGTTGAAATGAAACAAGCAAACAAAGGGACTTCTCTGGTCATCGATGGTCAAGTACACTGCACCATGCAAAAAGGCATGAAAATACACGTAGAACAATCCCAACATTCCCTCTCCATTGTGCTTAACCCAGAACTTTCCTATTGGAACACATTAGTAGACAAACTTCACTGGGCAGCACCGCCCGAGCTACAAGAAAAACAAAACGATCAATGATTGACATCAAACAACTTCGCGAAAATCCACAACGGTTCATCGATGGTGCTTCAGAAAAAAATATTTCTGTAGACATCGCCACCCTTCTTGACCTTGATGAGCAACGTCGATTAATCACAAAGCAACGAGAAGAACACCGCGCGGAACAAAAAAAGATTTCAAAAAAAATTGGTCCTCAAATCGGAAAACTAAAAGGGCAACTTAAGTCTTCCGGTGAAGAAGAACGCGCAGAAATAGAAACCGCACTCGCTGAACTTGAAGCGAAGCCCCTTGCACTAAAAAATGAAATTCAACGGCTTGATGATTCCATTTCACAGATAGATCCAAAATGGAAATCACTACTTTTACAAATCCCTCAGCCTGCGGATGCTGATGTCCCTAAAGGGAAAAGCGCTGATGACAATGTGCAGCTGCGTACATGGGCGCCTGAAAACTACGACCTTACACAGACATTCGCTGCTAACCGAGGTTTTAAACCAAAGACTCACCTTGAACTTGTGCATGATTTAGAACTTGCGGACTTTGAGCGAGGCGTAAAAATGTCTGGCACACGCCACTATATGATGACCGGCAACGGCATGCGCTTGCATCAAGCGATGTTGCATTTTGCTTTTGACTTAATCACAAACGAACATGATTTTACACCGATGTCTGTACCTGTCATCTTGCGTGAAGAATGTATGGTTGGCACAGGTTTTTTCCCGACAGGCCGAGATCAAGCGTACCACATTGAAGAATCGAAGCGAGGCGCAGGGCATGATTTATACCTTGCCGGCACCGGCGAAGTTGGCTTGATGGGCATGTACGCGGATGAGATTATCCCTAGCGAAAAACTGCCCATAAAAATGGCGACTGTCTCTACATGTTTTCGAAGGGAAGCTGGCGCGGCTGGCCGAGACACCGCTGGACTCTATCGAATTCACCAGTTCGACAAAGTCGAACAAGTTGTTATTTGCAAGGCTGACGAAGAAGAAAGCAGGACATGGCACAAACTTATGCTTTCAATTGTTGAAGAACTTCTTCAAAAACTTGCGCTTCCGTACCGCCTATTGCAATGCTGCACGGCTGACTTAGGGTCAAAAAATGCAGACATGATTGACATCGAATGCTGGATGCCCGGCCGTGGAAAACTTGACGCAAACGGAAAACCTTCAGGAGACTGGGGCGAAACGCATTCCGCATCACGACTTTACGATTACCAATGCCGTCGATTGAACACACGGTACCGTGATGATGAAGGCAATACAGTGTTCGCACATTCACTAAACAACACCGTTCTTGCTAGCCCACGTATCTTAATTCCATTGCTTGAAATGCACCAACAAAAAGACGGCTCAGTTGCTGTCCCATCTTGCTTGCAACCATATATGAATGGCTTACACGTACTTGAAGCAGCCACTACATCCGCAACAACATGAATAAAGAAGTTGTGCCACTTCCAGTTCGTCGGCACAAACTAGTCGCTCCCGTTCGCAAAGTCATCGGTGATCAAGACGTAGTGATTGGCGTGAGTGGCGGCGCAGATTCCGTTGCGCTTCTCCTTCTGTGTGTTGCTGGTTCTCTGCAAGAGAGCGCACAGTACAAAATTGTCGCAGGCCATATCCATCATGGACTTCGCGCCGATTCGGACGACGAGCAAATTTTTGTTGAGACATTATGCAAGAATTTAGGCGTCGAGTGTATCACCAAACGAGTTACTGTATCTCCTATAAACGGTTCGTTAGCAGCAGGCGCACGTGATGCTAGGTACGAAGCGCTCCTTGCAATTGCGCAAGAATCTAACTGCTCTGCAGTTGCAGTTGCGCACCATGCACAAGACCAACTAGAAACAATGCTTATGGCGCTTTGCAGAGGCGGAGGACTAAGAAAACTTTCTGGCATTGCACTCGCACGTCCGCTCTCTCCTGATATAAACCTCTTTCGCCCTTTGCTCCATGTTGAAAAGATAGAACTTGAAGAAATTTGCACACTTGCAAACACACAATGGTGCCAAGACCCTACAAACAATGATGTGTCAACACCCCGCGGGCGTCTTCGTAAAGATGTCATTCCCGTTCTTCGCGAGTTATGGAATGCCTCAGACAGACATGCCGCAAATGCTTCGACACTGTTGCACGCAGCAGCAGATGTTTTTCATGCAAGCGTACTCGACGGATGTATCTGGAACCGAGATGTATTGGCAGAACTTCCGTTTCCAATCATCAACGCGACTCTCCAACAAGCGATAGGTGAACGAGCGACATTTGAAACGATTCACTCAATCAGCGAGGCGGTTATCGATTCAAACACCAATGCTCGGACGTTTCAACTCAAAGATGGATGGGAAACACGCATTACTTCTAAAAAAGTGTCTGTAGTTCACTCGTAGACGGCAGGTCCTGCCATGACGACTTCCCCATGGTCGTTGTAACGGTACGTTAATGTTCCGCCAACACTTGAAACATAAAAAAGCCCCGATGCACCTGAAGCAACAAACACAGAAGCGCCACCTGTTCCTGAAGCATGGGTATTTCCAACACCGCGTTCGTAGGTAGCGCACGTCGCGTATTGTTCACCGTCTTTGCGTGCGAAATGCACGTTCATACCATCTGCAAACAAACTATCAGATGAAATCGTTTCTCCTAATTCGGCACGTAATTTGAGTGGGTCTTCCTCTGTCCAATAGACGACGTTTGGATTACCCATATCGACGTACACCAGTTCAGGGAACGCTGGCAAAACTAAGTGCTCTTTTTTAGGAACACATAAGGTTACTTCGACCTCGTTGCATGACTCTCGAACAATACAATTGCTCACGCCAGCAAGCGTCCGAATTGTCAACTCGTTTGATTGCACAAGCTTACTTCGAACCAGATGCAATGCCACGCACCGCAAACCATTACCGCATTGTTTCGCCTCAGTTCCGTCCATGTTAAAGACACGCATGAATGCATCTGAGGATTCATCTTCCGTCACAATAAGTAATCCATCGGCTTCACCGATGTGTTCAATTAATTTTCCTGGATTGCCTTCGCCAAAATGCACGAGAAATCGATTGCTCGCTCCGTGCATAAAGAAATGTTCTTGACTCGTCATAGAATGATACCTACTAAAAAACTCACGCCTAGGAATACTTTTATATAAAAGACTCTTTTATTTATCGGCAATTCCAAAAAAGAACATCCTATCAATGCATGCAACCTTTGTTGCCTCGAAGCAATCGAACCGTGGAGCGGGTCATTTTTATACATGTCTATGTTCTGCGTTTGCGCAAGTGTGCCAAGAGCTGAAGCCATAATCATTGCACCCTCATTTGTAATACACCCATCGCCAAACTCTCTTGAATTGTCCACTGCAGCATACGCGTCAGCTTGTTCTTCGAATTGCCTTGAAACAAGAACGATCGCAAGCACTACGCCTGCCAATTGAGTGACCATAGCAAATGCGCCACCCAATTCAATATGCATAAATCTATACACCCTATCCAGCCAGAGCATGGCGGTAACAGCTGTTAAAATCATACATGGGATGTGCCAATATTTGTGGTGCCCAAACTCGTGCGCAGTAACAGACAGTAACTCTTTGGTTGACAACGTTGCAATCAACTTGTCGGTTAACACAATAGTTTTAGGCTGAAACAGAATGCCAATTGCAAGAGCATTCATAATTCGATTATGTGTATTCCAGACGAAAATTCTTATTTTTCGCAGTCCTGAGCGATAGCCAACTTCGATGATCGAACATTGCAATTGATAATTCTTCATGGGCTTGGTCGAAAGTATTCGCGTAACAAAAAATGGGGCGCAGCTCAAAAGGATGAAAAAACTAACTAACTGAATACCACTGTCAAATTTTTCGAAACCAAAAAGGGAAATACTATTGCTTATAGTTACGAGCAAGGCAACCGGTATAAATAAAAGCAAGATATCAAGACGGAATCTGTGCGACACCCAAGCAATCCTATTTTGTATTGGCGAGGCTACAAACCACAATACACCGAGCCAAAAAAACGCTGGCAACAACACACAAAATTCAGTCAGAATAAAATATTCGCCCACATACTCCCTTACAAGGAACGCCCACGAAAAAACAAAAATAGATGCGCCCCAACTAAACAAAATCGCAAACGTCGCAAACAACGGTGTTATTTTTGTACAGCGCATACATTTTGCCGCCACGACACTTAGCAAAGGCAGCAAGAGCAAACAGATTACCAAGCCAATAAAATTCGGACTATCACCTGTCATATATCCTTTAGTTGCGACAGTAACCATCACCAACATAAATAACGAAATTGGGCGAATCATTATCGTTTAATAACACCTAAATCAATTACAACATTTCCGTGTCGATAATAGTCGACATTCATCGTGTTCTTATCGACGAATGTAAACACCAAACAGTTAGCACGCGTGTTTGTAGCGTAATTCTTATCGCCTAACCCTGGGCCTGCATGATCGCCGTTTCGGAATTTCTGTGCATGAAAATGAAAATGAAACAACGCGGTATACGCAGCATCGAACATATCTTGAGAAGCATTGAATCGAAGATCATGGTGCCGCACTTTTGGTTCAAACTCGAGTATTTCAAAACGCCCTTGTTTATCTAATGCAATAACACCACCGTACTCTGTACTTTCATCAACGTTGTCTCGTGTTGCGTAATCAAAAAGGTGCGCCCGAACTTGTGGAACATCTAAAGCAGCAAGCGCTATTTCAATCGCAGCGGCATCGCCCCACGTTATCTCTTCTTGATACGATCGCAGCATTTCACTTTGCGGATCGTATGCACCGCCTCCTTCTGTTTCGGAGTAATGTTTTTGGTTTGCAGTGGCATCTGAAATACCGCGCACCATTGTTGGCACGCTTCTTGTGAACGCATCCTCTTTTCCATGTCGTGCTAAAGAAACGGCAACTGGAATATCCCGTATCTCAACATGTGCGCGACGCTCGCTATCGAGTTTATTCAATGCACCAATTGCTTCTTGCCAAAATGAATCGTATTCCGGTTTAGCTAACTCGCGTATCCATAAAATTTCTTCTCGACAAAGCGGCACAATTCCTAAATCAAGTTTTGCTTTTTGCAAATCAAGAAAGAACATATCGTCACTTTCGAAGCTTGTTTCGGCAAGCAGTGCAATCAACTTGTCCCGTTGTCCGAGGCGGTGCAAGAGTTCCCAACAGCGCGTTCGATATCCTTGCTTCCAAGATTTTTTCTGCGCGAGCATTGAATCAAAAACCAGTGTAGCAATATCTGCATCGGTGTACATTCTTTTGAGGGCAATGCATTCTGGTCGCTCGTTATCTGTTTTAACAAAGATAGTGGTACTTGCCCACGAACTTATAAGGGCTTCGTGTAATTCTTTTACATCTTCTTCAGCAATCCACGTACAGAGTTCCAAGAGCCAAGTCCAGTTATTGAGGCGAGGAAGCCGCTGGCGAATTGTGCGTATAGTGCCTTCCCTGTCGACCAACCATAATCTCGTAAGAGCTGCCATTCTTGCATCGTTTGTGTACCCTGGCGTCCAGAGGATGCGGTGCATCAGTTCTTGGTAATCGCTGTCTGCAAGCCCAACACTCGTATCGAGCAATTCCATCGCTTTAAGGTGAACCTGAGGAGAGCGCCCCGTTTCCTTCAATATGGCTGAAGGATTGTGAATAGTTTGACCGCCGCAGTTCAATACTGCTGTGGCAACGAGGAGCGAGAATACTAATCGAATCATGTTTACAGTGTACAACCGCTAGCGAAGTAAACGACTTCCGCATACTATTTAACTATATGGGAAACGACAACGCTAATTCCACCTCGCCACTCTTCAAAGAAGTATACGAAGTCATCGAACTTATCCGTCCAGCTATTCAGGCAGATGGTGGGGATATTGAATTAGTTGAAATCGATGAAGACGGCATGGTTGGTATTCGTTTTCTTGGCGCTTGCATTGGGTGTCCTTCGCTTGACATGACGCTTCAGGCAACCATTGAATCCACACTAAAGGATCGCATCGATGCGGTCTGCGGTGTCAAAGCCGTCGAATAGCTTTTAAACGCAACTTATTGCCATTTCAAGGGTTGTGGAACATTTGTGGATATTTATTCCTCGCTCTTTGTTTCGTCACTTGCTACTATAGATACTGGTGGTTCGCGCAGGCCGCGCGATATTTCTCATTTGGAAATGGCGACAGGAGGTTCGCAGTATGCTTGTAATAACACGAAGAGAAGGTGAAGAAGTTGTGATTGGTGATCCTAACAATCCAATTGGAACCGTACGAATTGCGTCTATCAAGGGCGATAGAGTTCGGATTGCGTTTGATTTCCCACGCGAAGTTGCCGTCCATCGGCATGAAATTGCGAACGAAATTATACAAAATGGCCCTGCAATCGCAGGTAAAATCCGCCCAACTGGCGCAAAACCTAGATAAATATTCGCATGCATTCTCAAGAGATACGCATTTCTGTACCCAATAGGGTCAGGTATTTTTAAACTGAATAGGAATGTATTCCCCAGAGGCGCTTGTCCGCTAAAAAAAGAAGGCCCGCGGCATGTGGTGGGTCATGCCGAGGGCCAAAGAAGGTTGGCCAAGCATAACGCTTGACCGACTTGAGGAATGGTTCTCGACCCGGGCAGGAGTCGAGAACCGATGTTGATCAGTACCTTACGTCCGTGCAGGTACTTTCTCGCCTATGAGCCATCCTTGGCTCGCAAAATGCAGTAGGAACTGCGTATATTTCATGCAAGGTGGTAGTGTCGTCCCTGACGCAGTCCCCCTTGCGAACAGAGCATCCGTGCTCCATCGTAGAAATCAAATGTGTAAAAAATCTCATGGTCTTTGCGCTCTGCTCTTCCTGACTCGATCCATAAGATCTCGTAGTTGCTTCGGCATTATCTCTTCTTGAGACGATTCCAAGCTGCTTGCGTTCACGACTTCCAAATGAGTCTGGACACCAAGCAGCATTGCTTGACGGTCTATTTGTGCAAATTTGAGCAGTTTCTCGGGAAGGCGAATTCGACCAGCTTTGTCGATTTCGAGTCGGCTTGTCTTGGAAAAAATCTCTCGAGCTAATTCCATCTCTACATCCGCTTGCAGTCCTGATTGCTCGAGCATACTCGCCCAAGCTTCGAACTTGCGTTCTGGCCATAACCAAATCGAATCGTTTGGTCCCGGAGATGCATACACAACCGGCGATCCGTCTTCCGTAAGAAAAGCTTGGCGCATCTCTTTTGGTATAGAGATTCGTTGCTTTTCGTCGATAGACCGTTCTGTTTCGCCTGTAAATAACATTGTGTAGAGTTTGGTTCTTCATTACCAATCGCCCCCACAGTACCCCACCTTTCCCCATTATGCAACACTTTATCAAAAAAAGATGAAGTTGTTTGTTCTCGGACGTTGCAATCTGCCTACATTGTGGCATCTTAAGTATAGTTGGTACAATAAGTTCCAACGTTTTTATACCTTTGATTACAATATGTCCGAACAAGAACCCAATCCACAACTCATCCACAGTGCCTTGCGATTGTTGCCGTCTGCTACGTTTGTACTCACATGTGCCCACGATACGGTTCGCGACGGCATCCTGACAAATTGGGTGCAGCAATGCAGCACAGACCCTCCGATGCTCATTGTTGCAATTCCGAAGGGACAGCAAATAGAACCCTTGCTAAGGGATGCAAGAGCATTTGCTCTTTGCCTTGTGCCTCCAAATGACCGTAGAGCAATGCGTTTGTTTAGTAAGCCGCATGAGCGTGATGAAGATCCCTTTATCGCAATCCCAACAATAAAAGCGCGCACAGGCATGCCGATTTTACCCGAGTCTAGACTGTGGTTTGACTGCAGACTTGAAGGTCACTTATCACCCGAAGCAGACTGCCGTTTATATTTGGGGAGAGTCGTTGCAAGTTTCATTGCACCAAAACTTCAAACCCAAGAACTAGTTGCAAAAACGACTAAACACAAACGTGTTGTACGAGTAACGACGACTGCAGTGCAAGCAAGAAAATAACTACTGCCTTCTCGGCTCAATGTTATCACCAAGGCGACCGGTGTAATGTTCATAGAATAATTTAGCCACTGCATCACCTAAGTTGACAGCGAGTTCTTCAGACAACTTGCGAACTTCTCCAGAACCAACAAGCCGACTAGGAGCAATGTTCGTTACCACGGCTTGCACTGGATAGGAGTTTCCTGACAAAGGAAACATCCGCTCACGTTTTTTTGCGTTGATAACTTTAACATTGCAATTGGCAATCGGCTTTGCGGTGTGCCCATCACTGGTTAAGGCAAATCCTGTTAACTCAACATAGATAATAACTTCTGCATCGACTAATGCAGCGAGTTCATTTATTGGAATCGGATTTCCGTATCGATCGCCGGTCGAGCTCACTCGCAAAATATCTCTTGGCGACACCATTGTTAGAAGGGTATCGTTTTGTAAAAGGTCATCTGTGATTTTATCTGCAAGAAGTCGACGCAACCGAGTTGGGTGCATGACGTTCCTTCGATCGTCAACAAACACCACCGTTCGAACATCGGGCAATTCGCACATTGCAGTTTGCGACGGATCAGAAGACGTAACGTAATGCACAACAGATGCAATGTTGCAAGAAGACAACAAGCCAACGGCTAAAACGGCGGCAAGAAGAATGAAATGCTTCATGAATCTAACTCCGGTCGATAGCGATCTGGGTGCTTCGGCTCTTCGTGCATATAGAACAACCAAGCCGTTTGCTTAATAAATTCAGCAAGTAACCCGCGTTCAATGGTCGCTTCGCTTGCTTCTTCGCGAGTCAGGTTACTTATTTTTTGGGGGAACGATGCACGAATGTCGTACATGTCCACAAAACCATCGTCTTCATAACTGCTTGATTCAATCACGCCCACCGACGCAGCGCAGTATCCTTCCCAGAGCCACTGATTCCCTGGCGGTGTCAGTGAATAATTATGCAAGTCTATAAAAATGACTACATCCACTTGCAATGATTTTGCAATATCTGTTGTGGGCATAGCTGACCACTGCGGCGTTTCAAACTGCCATCGTGCGACAGCGCTCGGGTGTAACACGCTTGCGCCTTCTGCATACATCGCAATTCTTCCAGCAACGCCCTCGGCAATAACGTTTGAAATACCTGGATGATCGTAATGCACTGATAAATCAGTATCAATAACTACCGCGACTTTCTTCCCTGCAAGGGAATAGTCTGCATCCTTTTCAATAAGCATTTGGTCTTCCATCGCCTGCTTCCCAGCGCCAATAAAAGCGAAAACCGAACAACCACTAACAACCGCTGTTGAAATGAGCGCCAATACAATAATACTTACACGAATCATACAATACCTCGATGCAATAAAATTTTGAAACCCCAAGAGATGATTGCCAACACGGCAACAATTAAAAACAATTTTGATGGCGCATATCGATACAGCAACCAGTGAAAAGAATAGCCTGTGATTGCTGTTATCAATCCACCGATTGCAACAGTAATTGCCGAAAGCGCCAACAGCATTCCCATTGGTTGCGCCATGAACGCAGCGGGAAGTTCGCCACGAACTGCATGACTCCAAGCAGTCGTCATTCCACATGTTGGGCAAGGCATGTTTGCCGCAAGTATCCAACCGCATGTTGGTAGACCAAGTTGTTGATGCGTCCCAATACCTTCAGCTGCTGGAGTAAGAAAAAAAGCAATGCCCAACAGCGCAAGCGCTGCGATCGAAACGCTCAGCGCATACAAGCGACGAGCACGTTCCGTTTTTACGGGAATGTGGTATTCAATTGTTGCCTCTTCAGAATCCATACAAAGCACAGGATACCCGCAATTGAAGCGTTTTTGCACTATGCCTGTATCATGTATGTTGAATGCTTTGGATTGATGGACATATTGACCTTGCGTACGTCGCCTTGCAAGGCAGAAACATACTGCAACCGTGTCCCGGTCATGAAAAAACATGTATATCGATTCCAGACCTAACCAAAAGTCCTATCGCTACTTTTTTCGGGACTATTTACACATCTCCCAACGACGACACAGTTGGGTACGGAGCATCAGCAAACCGTGCCGCTTCTTTTGAAGCAGGGTCAAAGCAACTTAACGTTTACCAAGCGCTTGTAAAATTGGGTGCCGTCACTATGCAACATACGGGCTGTGTTTGCACAGAACAACTTTCTATGTTGTTGCTGATGGAAGGCGCTGATCCCATACGCTCATCAGAAGACGTATCGTGGTGGGCAAATCAAGGACTCCGCGCTGTTGGACTAACGTGGTCAACAGGCACCCGTTACGCCGGCGGAAACAACTGCTCACACGGAATTACAGATGAAGGAAGAGACGTTGTGGCATCGCTCGATGAACATGCCATTGTGCACGATGTGTCGCATCTTTCCGATGCGTCATTTGATGATTTAATTTCAATAGCCAAAGGTCCTATTATTGCAAGCCACTCGAACAGTAGGTCCGTGTTACAAAGTGATGCACAGCGACACTTGCGAGATGACCAAGCAATAGAAATCTTCAGCAGGGGCGGCGTTGTTGGCCTTAATTTATGCACGCAATTTTTATCAAAAACGTTTGATAAAAACAATACCGACGCAACAATCGACGATTGCGTTGAACACATTTTGCACTTCTGTGATCTTGCTGGTGATAAAATGCACGTTGCACTTGGTAGTGATTTTGACGGGGGTTTCTCTACGAAATACTTACCCGTCGGATTAAAACGCCCTGGCCAAATTACTAACTTAGGCGATGCGTTACGCACCGCCGGCTTCAACGAAGAAGAGCTCGCATCCTTCGCGCACGGCGCTTGGATGCGCGTATTTAATTAAGTGGCGTGCAGTACGTGCCTGTGTTGCCTTCGACTTGCACTTCTGTAAGCAGATGCATGCGAACTCCTGTTCCATGCAAATCAGCAACCACCACAGCATCGTCTGTAAATAAATGTTGCACTGGTGCCAAAGCAGCGTCGAGTTTTAACCCGCCACAAGCCATTGAAATCAGCGAACGGTGCCGGACAATCCATGCTGAAACGATTGCCGCATCACGAAAATCGTTTGCGTCTGCAAGCACGTGCAAGCATCCATTAGTGTCTACTGCAAGCTCAACGTGTTCGTGCACTGGGCAACGAGGCGCAATAGAAAGCAATCCATCCACATGCGATGCATACTCCACGCCTTCATGCTTCGCTGGTTCATGTACGGGTTCTTCATTAATTTTTGCTGGCCTTACTTGCGCAAATACTTCTTCAGGGGCAATTACTTTTTCAGGAGCAACTACTTCTTCTGGGGCAAGAACTTCTTCAGGAGTCATTTGTTCCGGCATAGCTTGCGCATGACGCTCGGTTGTTGGCATCTGTACTTCTTCAATATCCGCATTGCGAATTCTTCCGAGTAAATCAACGACGTTGCTCTCGCGAGAAAAACTTACTTGCGATATAACATTACTGGTGCTCCCCATTGCTGGAAGCGCTGGGCCTACTTCAACCGTTACACCAAGTTGCAATTCTGCTGTTTGCACAATTCGATTTGCTGCATCAGCAGAAGCGCGTTCTTCCGCGCCAACAACGACAAGTCGAATGGATGGCGTATGTGTATCTTCGCCAGCGCTCGCGATGAGCCCTTTTAACAAACGGTATGCGCCAACAACTGCCGCTTGGTCTGCGCCTGATAACAAAGTAACTTTGTCCGCATCGCAATGTAAGAGAGAAGTCGGATCGGCGTCAACAGGCGGCTGGACAATCCAATGTATTTGTTGACCCGAAACTCGACCTAGTACATCCTCCATCGAATTGCACCCTTGCAATTCGAATTCACCCATGCCAATTGCTGCAACATCAACGGTGTCTTCGTGCATTCGAACGAGCATGACTGTTCCACCATCAGCTTCGCGGCCAGCGTAAGGCACAAGCCATAAACCGCCTTGTACAGGCAAGTGTGCAGGCAATAATAATTCCAGCGATGGCTTTATTGGCGCATCGGGCACGGTCGTAAAAAGTGCAGCAAGCTCAGCGTAATGTTCCGCACTTGGAGGTGTCATCCACGTAGCCCATCTGGTGAAATTCGACCAATGACTGGGGACGGTTCCTGCGAAATCACGGCGTCTCTGAAGGTGCCAACGCGCCTTGCAAGTTCGGCAGCTCTGCCACCTGCGCCTGCTTGTACTTCCACAATTGGGGTCGGCGGTGTGTAGATTTCTTCTAACCAAGAAACTAATGCTTCGAAGTCACGATCGGCTTCACTGTCTTTGGCGAACTCAATCACTGGTTGCCCAAAACTTGCCGCTTCCCTGATTGTTTCGTGGTCACGAATAACCGTTGGAGCCACTTCCGGTGCAAATGATTCTTGTAAGGAATGAAGCAACTTACGAGCAAGCGGTGATGGCCTGTGAATTGAAGGAATAATTCGACATGGAAGTGGTTTGCCGATTCGAGCAATCAACGCGTCGATGGTTTTTCTTTGGCGTCGGGCGCCGCGAATGGAAAAATAGCCCGTTTCAACAGGAATAAGCGCTTCTGTTGCCGCTCGAAGTGAGTTATAGGTAAGAAGGCCAATGTTTGGTGGGCAATCTATGACGCATATATCAAAATCTTTTCCCCAGAGCGCCAATAAACTTTCAAGACGGCGGTCTCGGTCTGGCAATGTTTGCAACGCGCCGCCAGGTGCTTCAAGCGCCGAAAGCATCATTGTGCTTGGAGCAAGATGCAAGTTGCGGGAAATTTCCCACAAAAAATCATCCCTCTGCAAGGTTTCGTCGTGCTTGGCAACCATTGCATCGCCTATATGGCACTCTATTTGATCCTCTGGGACGCCAAGTCCAGCCGCACAATGCGACTGAGGGTCCATATCGACCAGTAATGTTCTTTTGCCTCGACGGGCATATACGGCTGCTAGGTTGATCGACGTCGTCGTCTTCCCGCATCCGCCTTTTTGATTCACAATTGAAAATGTACGCACAAAAATCCTCTCTGGCTCCAAAAAAAGAGCGATATTTCTTTATCGGAACCCCGCACGCCTTTCCTTGAATGCCAAATGCAGCCCACCGCACTTTTCCGTTTTAGTTAGAGAGTGGCACCGACAGATGTCCACGCAAGTATAATTGCGGAATCGTCAACGTTGTCGACGATCTCAGCGCCGTCTTTCGTTGGCAGGACCAGGCGGATCTTCGCATTGATTGATTTTTTATCCATACGCATCAATTCGAGCAAACGGTCAATATTCACCGGCATGGGCAATCGTGTTGGAAGCCCCAACTTGGACAAAAGACAACGAAGCTTGTCTCCTTGCACACCATCCACAAGCCCGCACGCCTCCGCGCAAGCAACTGCCGCGACTAATCCAATCGAAACTGCTTCGCCATGAAACAAGCCCAACTCAGAAATTGGTTCAATAGCATGCGCAAATGTATGCCCAAGATTTAAAAGAGCGCGGCATCCCGCCTCGCATTCATCTTCAGCAACCACGTCCGCTTTGATTTGCGCACTCATCGTGACAAGTTCCACCAACGTCCCCGCGTCTCGAGCGAAAATTGCGTCCGTTTTGTCTTCAAGAATGCACGCCATCGCATCGTGTCCAAGCATTGCATGCTTGACGCATTCGGCAAGTCCGCAC
>Ga0302127_10000585_pt1 | contig 20516 bp, 20 predicted proteins | sample CB4_SCM_MG_FD_204452 | JGI IMG/M metagenome (GOLD analysis project Ga0302127, IMG submission 204452) | Marine microbial communities from Western Arctic Ocean, Canada - CB4_SCM | ecosystem: Environmental > Aquatic > Marine > Oceanic | place: Canada: Western Arctic Ocean | collected 2017-09-24
CATGTCGGTGTCAATGAAATCCATTTTTAAATCTTTAGCGAGAAGACGACCGACAGTACTCTTTCCAGTACCCATAAATCCGGTCAGAATAATGTTGGTCTGTCGGTGATTGTCAATCATAGAGATCTCCCCATAGTAGGTCTTCAAAAGACACGTCATAGAGAAATAACCTGATTGTCTTCATTACTTGAACTATTCGAATACCTTTACCGCCGCTATTGGAGTAGATTCTTCAGTATGATCATCGGATTGCACCACATAGCTATCTCTGTTCCGGACATGGAGCGAGCATTGGAATTCTACGAGAAAGACCTCGGATTTACCAGAGAATTTGGGAGCGCCCATAAAGGGGATAGTCCCAAAGCTGACAGGGTTGTCGGCCTCGAAGGAACACATGCAAGAATCGAAATGTTACGAGCCGGTAATGCATTTGTCGAACTATGGGAGTATCACCAGCCTGAACCTGTACCACAGGATCCGGAGTATTCTCCAGCAAATCATGGTTTCGCACACATTGCCTTACAAGTTAGCGATATACACTCAGAATACAATCGATTGATAGAGGCAGGTATGACCTTTCATGCCCCTCCCGTTCAACTTGGTGATTCTGCCGCGATTTATGGCCGTGACCCATTTGGCAACATCGTAGAATTGTATGAAACCTCTCCCGAACGGTCACTTTAAAAAGTAAAAAAACCATGTCTATCTAGTTTCAGACTTTCATTGTCGAAAATTAACATGGTCGAATATCCTTCCGAACCATCGCATTCTCATCGAATGTTACTATCCTCAAATGCGGAAGGTTGCCAGAGCGGACGAATGGGGCGGCCTCGAAAGCCGTTGTGGCGCTTAGCGTCACCGTGGGTTCGAATCCCACACCTTCCGCCATACATCAAAAGAAAAATTCTTATTTTTTGGCTCTCGTGCGACGTAATATTGGATCTGCGACGGCCAAACTCCTGTTAGCGAACCGAAGCACTCTTCCTGCTGTCCCAGACATTTCGCTATCAACAAGATTTCCCATCACCTGTAAGGTCAGATTCGCCATGGTTTGATTTCCTACTGCCACGCGTAAGCCTGATCGAAGTAACAACGGATGGCCTATCAGATAAGAGAATCTCCTTCCTGTTCGAAGAAATCCATCAAAACGTTCACCGATAATTTCGTTATACCGATTCGGTGCAGTTTCTGGATTTTCTAAAAACAAGTCAGCTATAAGCATCCCAGATTCGAGGCTGTAGTCGATTCCTTCACCGTTCATGGGATTGATTAAACCGGCTGCATCCCCAACGGCAACCCACCCTAGGCCATGTCGTTTTTGAGCGGTCATCGGAAGTCTCCACGCTCTCGGCTTCTCAAGGTATGGTCCAACTCCCCATTCTTCCTTAACAAGGTCTCGATAGAGGTCACAAAGATGGTTTAAGTTCAGATTTTTGAATCCCCGCATTGTAGAAAGTGCGCCAACACCAAGATTGACTGTCCCATTCCCAGCAGGAAACATCCACCCATATCCAGGAATTGGGGTTCCCTCTGGATCTCTCATTGCTAAAGAAGCTTCTAAATAGTTGTCATCATGCCGTGGGCTTTCTACGTATGTGCGGATAGCTATTCCATAAGGTTCATCAGTCTTCCGCTCTGTCCCTAACATCCGAGCGACCTTGCCAGGAGCTCCGGAAGCTGCGACGACAAGGTCCGCTGTCCAATGTTCTCCTCCGACAGATACCCCTCGTACTCTTTCTCCATCAAAATTAGGTAGCGCTTCGCAGTTGTAATGAAGAACAGCTCCAGCATCTGTAGCGGCAGCGATCAAGTGTGCGTCGAGTTCTTTTCGTACCCATACAGCCCCATAAGGTGGGAATTTACCTCCTGTTGGCCATTCAAGTTCTCGTCGTGTCGATCCTGCGATCATTCGGAGCCCAAAAATTTTATGAGCTCCATCGACATCAATTTTTAACTCATCCAGAGCCCCCATGGCTCGAGGCGTTAAGCCATCGCCGCAGACTTTATCGCGTCCTTGTCCAGCCTTTTCAAAAATAGCAACAGAGGCTCCTCCTCTTGCTGCGCGAATCGCAGTTGCAGCTCCTGCAGGGCCACCGCCAATAATAATAATGTCAAAATGATTCATTCCTTTAAGCGTGCCAAATGATTATCAAGAATGCGTAATCAAAAGTTTCATTATTGTTTATCTATCTCGACGGTCTTCAAAAAATTCTTGTAAAAGGGAACCGCATTCATGATGAAGGACTCTTCCAACTACAGAAAATTCATGATTGATACGTGGGTCGCTGCCGAGATTATACAAACTCCCTAAAGAGCCATTTTTCGGATCATCAGCACCGAAGATAACTTTTTGCATCCGTGCCAGTAACGCTGCACCAGCGCACATCGGGCATGGCTCAAGAGTCGATACGAGTATCGCTCCATCTAGCCGTGAAGTATTCAATTTTTTCGCTGCTTCTCGTATAGCAAGAATCTCTGCATGTGCTGTTGGGTCATTCAATTTCTCGCGTTCGTTATGGCGAGCAGAGATGATCTCCCCATCCATAACTACTAAGGCTCCAATGGGGAGATCTCCGTGGGTGAGGGATTGCTTGGCTTCATTGATAGCTAATCGCATTAAATCTTCTTTAGTAGTCATCTTGTAAACCCGTATATTCCTTCATAGATTTTTCCGCCGTCAATATCACAGCTCTTTTTCAAGATAACGGCCATTTTCTTCAACATGAGCGATCAGGGATCGGAAAAACCAGTTTCCTTTGATACGAACATATCGTTCCTCATAGTGGCCGATGATTCGAAAGAACGAACCATCTGTATGTGAGTACAACATAATGAAACGCCATGACCCATCTGCCTCATCTCCGGAGACATTAATCACCGGATTGGTAACTATGTGGGCAGAATGACGAATGAACCCTGCAGCTCGAAGACTTAACATGAATTTAGATATTTCTTTTCTTCCATTTTTTGGTTCATTACCTGCTGCGCTGGCTGTGCCAGTCTGGTGCCATGATCCATTTTTAGTAAAGAGTGCAGCGACAGCTTCCCCATTGTGATCGTCATCGCATGCCGAACAGTAGGCAGCTTTCAATCGCCGGATAGCTTCAATGTCTTCAAGTCTCTGAAGGCGTGCATCGTAACTGTCCAACACCTGCTCAGCTGTACTATTAATTTCTCGTATTTGTCGGTGCATCTTTCGGCGGAGACTGCGCTTTGGTTTTCTCATAGGAAGTTTTCTCTCTTATTTCGTAAAATAAAAATTTGAATAAGTTATATTTGCAAGGTACTGGAATCTTTCCCTGATTCCTAAACGAAAGAGGCGGGCTATGACAGAAATCTATGGACACTACGATGCACGTTTCGAAGCTGTAGCGGATGCTATGCGCAATAATCTTCTCCATAATGGAGATATCGGAGCTTCTGTAGCTGTAGTGCATAAGGGCGAAATGGTCGTTGACATCTGGGGAGGTTATACCGATCCCGAACAGACGGACCCATGGCAAGAAAATACGATAGTCAATGTTTGGTCAACGACGAAAACAATGATGGCTATATCCGCACTGGTCCTCGCAGATAGGGGGGAAATCGATATGTTCCGTCCAGTTGCGGACTACTGGCCAGAATTCGCTGCAAATGGTAAAGGCCAAATCGAAGTCCGCCACCTCATGTCTCACACCTCAGGCTTATCAGGGTGGGCGGAACCAATCACAATGCAAGAGGTCTGTGATTGGGAAAAATCTACAGCCATGCTGGCAGCTCAAGAACCATGGTGGGAGCCAGGAACAGCATCTGGATACCATATGTTGAACCAAGGGCACTTAGTTGGAGAAGTTATACGAAGGGTGACTGGGCAGAGCATAGGGACCTTCTTTGCTGAAGAAATCGCTAAACCACTTAACGCAGATTTCCACATAGGTCTAAATGAAGAGGAATTCCACCGGGTCTCAAATGTTATTTACCCCCCAGATGACACTTCGGATCAATTAGATATATTTCAAGAAGCGATGGAACAACACAAAGTCAGTGGAGAAGTCGCTATGAAAACATTTATGAATCCGGCGCCGGATGCGAATGCAGCCTGGACTGACTGGTGGAGGAAAGCAGAAGTTCCAGCTGCTAATGGTCATGGAAATGCTAGATCTGTTGCAACCATTCAGGCGCTTGTATCTAATGGAGGGGAAATGAATGGGAAAAAGCTGCTGTCTGAAGAAACCATCGACATGATCTTCCAAGAACAATCGAATGGGCTAGATCTTGTGCTTTTCACTCCGTTACGTTTCGGAATCGGGTATGGCCTCCCAGTGGAAGAATTTCCATTTCTCCCCACGGATGGGAAAGTCTGTTTTTGGGGCGGTTGGGGAGGTTCTTTAGTCGTTAATGACGTTGATAATAACTTAACAATTAGTTACATGATGAATCGGATGCTCACTTCAATCCTTGGCGATGAAAGGGGAGCTTCGGTCGTTGAAGCTACATATCAAGCTTTGTAATATTTTATGACAATATTGAGCGGAGGAGGTGGGATTCGAACCCACGGTGGGTTGCCCCACACACGCTTTCCAAGCGTGCCGATTCGGCCGCTCTCGCACTCCTCCTAGCTGGTACTCTAGAGTACCAAACGAGTATTCAGGGTACCGCTCGTTGCCATAGAGCGCACTTTTGAGCTAACGCACGTCTGGCTAATCTCATGAAGTGAGCTAAAAAATGTTAATCGTGAGGCCCTAGCAAGGATGGTGAAAGTTCTTGCAAGGTATACGATGGGACCACATCCGTTTCGGAATGTGACGATTGGGTCCTGTGCAACCAGTATCCGTGAACCGAGTCAGGGCCGGAAGGCAGCAGCTCTCAGTGGAACCTCTGGTGTGCCGCAGATAGCCTGATCGTCACTTTCGGGAACGGGTGAACACTTTTTATAAATAATTTATTAGCGAACCCCAATTACTTCACCTAGTGGCGTATGGCAGGACTAGGATCTGTTCATGGCATACCAATCTCTTTACCGAAGATACCGGTCAGGACGCTTTGATGCTTTGGTCGGTCAACAACATATCGTGACAGCGTTAAAGAATGCAATCTCAGAAGAGCGGGTAGGACACGCATACCTTTTCAGTGGACCACGGGGGACAGGGAAAACCAGCACAGCCCGTATTCTTGGGAAAGCACTGAATTGTACTTCTTTGGAGCAGGATGGAGAACCTTGTTGTCAATGTGATTCATGCCTTTCTTTTGCTGAAGGGACTTCATATGACTTACACGAACTAGATGCAGCATCAAACAATGGGGTTGAAGCTATCCGCGACCTGATTTCGAAAGTTGCTTTAGGGTCACCCGGCCGTACCAAAATCTATATTCTTGATGAAGTCCATATGCTTACGCCCGGAGCTGAAAATGCACTTTTGAAAACATTGGAAGAACCGCCGGGGCATGTTGTTTTTGTTCTGGCAACGACTGAACCACAGAAAGTAGTCTCCACTATCCGGAGCCGAACTCAGCACTACGAGTTTGAATTAATTCCATCTGACCTTCTTGGGAGCCATCTTCGATGGATCGCCCAAGATGCAAATCTTGATGTGACAGACCAGATGATAGATTACGTCCTGCGGATTGGCGGCGGGTCAGCACGTGATGCCCTGTCCGCCTTAGATCAAGTTGTCGCCGCTGGTGGGATTCCAAACGATGATGATGCTGTTGGCGCGATCCTTGAAGGGATAAGCATTGGTGACCCTAATACGGCTATTGATGGATTAAGTCAAGCAATCCAAACCGGACGGGCTCCGAGAGTTATTGGGGAAACGTTGGTTAGTCGTTTACGCGATGCCTTCCTCACATCTATGGGTGCCTCTGTAGAATATCTTTCTGACCGTCAAGCTGATCAAGCGAAACAGCTTTCTGAACGCATGCCGTTGGCTATGATTACGAAATCACTTGAAGCTATCGGAGCTGCTCTAATAGGGATGCGACAGTCTTTCGACCCGAGAATCGATTTAGAAGTAGCCATTCTCCGACTTACTCACCCTAAGCTTCAAACCGATCTCGGTGCGATCATTGGGCGGCTTGAAAGACTCGAACGCCAACTTGAGGGGAATGAGGTACTGGTGTCAGAGGGCCAAGCCGTTTCTCAAAATCTACCTACCGAAAATGAACTGCCCAAACAAGAGGTTCAAGTCGAAGCACAGCCTGTGGTTACACCAATAGAGGATAAAATACAATCAATGGCGACAGGTTCAACGACTTTGCGCGAAATTGAAAACGCTTGGCCCGATATCAAGAAAGGCTTATCCGGAAAAGCCAAGGCGCGCTTTAGCGGGGGGCAGTTCTTATCCTTCGATAGCGGTAGCCTTGTTTTTGCCTTACCAAACGAAATACATCGCGACCGTTGTGCTGAATGCGCCGGTGAAGTAGAAGAGTCGTTAAAAGTTCACTTCCATACAAAAATCTCCGTTCAACTGGTAGTCGATTCAGGAAAGACGTCAACGGCTCAGATAGATGTTCAAGAAGCGCAAGATGATTCCCCTTCTGCTGGTGATGATGAAGATATAGATTTCAGTCAACTTGTCGAAGCTGACCCAACTGCCGGAGATGGTTTTTCTTTAGTAGCGGAAAAATTCCCAGGAGCAAAGATTGTTGAAGATGTTTAAAAGCTCCTCCATGATGAATCACTCCGTGGATGCTGGAATCAAAGAATGAGCATATATACCCCTGCTGTTCAGGCACTCATAGATGAATTTGGGAAATTGCCTGGAGTGGGACCAAAATCAGCTCAGCGAATAGCGTTCCATCTCGTGAAACTTCCAAAGGAAGAAGCTCTCCGACTTGCACGGGCGATTAGTGATGCGAAAGAGAAAGTACGATTCTGTGAAAAGTGTTTCAATATGAGTGACGAGGCAACATGTGGGATCTGTTCTGATGGACGAAGAGACCCTTCCCTTGTGTGTGTAGTTGAGGAACCGCGAGATATCGTAGCTGTAGAAAAGACTCAGGAGTACAAAGGTTTTTATCATGTCTTGCAGGGGGCAATAAATCCCATCGATGGCATAGGCCCAGACCAACTTAGAGTAAAAGAATTACTTGAAAGGCTTCGGGACGGAGTTGTCAGGGAAGTTATTCTTTGTACAAACCCAAATATTGAAGGGGAAGCGACGGCAATGTATCTGGCACGTCTTCTCGAACCTCTTGGAATTTCTGTTACAAGGATTGCGAGTGGCTTACCAGTTGGTGGCGATCTTGAATACGCCGATGAACTCACACTTGGTAGAGCCCTTGAAGGACGTCGAGAGATAGAAGTTAATTAAACGTCACTTCTCAGAAAAGGTCAACACTCGGGTGACCGACGAGTTGGTGGGCTCGCCAGCCACATACGGGAAGGAGGGGAAATACTACCGTATTTTTAGAGTGTTGCATTTTGCTTTGAAGAATTGTGGATATCTTTCACATCCAGAAGGCGTTAATAGAGAGAAAAACTAGCTATTCTTCCTAACCCTGTGGGTGAAACCAACTCTTAAGTTACGTTTACGTTACATTAAGACAATTATGTTGTCAAATGTTCCGTCATATAGGGATTTTAAGGGAAGTTAGCCCCAAATGCCGATAAAGAAAATGTAACAAAAACGTTACTTGTTAATCACTTGACTAACTTCAGCAACACCCGCCACAAATTAGATAGTTCTAAGAATTAAAGCGTCACCTTGTCCGCCGCCGCCACACAATGCAGCTGCACCTACACCACCGCCTTGTCGTTGCAATTGATAGGCCAAGGTCAAGGCTAAACGGTTTCCTGACATACCTATAGGATGACCTAGAGCGATAGCTCCACCATTGAGATTAACGACAGAGTCATCAATACCGAGATCTTCCATTGCCGCGACAGAAACAGCAGCAAAAGCCTCATTGATTTCAAAAAGATCTAAATCCCCCAAATTAAGGCGCGTGTTTCTCAAGGCAGCCCGGATCGCCCTCGACGGCTGTGTTAGTAAACTCGTATCAGGGCCTGCTACCTGACCGTAGGCAACGAGTTCAGCCAGAGGTTCTATGGAAAGCCGATCCGCTGTAGAGCGTGAAGCGATAATTACGGCGGAACCTCCATCAGAAATTTGGCTTGCGTTTCCAGCAGTGATATTTCCACTTTGCGAAAAAGCTGGTCGAAGCTTTTGTAAACTTGCTAGATCAGTATCGGGTCGGACACCCTCATCCTGTTCAAAAAGAATAGGGTCTCCACGCCGCTGCGGAACCTCAACAGTCACTATTTCTTCGGCTAAGTTCCCGTTTGCAATTGCTAGAGCGGCTCGTTGATGAGATTTTTCAGCAATTTTGTCTTGCTTAGCTCTATCAATATTTGCGGAAGCAGCATACCGTTCTGTCCCCTCACCCATCAGTTCTTGCTCAAGTGCGCAAAATAACCCGTCATGCTGAATAACATCCATCATCTCGGCATTACCATACCGGTAACCTCCCCTTGCCTTTGGAAGGAGATAAGGCGCATTCGTCATGGATTCCATTCCACCTGCTACCACAATCTCGGCATCACCAGATGCCACCATTTGTGCCGCTAAGTAAATCGAATTCAAACCGGAAAGGCATACCTTATTGACTGTAATTGCCGGAGTAGCCATCGGAATCTGTGCGTAACAGGCAGCCTGCCGGGCAGTTACTTGTCCAGTACCTGCCTGAAGGACCTGTCCCATAATGACATAATCCACTTCCTCCGGTGAGATTCCGGCTCGACCAAGGGCTCCTGCTATCGCAACACCCCCTAAATCAGATCCCGTCAAAGAAGAAAGTGTGCCAGATAGCTTACCTATCGGCGTTCTAGCTCCTGCAAGAATCACTGTATCGTCCATCTCATCTCCTCAAATTCATATCTATCCCACTAAAAGCGAGCATATATTGTCTCCGACCTACCATGAAACCCGTCGCACTATTCGACAAATCAAAGTTAGAAAATAAACCTAGCTATCCCATCACGCATTTACACTAGAAATGCACCCAATTTCTTGGAGCTCACTAATGATATTGACAGAGATAGACCATGTAGCGATTGCAGTCTACGACTTAGACGAAGCAGTTAGTTACTATCAAAAGGCTTTTGGAGCAAAGGTCCATCATCGCGAAGTCGTCGAAAGCGATGGAGTGGAAGAAGCTCTCATAAAGGTAGCTGATAGCTACATTCAGCTCACGACAGCAACGCGTGACGATTCACCTATAGCAAAATTTCTTGAAAAAAGGGGTGAAGGGCTACACCACATCGGATACCGCGTAGACAACTGTGAAGAAGCACTCCAAGCAATGATCGCTGCGGGAGCACGTCCGATAGATATTGCACCTAGACCAGGTTCCCGTGGAACAACCGTTGCCTTCATACATCCGAAAGGTTCTCAAGGGACTCTCATCGAACTTGTAGAAGAATAGGAATGGATGCTTCGAAAAAGCACCCGTGCGAAATCAAATCTTTTTCGGATGCGTTAAGTAGAGAATAATCATATGAACAAAGAAAGAAACCGCTTTTTTAATCTGCTAAATTCACACAATGATCGGGGGTAGATCATAATGAAAGTTCACCTAATAGACGGAACCTATGAACTTTTCCGCCATTTCTTTGGAGCTCCATCTCACTTAACTGATAAGGGCCACGAGGTTGGAGGGACTCGAGCGGTACTTGCGAGCATGCTCTCTCTGCTTGAACAGGGAGCCACCCATGTTGGTATAGCTACAGACCATGTCATACCTTCTTTCCGCAATGACCTATACGAGGGATACAAGGACGGATCTGATATTGACCCAGTGATCTTTGGACAGTTTCAGATCCTCGAGGACGTGCTCGAAGCAGCTGGTTTTGTTATTTTCCCTATGGTCGAATTTGAGGCCGATGATGCACTCGGTTCTGCAGCGAGACGAGCGAATGCAGATACGCGGGTCAACCAAGTTGTTATTTGTACACCGGATAAAGATCTTGGCCAGTGTCTCACCCCCGATCATCGCATTGTGCAATACGACCGGCGGAAAAAAGTTCTTACAGATTATGAAGCTGTTATTGAGAAATTTGGTGTTGCTCCGGAATCAATCCCAGATTATCTCGGGTTGATGGGGGACACAGCGGATGGGTTCCCCGGTTTATCTGGCTGGGGGGCTAAATCATCATCCACAATCCTTGCTGTCTACAACCATATAGAAAACATCCCCGACGACCCTAACGAGTGGGAAGTGTCGGTTAGGGGAGCGAACAAACTAGCCAAAACGCTAGAGGAAAATAGAGATCTTGCTCTGCTCTTTCGGGAGATAGCGACCATAGCTTATGACGCCCCTACGTTCGGATCTCTTGATGAACTCCAGTGGGAAGGGCCGGGAAGTGACTTTGCGAAAATAGCAGAGAAAATCGATGCAACAAAGCTGGTCGAGCGCGCTGAACAAATAGCAGAAAGTCGTTCATCATAATTATAAACCGGAGATCTAACCCTATGACCTTGGGACTGCGCGCGTCCTTACAATGATAGGTACCTTGAAGTTTTTTGTTAGCACTGGAAGAATAAGTCAATGGAACTAGAAAATGCCCTGCAATGGGTTGCACAACAAAACCATGGGATCCTCATCACTATCCGTCGAGACGGCAGACCCCAATCATCAGATATTTCCTATACTTTGAAAGACAAGAAATTCTGTATATCAGCAACAGAGAACCGTGCGAAGACAAAAAACTTACAGCATGATAACCGAGCGGTACTTCATGTAACCTCCCCACAAAACTGGTCTTACATCTCTTTGAGCGGAACCGTTCAAATAACACCCCCTGCGTCAGATCCGTCAGATGGTATATGTCAAGAATTAGCGGATATTTATAGAAATATAAGCGGGAAAGATCATCCGGATTGGGATGAATTCTATGAGGCAATGGTTGAAGAGAAGAGACTAGTGCTGCGCTTTGTTCCAGAAACAGCGGTAGGGCAAATTCACTAGCCATGGACCTTACCGCTCACCACCAAGAACTTGCCGACCACGGGTTCACCATTATTGAGAATCTCATCGATTCGAACGTTATTTCAGAACTCTTTGATGAAGTAGCTCGACTTGAAAAACAACTTGACCGACGACCCGATAACAACCGGTTCGAAGGTAATCGAACGACTAGAACCTATAACCTTCTTGCCCATGGACCACTGTGGCAAGAGATACCGGTCCAGCCGGAAGTTCTAGAGCTCGTTGAAGGAGTCCTTGGAGAACAGTGCCTTGTCTCTTCACTCGCGTCTATTTCACTTGCACCAGGTGAAACCGCTCAAGTCCTCCATGCTGATGATCAGATCCAACCCCTGGAGAAACCCCATATCGCCACTGCTTGTAATTCTATGTGGGCGCTAACAGATTTCACCGAAGAGAATGGGGCCACTCGCGTTGTACCTGGTAGCCACAAATGGAAAAATCCAGACTACTTTGGAGACCAAAGTGACATAGAAAGCATTCCTGCAGAAATGTCGAAAGGGTCTGTTCTAATTTGGCATGGAAGCACTTGGCATGGCGGCGGGGCAAACATCACTAACAACGATATTCGTGTCGGGGTTGCCATGAATTATTGTGCCGGTTTTATCCGCCAACAAGAGAACCAGCATCTTGGGATTCCTCCTGACATTGTCGCCACATTCTCACCGGAACTCCGCCAATTGTGTGGATTCGGAATGTACCGAGGGCTGACCGGAAATATTGAGAAGCAAAGCCCCGCCCATCTTCTCTATGGAGATGCTGAGGAAACACAACTCTGGGATTACGACCCAATCGAACCAAACTAACTGAAACCACGGAGGCAACACATGAATAAGATCATTCCGTTTATAATTGATGTACCGGATGAACAACTAACGGACCTACGCGACCGTATTAATCTGACCCGATGGCCGGAACGAGAATGCGTGGATGATTGGAATCAGGGAATCCCACTTGCCTATACGAAAGAAGTCGCTGAATATTGGGCGACAAAATATGATTGGAGGCGCAGCGAGCAGCAACTCAACCGTTTCGATCATTTCACTACAGAAATAAATGAATTAGATATCCACTTCATCCACCAGCGTTCGCCCCATCCCGACGCATTTCCGCTTATCATCACTCATGGTTGGCCTGGCTCTATCGTTGAATTTCACAAGGTTATAGAACCCCTAACCGATCCGACATCCTATGGAGGTAAAGCTGAAGATGCTTTCCACGTTGTTTGTCCTTCCCTGCCCGGATACGGATTCTCTGGAAAACCGATGACTACAGGTTGGGGAGTGGAGAAAATAGCTGAGACATGGGATGAGCTGATGGTTCGGCTTGGATATGACAGATATGGAGCCCAAGGAGGGGATTGGGGTGCCGCTGTCACAACACAGATCGGGCGTAATGTCGGACATTGTGCTGCGATTCATGTCAACATGCCAATAGGACGGCCCACCCCTGAAGCGCTTGAAGATCCAACTGATGAGGAAGTTTCGGCTCTCGAAGGGTTGACCTACTATCAGGAATGGGACTCTGGCTACTCGAAACAACAAAGCACTAGACCACAAACGCTCGGATACGGGCTTGTTGACTCTCCAGTGGGGCAAATGGCATGGATCATAGAGAAATTCTGGAGTTGGATGGACTGTGATGGTCATCCAGAAAACACGCTTACACGTGATGAACTTCTCGACAACGTCATGTTGTACTGGCTAACAGCATCCGGAGCATCAGCGGCCCGCCTTTACTGGGAAAGCTTCGGCAGTTTCGGCGGCGGTGAAAAAGTTGAGATTCCCACGGGAGTTGCTTCATTCCCTAAGGAAATCATTAGATCTCCAAGGAGATGGTGCGAACAAAGCTACAACATCACCCATTGGAACACTATGGCAAAAGGCGGCCATTTTGGAGCTTTCGAACAACCTGAACTTTTCGTGAACGATCTTCGTGCATTTTTCGCAACTATACGGTAGCCCCTGCTTATTTACTGTAGGAGATACCGGTTAGTTTAAGTCTACGATTTGTAACTGTTCTAGCATCTCGCTCCGGTCAGGTCCCAGAGGAGGTTCGGCATCACGCTCATGCCGTTTCCCCCATGTTTCCATCACGATTGCTGATAGATCAGGTTCCAAAAGGACCCTTGGGGTATCCAGCATGTTCATCATCCGCATAAAAGCCCGCCAAACCTTCGCTGAAGTCTGCGTTGCAGGAATTAACCCATAGCGAAGGATGGATTTCCTGATAGCTCCTTCATCATTACTATCGCTGCCGGTTCCAACTTTATGACTAGCTCTATCTGAATCTACTGATGCTTCGTACCATGGGATAATATGTTTCTGAATAGCAGAATCAAATTCTTTAGCTTGAGCAAACGAATCATTCGGATTCGAACTAATAATTTTTGCAAGTAAGTGAGCTTGCAAAAAACCTGTTGTACAACCTCGTCCATACAACGGATTTGTACAGATGAGAGCATCTCCAATCATGTGAAATCCCTTGATGATGGCACCATCAGACCCGATCAACGTCCGTCGGCGATTCAAAAGCCCAGACATTGAATGTACCTTAGTTATTGGTTCCGCTCCCAAAGTAAGCCATTCAGCTGCAGCGGGTATATTTCTGACAACAGCGTCAAAGATATCTGGGTCACGAATCCCCCAGAATGTTTTATCGGTATCCGAAGTTGCCAACGTAATAGAAAATGTTCTGTTGTCTCCCCAGAAAACACCGTATTTCAAATATCCGAGATCACCTGCTACAAGTCGGTCACCAAAAGGTAATTCTGGGCCTTCAGGCAAACGGAAAAACCGTGAATAGTAGATGATTCCCGTATTCTCTACCTCTTCAGGTAGTTGCACCCCTACGGCCTTCAACCACTTCGGTGCTTGGGATCTCCGCCCATTTGCAGCAACAACAATGTCGAAAAAAGATGAACTGCCGTCATCGAATTGCACACCTTTAACTGCAGGGAGGATTCCCTCTTCAGTGAGAAGGCCGTCTATACCCCTACCGGTATGGATTGTGACATTAGGACTCTCTGCTACAACTTGTCGGAGGACCCATTCAAAAGTAGTACGTCGCGCAGCAATCATGAAGAGATCTTTGTCATCGGGATGAGGGCTAAGGTCATCAAGAGTAGCGGGCATATGCTTCGCCAAGTTGATTTCTGTTGCTCCTACATCTATTAACATCTTGAGAACTTCTGGATGGAAGTCGCGAAGAAGATTATGTAACCGTCCTAAAAGTGCATGTGAATGCCGGACCTGTGGCGCACCTCGTCTATCCCATTTAAAGGCTTCATCAGGTGATGAAGGCATAGGAGTATCATCTCGCTCAAAAATGGTAATGTCAGAACCCATTTTGGACAATGAAAGAGCAGCGGCGAGCCCAGTTACTCCTCCACCTATGATCCCAACATGGCCCATTTCACTATTCTTTCTCATTTTGCGAGTAAATCAGGAACCTGCCCTTGCATTATCTTAGGCTTGGTGACCCTCAGGAAGTACTTTCTTTAAGAAACGCATATTCCCCCTAGGAATATAGAAGTATCCGCATCAAGGACTCCACGTAATTATCTAACGCAAAAGAACATTGAGTACCTAAATTCCACGTGCATCTGTGAATGGACAAAACAAGTTTCCGCAGGAAAAATAATATCTATAAACTTTTTTTGCGAAGAGAGCTAATAGTCATCGGTCTATTGCAGAAAGCACAGTACCCTTACCACAACGATGGCTGATTACACAATGGAACAACGAATCGAAGAACTCGAACGTCGAAAAGAAGAAGCGCTGCACGCAGGAACCGAACGTTCTATCGAACGCCAACAAGAAAAAGGGAAGTTACTTGCTCGGGAACGGATTGACCATCTTCTTGATCCGGGGTCTTTTCATGAACTCGATATGCTTGCCCGTCACCGCGCCCATGAAGCAGGCCTTGAAACACGACCATATACCGATGGAGTTATCACAGGTTGGGGTACCGTCGATGGTCGCCAGGTTTTTGTATTTAGCCAAGATTTCACAGTGATGGGCGGTGCACTTGGTGAAGTCTTCGCAGAAAAAATCCATAAAGTGATGGATCTAGCCTTATCAACCGGATCACCAATGATCGGCCTTAATGACGGAGCAGGTGCCCGTATTCAAGAAGGTGTAGTGAGCCTCGATAGTTATGGTGGAATTTTCCATCGTAACGTTCAGTCCTCAGGGGTAATTCCGCAAATTAGCGTAATTCTGGGGCCATGCGCTGGCGGCGCTGTCTACAGCCCGGCTATGACCGACTTTATTTTTATGGTTCGAGAAAAATCACATATGTTCATTACTGGACCCGATGTGGTTAAAACAGTCACCGGAGAAGAAGTAACTCTTGAAGAGTTGGGTGGAGCTACAAGCCATGCAAGCAAATCAGGTGTAGCTACATTTATTAGTGACAGTGAGGAAGAAACACTCGAGGGAGTCAAAACACTTCTATCGTTTCTTCCATCTAACAACATGGAAAATCCTCCAAGTTTCGCACCCACTGACGACCCTGAAAGACTTTGTCCGGAACTGTTAGATATTATGCCCGAAAGTCCTAACCAGCCTTATGACATGAGGGAAATAATCGGGTCAATTCTCGATGATGGTAACTTCATGGAATATTTCCCATCGTGGGCGCAAAGTATTGTCTGTGGATTCGGGCATCTCGATGGGAAGGTTGTCGGTGTTGTCGGGAATCAACCGCTTGTCTTAGCGGGTGTTCTAGATATTGAATCATCCTCGAAAGCTGCACGATTCGTTCGGACATGCGACGCGTTTAATATTCCATTGTTAACCCTTGTCGATGTCCCTGGCTTCCTCCCAGGTGTTGATCAGGAGTATGGAGGCATTATCCGACATGGTGCAAAGCTTCTATACGCCTATTGCGAAGCTAGCGTACCTAGGATCCAGGTCATCACTCGAAAAGCATATGGTGGAGCATACGTCGTAATGGATTCGAAATCTGTCGGATCAGATATTTCATTCGCTTGGCCTACAGCTGAACTCGCAGTCATGGGACCTCAGGGGGCCGTCGAGATTATCCACCGACGCGAAATCCAATCTGCAGCTGATCCGGAAGCCCGGAAAGCAGAACTTGTTGATGATTACACTGAGCGTTTTGCCAATCCTTACATTGCAGCGGAGCGAGGTTACATTGACGATGTTATAAACCCCGCAGATACAAGAAAGAAAGTGATCGCTGGTTTCGCTGCATTACAGACAAAACGCGAAGAAATTCCTCAACGCAAACACGGAGTTATACCCCTATAAGGTAATTATGGTTGACCAACCGCAAACTCGATATGTCATTAGCCCGGAACCAACTGAAGATGAAGAACGGGTGATCATTAAAGCCGTTAACGAACTATGGCCACGAGAAACCAGCATAGAACGTTCAACACGCTGGCGCTTCAGTGGACGATGGTGGGCTAAACAAACAGGCCAGGAGACTCTGAAAAAGCGCTGGCGATGAAAATTTACAAGTCACATATTGATCAGAAAATTAAGGTCATGCGTGGGCGGTCTTTAATATTGGGCCCGCAAGAAAATATTGATGGAATATTCCCTTCTACGGTGACTTCAATAACAGAATGGCATGACGAGGAAGATATCCAAGGAGTATTTGACACCATTTTGTCAATAGAAAATTTAGGTAGTCGAGAGAACATAAATAATCTGTTGCAGCTTCTACTTTCCTACACACATAAAGGCACTCTTCTTCTCTTCTGCGAACAAACCGCAACCCCTACTACTCGCTCGAACAGAAGACGTCACGATATTACAGGTGCTTTGTGGGATTCAGGGTGGTCAGTAATTGATTGCGGACGAGACACAATAGGTAAGGGTAAGGGTGCGAGTAACTATGTTTACGGGATTGCTCGCCCGAAACGCTCCTCTAATGAATAGAAATCTAAGATTCTCTTAATTAACAAGGGTAAATATCACCCCAATGCCTTACGGCGCGACTACCGTAAAATCTTGTGAGTTTGATTGTTCAAAAATTCGGTGGAACTTCAGTCGCTGATCCAGATCGGATACGTGAAGTAGCAGACCATGTGAAACGTACGCGTGACCACGGTGATGATGTTGTCCTTGTAGTAAGCGCAATGGGGAAAGAGACAGATGAGCTTCTTCGGCTTGCGCAAGAAGTTTCAAAAACCCGTCCTGCCCGTGAGATGGATATGTTAATTACAGGAGGGGAAAGAAAAAGCATTGCCTTGATGTGCATGGCCCTACATGACATGGGCGTTCCTGCAGATTCGTTCACCGGAAGTCAAGCCGGTTTCCTCACCGACACAAACCATCAGAACGCAAAAATTTTAACTATAAATCCCCAACGTATTAATGAAACAATAGCTGCGGGAAGAGTTGCTGTAGTTGCTGGATCTCAAGGCATTTCAACAGAAAAAAATGTTACTTTCTTGGGACGTGGAGGATCAGACACAACTGCTGTGGTCCTAGCGCATGGTTTAGGGGCCGACGCATGTGAACTTTACACTGATGTATCTGGAGTCTTCACTACAGATCCGCGTGTATGCGCACAGGCAAGAAAAATTCCGTTAATTAGTTTTGACGAATTACTTGAAATGACAGCTGTAGGATGCCCTAAACCAGCAATGCGATCGGTCGAAGTGGCGCGATCATATAATATTCGCTTACATGTGCGGTCAGCTTTCACATGGGAGCCAGGGACATGGGTTTCAAAGGAGGAACCAAATATGGAAAAACCAATTATCTCCGCAGTCGTACCTGACACATCACAGTCAAAAGTGACCGTTTCCGGAGTTCCTGACAAACCCGGAATCGCTGCAGAACTCTTCCGACCATTGGCAGACCAAGGTGTCAATGTAGACATGATTGTGCAAAATACATCTGAGCAAGGAGTTACTGATATTTCTTTTACAGTACCGTCTGAACAACTTGTGATCGGGACAGAAATAACCACAGAAGCAGCAAAAACAATTGGGGCACAGGGAGTTACCACCGATGATACAATCGGCCGTGTTTCAGTCGTAGGGGCGGGTATGGCAGGTAACCCTGGTGTCGCCGCAACCATATTTGAAACCCTTTCAGATGAAGGAGTCAACATAGGTATGATATCTACTTCGGCAATACGAGTATCCTGTGTTGTAGGGAAAGAAGATGTGGAAAGGGCGACTGTCGCTCTCCATCAGGCTTTCGAATTACATAAAAACTGAGGGCGTATCATCGTTCAAAATTCAACATCCACTCTCCAAGTAACCTGGGTGGGAACTAACGCAACTTTTTGGGGGTGGGAAACAGGTCACCCTTTACCTGGAAATAGCTTACGCCGGCTAGCAGGATCCTTCCTCGGTAACCAGTGGTCAACCCGAGATGCAAAAATTGAAACTATTGAGGTAAAAATCCCTGCTTATGGAAATCGTACAATAGGAGCTCTGGTAGCAGATCCAAGTCAAGTCGTAGAACTGCTCACACATAAGCACATAACAAGTCGATGGTCACCTTCGCTACGGTGGTTGCATGCTGCAGTAGAACTTGGTAAAGACTTGGTTGTAAATGGATATGCCCTACCGATACTCGAAACAGATGGACTGCACTGGAAAGCTGAATGGAGATTTATAGACCATAGAGAAGTAAGAGCGCGTATTAGACAGCTCGAAGATCAAATGCCGCCGGTTTTGGCAGCATCTTCTGAGGTTCAAGCTAAAATGATTCTCCAGAATTTGGTTGATGCTACATGCCGGATTGCATTGAAAAACTCTGGTTGGAAACCTACATTTCCACGATCTCGTAAATCGTCTGTGACAGCTTTTCGCCGTGTCATGGCAGGTTTATATGACCCAACAGGTTTAGTATCGGGAGAAACAGTCCAACATGAGTTGTCTTTTCTCGCGTTATGTTCAGATCTGGGAGATACTAGGGCGCGAATGGAGGGACTCCCTTCTATTGCCTGCCGTAGCCGTCTCCGCCCCGGTGATGGGGATGAACTTTGGGAGTTGGAATTTGAAACCTATTCTTTAGAAGATCCATCATTGGTTATTCCTTGGAATGACTATTGGGAAGAAACACCACTGGCACTCCAAATTGGTGATAAGGATTCTCTTCAAGTGGTCCGGTCCTATATAACTGATATTGCTCGACGGTTAGCCGCAGCTGTTCCAGGGCTGGACAATCTAGAAGAACATGCGCACACTGGGAAATTACAAGTAGATCTCGATGACGTATCCTTACTACTCCTTGATGGCTTAGAGTTGTGTGAAACTGCAGGGGTACAGGTTCTAGTACCCAAGGAGTTAGTAAGAAAAGAACTCAAACTTGCTGCTGAAGCTACACCCAGTGAACGAGGTGGACTCTCAGCAAATCTGGGAACAGCCATGGTCGATATCGACTGGAATCTTGTACTTGGTGATGATCCGCTCAACAAAAAAGACCTGCAAACTCTTGCGGATGCAAAAGGCAGCTTGGTCCGGCTCAAAGGTCAATGGGTGAATATCGATGCGAATCAGGCACAGGTTGCATTAGGAGTACTCGCTAAAAGGCAGAAACAAGTAAATAAATTCTCTCCGGCAGAACTTTTACGTTTGACTACGAAAGAATTTACTTCAAGTGCAGAGGACGAGGTTCTCTTTGATGTCCCTATAGCCGAAACAACTTCTTCTGAGGGGTGGATTTCTCAACTTCTTGAAGGGCTACCCGATGAGCGTCTTGAAGAAGTAGGAGAGCCAGAACATTTCTGTGGGGAACTTCGGCCATACCAACGCCGAGGGTTGGCATGGCTCCAGTTCCTTAGCAAGATTGGCCTAGGAGGGTGTCTTGCAGATGATATGGGGTTAGGGAAAACACCAACAACATTGGCATATATCCTCTCGCGGACAGCAAATAAACCTTCTTTGGTAATTTGCCCGCTTTCCGTAGTTCACAATTGGGAATCAGAAGCACAAAAATTTACCCCAACCCTTAGTGTGTCTGTAGCGCATGGAAGTAACCGACCCTCAGGACAAGCCTTAGTTGAACATGCCAGTAACTCTGACATAGTTATCACTACTTATGGGACTGCCACTCGTGATATCAGTGACTTATCTGAGGTCGATTGGGATCTCGTTATATGTGATGAAGCCCAATTCATCAAGAATCACCACACAAATGCCGCTGCAGCAGTTCGAAGATTATCTGCTCAGCAAAAAATTGCATTAACAGGGACTCCGGTTGAGAACCGGTTATCTGAATTATGGTCAATCCTCGATGCAATGAACCCGGGAATGCTTGGTGGCATTTCATGGTTTAAGGAAAAATTTGCCACCCCAATTGAAGTCCAACGGGACCCAGAGGCTTTAGCAGGTATGCGTCAGCTCACCGACCCATTTGTTCTCCGAAGGACAAAAGATGATAGAAGCCTTGTCCCAGACTTACCAGAGAAAATTGAACAGATTGCATGGTCTAAACTCACCCATGAACAAGCAGGATTGTACAAAGCGGTTCTAGATGATTTTTTGTCAGAAGCTTCAGAGACGGATGGAATGAAAAGAAAAGGGTTGATCCTCGCTACGTTGACGAAGCTAAAAC
>Ga0302127_10000586_pt1 | contig 20505 bp, 25 predicted proteins | sample CB4_SCM_MG_FD_204452 | JGI IMG/M metagenome (GOLD analysis project Ga0302127, IMG submission 204452) | Marine microbial communities from Western Arctic Ocean, Canada - CB4_SCM | ecosystem: Environmental > Aquatic > Marine > Oceanic | place: Canada: Western Arctic Ocean | collected 2017-09-24
GCCTTCGCCAAGGCAGCGCTGGATTTGCTGGAGTCGTGTCTTAAGGGGTAGGCGCCGCGCCTGCGTTGAGAGGAAGGGGTGCGTGTGGTTGCGTGAGGTCAGGTCAAAGTAGGTTGACACGCAACGCTCTCGCCATACAATGACTCCAGCCATCGCACCACTGAGGAGGCACTACGTTGCACGTTAAATTTGTCACGGTCAAGGTCAAGCCGGAGTTCCACGACGCGTTCATCGAGGGAATGTCAGAGAACGCCAGGAGTGCTGTGGCGCAAGAGCCCGGCTGCTTCCAGTTCGATATCATCCAGGACGCTAATGAGCCCAACACGCTGCATTTCTATGAGGTGTTCAAGGATGAGGCAGCTTATGACGAGCACCACACCATGGAATACCAGAGAAAGTGGTCAGCAATGTCCAAGGACTGGCGTGACGGCCCATCAGTATTACGATCCGGGGCCAATGCCCACCCCGCAGACGGTAACTGGAAATAGCCATATGAGGAGACTGAAGCCCGCACACTAAAGTCCAAAGGACAAAAGACGCCTAAAGGAGACACTCTGTGCATATCCTGTTCGTGACCATCAAGATCAAGTCTGAGCACCATGACGAGTTCATCAAGGAGATGCTGCTGAACGCCAAGGGCGCGAACGAGGACGAGCCCGGTTGTCTGCGCTTTGACGTTGTTCAGGACGGTCAGGATGCCAACACCCTTCACCTTTACGAGGTGTACAAGGACGAGGCAGCGTTCAAGGATCACCAGAAATCTGCCCACTACAAACGGTTTGGCGAGGTTGCAGGTGAATGGCGTGACGGCCCGGCAACGTTACACGTGGGCCCAAACATCTACCCTGCGGACGGAGACTGGAAATAAGCTATCGGGCGGCCTGACGGCTAGCCCAAAATAAAAAGGGAGGGTCATATGCCAAGGATTAAGTTGATTTCAGAAAAGAGCGAAGTAGGCGCAGACCAGCATGCGGAGATAGATGCCATAGTGGAGACGCTTGGACGCGTTGCCGGCCCCTTTGGTGTGCTGGCATATAGCCCGGGGCTTGCCCAGAAGGTCATGGAGGCTGGCGCACACGTGCGATTGAAGTCGTCGATCACTATGGGAGAGCGAGAGTTGACCATCCTGGCCGTATCCCGTGAGAAGGACGCCCGATACGAGTGGGCATCCCATGTGGGCACTGCCCGCAAGAACGATGTGCCGGAGGAGGCCATCTTGGCTGTGCGAACCAGCGCTGACGTCAGCGGCCTAGCCGAGGACTATCGTGACATTGTTACCTACGTCCGACAGCTCCTTCAGACCAACAAGGTTGAAAAGGGACTGTTTGATTCCATGATTGCGCGCAAGGGCACCCGGTGGGTGGTGGAGATCACGGCAACTGCTGGCCAGTACCAGTACATCTCAGCCATCAACAACGCCTTTGACCTTCAGCCTACAGCAGAGCAAGACCAACTCGAGGTCTCTTAGCGATTTTTGCTGGCAATGTAGGTTAGGTAGCTAACGAAGAAGAGGGTTCTGCCTGTGAAGGTGGAACCCTCTTTCGTTTGCCAAGTTACTTGGCCACTTCGCCGGGCCGGGTCAGCACGAAATCGAACTCACTGGTGTAGTAGGGCAACGGCAGCGTGGCATCGTGGTCGGAGTTGTGGGTGTCATGGCGGTTGAACTCACGCACCAGCGACGACTTCACGGCGAACACCGCCTCCTGGGTCTGAGAACCCCGAGTTGTACACCGTCCGCTCATGCTCTACGAAGCTGCGACCGGACGCAGATTGGTTGGAATCGCTTGGCGACTGGTTCTACGCGAGGACTTTTGAGTATCCTGACCACGGATACGACGACAAGGCTCCGGCGGGTCGGCTCTAGGAGATAACAGCGTTACGTTTGAAAGAGGGGGTACCATTTGGTGCCCCCTCTTTGCTGCTCAGGGTTTGACATAGTGTAGCTCTGTTTACTACCCTTCTAAGAGACTAATTGGGAGCCGCACATGCAAGGGAGCCCCACAGGCCCGGAAGCCGAGGGAACGGAACCACAGAGTTCGCTGTATCAGCGCGTAGGTGGAATAGAGTACTTCAAGGCGCTGGTTGAACGGTTCTATACGCACGTTGCAGCGGATGCAGCGCTGAGGCCTATGTACCCTGAAGATCTAGAGCCTGGCAAGACCAACCTGGCCTTGTTTCTGGTGCAACTCTGGGGTGGGCCTCCGTACTACTCCAGAGACCGGGGACACCCACGGCTCAGGATGCGGCACCTGCCCTTTGCCATTGGGGAGGCGGAGCGAGACGCTTGGTACCAGCATATGCGGGAGGCAGTGTTGGCTTCCGACGTCTCAGAGGACGATGCAGCGATGCTCCTGGACTACTTCGACAAAGCTGCAACGTTTATGATTAACCGGGACTGATTTGCTGGGACTAAAGCCTACTTAATGGCAATCATGAACATGCGTTTGAAGGGCAATATCGTCTTGCCATCTTCCTGCGGCGGGTAGGCCTTGCGGACGCGCTGCCGGTAGTCCTCCACGAACGTTGCCCCCTCTGACTCATCAAGCTGGTCCAGCAACGGGCGGAGCATGGTGCTCATAGTCCACGTCACCACCGGGTCTTCACCCTCAAGCTGCTGGTGGTAGATGGTTTCCCACATGTTCAGAGACGCGATGTGAGGCCGCAATATCTGATAATACTCATCCATTTCCTTGACGGGGTGTTCCCTTTGGAATGGCTTCAACCGTTCCTGCCAAGGGCTCTCTCGTACGGCGTCGGCTATGCAGGTGTGGCTTGGCGCGGGGAAGTTGTTGGGTATTTGTATGGCCATCACACCACCGGGCTTTACCGCGTCTAACAGCTTTGGGAACAACGTCTCATGGTTATCCAGCCAGTGCAGCGTAGCGTTGGTGTAAAGAACGTCCGCTGGGGTGTCTGCCTGCCACGCGGTGAGGTCTGCCAACTGCCACTCTATGTCACTACTGACGGCTTGGGCTTTCTCAATCATGTCAGCCGACGAATCAATCCCAACGATTTTGGCATTCGGCCATCGCTGCTTCAGGTACACCGTGGCGTTGCCTGGCCCGCAGCCCAGGTCATAGATGAGTTTCGGGTCTTGTGAAGGAATCTGCGCTAGCAAATCCAGAGCGGGTCGTAATCGCTCATTGCCAAAGTTCAAGTACAGCGTTGCATTCCAGTCGCTTGTCGTCATGGTTCTCTCAGTTATTCAAATGAAATTTTGGGCATGCTTAAAAGGGGTCGGAAAACTATGCGCGTGGTCGAGCAAGTCGATCCCTGTCATCCACGCCCCCCTCCACGATGCCGAAGTCTATTGTCCACACTTCTTGTCTGTACTTGATGTAAGGGACGTAGTGGTTCCCAACATTATCTGTCCAAATGGTGCCTGGGAAAATCACACTGTACCGCCGGAACTCCTCCGGGATAACATCCTGATGGTCAATCAAGTACTCGGCATGCCGCTGACCCAGCTTGGATGTGATAGCAATCACGTGTTCCACCATGTCCTCGCCAATGAGGTCTGGTTGGCCTTCCTCGATAAACAGTGCTATCTCTATTGTGTCGGCAGATATCTGAGAGGGTTCCGACTGATCCTCCAGGAGCTTCCAGCCGTCTGTGAGTTTATCGTTTTGGAACGGGGCGTTGGCATCGATAGAGCCACCGGCCTCAACGCTGCTCAACAGGCCACGCAGTGCTTCTTCTAGGGCGTCCGGGGATTCCGTTAGACCCCTGGCGGTTGATTCATCAATATCGCGTGGGAGGCGGGCAACCACCGCTCCTACGAATGCTGTATACCATTCTGGAACTTCTGCCATATCCAATGCTCCTTGATTACGGGATGCCGTCATTGTATGCCCGGAAAGGAGGGTGTCAACGGAAAATAGGACTAAAGGCAGTAGTTCTGGGTCAATCTGAAGGGGGGAGCCGTTCTTTAGGCTCCTAGTGCGTTCCACGGGGACGTTCGCCGAAATGTGCACCGTTCATATTCAGGGCATGCCCTTACCCATGATTGGGGTTAGTCCGCTAGCTGGAGGACAGTAATGCCAATACCCTTGCAGTGGAGCCATGCCTCACACATGCGCGATGAGATTACCTATGCCTATGTTTATTGCGAAGCCAGTTCGTACCCCCGTCACCATTCCTATGAAGTGGTGGGCGATTATGCTTGTTGCCGCATTTACGCTGATGGCTACCGCTTGTGGTGGGATTGAAGCCGACTCTGTCTCAGCGGCTTTGTCCGATGAACTTGCTCAGACCATAGTAGCAACTCCTCAACCGACGGCTGAACCCGTTCAGCTACCCAAGGCCTCTGCTACTTCGGTGGTGGAGCCGACATCGACCGTCACCCCAATATCGACTCCAACCCCTGGCATTGCTGAGTCGACAGCAACGGTAATGCCAACACTTATCCCTACTCTGTTGCCAACTGCTATACCTACACCGCGGCCTGCGCCACTACCAGCCGTGACCCCGAGGCCTCTTTCGGCAGCAACGCCGACCCAGATTGCGGTGGCTACTTCCACGTTGACGCCTACGGCGATAACGACTTTTCCGCCTACGGCCACACCAGCTCCGGCCCCGACATCCACGCCGTTGCCTGGTCCTCTGGTGACACTGACGACACTACCCAAGGCATCGATAGTGAGCTATACGCCGGCCAGCGGTGTCACAATGGCGATAGGCGCTCAGGCCAGCCTGGGAGTGACACTTACATAGGGACAATAGCATGGAAGTACGTGGTGGAGACCGTGGTGCTGGATGACCAGGGTATCGTCATTGGGCAGTTCAACACGGCGCTGGGCACAGCGTTGCAGCCAGGAATTCAGACTGCTGTGACCTGGAACGTGCAGGTGTTGCAAGCTGGAGGGTATTGGGTGCAGTACAGCGTACGAAAGACCATCGGCGCAGAAGGAGCAAACTTACTGGACCAGAAGCCTGTCCCTTCTGTGAAGCTGATTACGGGGGTTGATCTGACTCCTACCCTTACTCCCACAGCAACGCCCTAACAAAAAAAACAACACCGTTAGGTGCTGTTTTCCGCGTAGCTGAGTTAGCTAGGAATTGGAGCGGGCGATGGGAATCGAACCCACGACAACCTGCTTGGAAGGCAGGGGCTCTACCGCTGAGCTACGCCCGCGCATTGGGACAGACACTGGGAATGCACTAGAAAGGCTGCAATCCCATGTACTAGAATACCCTAGTCGCGGTATCCACCACCACCGCCGCCGCTGGTGCGCTCCTCGCGGGGTCGGGCCTCGTTTACTGTGAGTGTGCGTCCACCCATCTCTTTTCCGTTCATTGCATCAATGGCTGCCTGGGCCTCGCCGCCCTCTGGCATCTCTACGAAACCAAAACCCTTGGACCGACCGGTGTCTCTGTCCCGAATAATGGTGACAGATTCGACCTGTCCATATTCTCGAAATGTCTGTTCAAGAGCCTCCTCTTCAGAGTCATACGGGAGATTACCCAGATAGATCCTCAAACCAGTCTCCTTCTGCTGTGCTTCAGCAACTTTCTGAACATAGCCATCTTGATAGACGACTATCCTACGCGACGTAGTATATCCCGTTCTTTGCCTGAGTCTAGTGCTTTGGGGAACGATACTGAGGGGTATCTAGGTATTCCTGCTCCAGGGCGAGCATGGCATCTGCCACTGCTTTGCGATTACCTTCACGGTTATCGTCAAAATGGTATTTCCGCACTACTTCGTATTCGTCATGGGCTGACAGGGCAATGTAGAACAGTCCTACCGGCTTGGTCTCCGTGGCGCCACCGGGCCCGGCGATGCCGGTGTCAGCTATCCCAATGTCCGCGTTCAACAACTCTCGTACGCTTCTGGCCATTGCCTCAGCTATGTCTGACCATTGCCCCAGCTATGTCTGGGCTTACCGCTCCTCTGGCGAAAGCTGATTCAGGCACGTGGAGGAGGCTTTGTTTCGCCTGGTTGGCGTACGCTATGACCCCGCCCAGGAAGTACGTGGACGATCCTGCGTAAGGATGATAGGAGATAGCCCGCGAGACCACTAGTGGCAGACTCGGCAACGGCCACCGTCAGGCCACGCTCAATCAACCCTTTGGACAATCGTTGGATGCCAGTCATGGGGTCATTCTAGCTTGAGAGGCACGCATAGCCAACGCGCCCCTCATAGGCTGTGAAGGCTCCGTAGTCTATAATGGGGGTGCAATTGTAGCTAGGGGAATATATGGATTTAGTGTTTGATAGGGGAGACACAACATCGCCGAAGGGCCATGCCCTCCTGTACTTCAGGGAGGCGGGCGGAACGGAAAAGCTCTACGCTACGTACGTGGTGGTGCTGCCCATTTCCATTGACCTGGTGAAGTATATGCCTCCCTTCCTGGCCAACCAGATACCCCAAGTGAACGCCCAGGAGCTATCTGCCTTTGCCTTCCCTCCAATGCCGGAGGAGGTTGGTAGTCAGGAGCGGTTGGAGACCTTAGTCAACGCTCGCGGCGACGATATGCTCTTTGGCGGTGAGGTATCGCCATCCCAGGTTCAGGACATGCTAGTGTTGGTGAACGATCTGGTTCAGGAGTACGCGCAACGATATCAGGCCTATATCCAGGGTGCATTGCCCGTTGATGCACCGCAATCATCGGAGTTTATTGATGGCCCTGGCGTGAATGAAGTGCTGTTTGAGTTGATGGGAGAGCGTGACCGCCTGGCGGAGTTGGCGAAGCTCATTGGTCAGCTGCGGTTTGCCGTGGAGGGCAACGATGTCCGAGGGGTGCAGGAGGCTGAGGAGGAGATAGGGCTGTTGGCACGTTATCTGCCAGCTAACTATCAGGTAGACGCCTTGGTGAAATCAGCCAAAGACTCTTCACGTACCGGCGGCGACCTGGCCCAGCTGTACCTTGACCGCTGCTACAAGCTGGCCGACGAGGACTACACGCGACTTAAAGAGATTGAGGTACAGATTAAGGTCATAGAGTCTGCACCGTAGGTCTGCTAGCCACCGGAGTGTGATGAAGTGGTGGGCCCGGATGGATTCGAACCATCAACCCAACGATTATGAGTCGTTTGCTCTGCCCTTGAGCTACGGGCCCTAAAAGGATGATAGCATAGGCCCAATCCTGTTGGGGGCAACAAACGTGGCAGTCGGCGACTTTCTGTTCTTTTTGGGCATGGGATTGGTAATCTTTGGGCTTGTATGGCGATCTCGTATGCGCCACCCCGAAGAAGCCATCACTCGTCGCCGATTCTTCTCCGGCCCCTTTGTTCCCATCTCCATTGGTGTTGCTATTGCTATCTGGAGTTTGTACAAAACCGGCGATCTTTAAAGGAGCTGTCATGTTCAAACGCATCCTGGTTCCCCTTGATGGCACCCGTCAGAGCGCAAAGGCTCTGGCTTACGCGCGGGATTTAGCGCCTACTCACGGGTCAGAGTTGGTGCTGCTTAGAGTGATTGAAATATCTACTGTGGCGTCCGTGATTGGTTCCGCTACCATGGCGAAAATCCCCAGCACCTCCACGGCTGAGATGATGGTAGAGAGCGCAGAAAGCAGCATTGCGGATGATAGGCAACGCGCGGGAAGGTACCTTTAGAGCCATGTCCATGCAACGGAGAAGCAGGGAATTTTCGTGTCTTCAGAAGTGGCTGTTGGTGACCCTGCACGGTTGATTCGGAGTATAGCTCGGCAGCGCAGCCGATGAGTTGGTGTGAACCACCCGCGTTCCCGTCCTGATTATCCGTCGGTAGGGTTGGGTCTTGGAGAAACCACGTGGAATTACGGACACCACAAGCAATAGCAGAGGCCTACTTTGAAGCATGGCGCGCCAAGGATTTTGGGGCTGTGCGCAGGCTTCTCCACGACGACCTATCGTTTCAGGGCCCCTATGACCGCTTCAATAGCGCAAGCGATTTCATCAACGCCATAACGCAGTTGAGCGGACTGATAAAGACCCTGGAGAAGCGGAATGTACTGGTGAACGGGCAGGACGTGTGCACCATCTATGACCTTGTCCCTGTCAACGATGCGACTAACGTGATAATGGCAGAACTCTATCATGTGGCTGACGACAAAATCACCTCTATTCGCCTCATCTTTGACACCGTTACGTTCTCCGCAATTTTCTAAGCCCTCTTCCCTTGCGGGGCTTGCCTCTGGCTACTCCCTTGTCCTTTTCCTCTTCCCGACAACGATGGCAGACGCTATGATGGGAACTCGTTGGCGAGAAATCGCATCTTATTTTTTATGGTGAACACCACCTGACCCCGTTGGCTACCCCAATAATTATTTGTGAGGAGATCAAGCATGGCGGAAGAATTTGATGTCATTGTTATCGGCGGTGGAGCCGCCGGTGAAAACGCGGCTGGGCGAGTACAGGAAGGCGGTCTGTCCTCCGTTGTCATTGAGTCTGAGCTTGTAGGTGGTGAGTGCTCCTACTGGGCGTGTATGCCCAGCAAGGCGTTGCTACGCCCGGGCGAGGCGCTGGCGGTAGCTATGCGCGTGCCATCTATCCGAGGCGCAATCACGGGTGGCATCGACGTTGCCAAGGCTCTGAGCAGTCGCAACGCCTTTGCAAGCAACTTTGACGATAGCGGGCAGGAGCAGTGGCTGGCATCTGTGAACGCCACGTTGATCCGGGGCCACGGAAAAATCACCGGTGAGCGCACCGTCACTGTCGTAGAAAAAGATGGCACCGTGCGGGAGTTGGTAGCTCGGAAGGCTGTAATCGTTGCTACCGGAAGTTCATCGTTGATACCGCCTATAGATGGGCTGGCTGACGCTGCCGCGTGGGATTCACGCAAGATTGTCACAGCGGTGTCTGTGCCTGAACGTTTGGTCATCCTTGGCGGTGGTGTTGTAGGGGTGGAGATGGCCCAGGCGTGGAACTCCCTTGGCTCAGTGGTGACGGTCATTGAAATGCAGAGCGGACTACTGCCTCAGGAGGAGCCTGCTGCCGGGGAATTCGTCGCCAAGGCGTTTGCAGAGAAGGGCATCACCGTGTTCACTGGCAAACGGGTTACAGCGGCCCATCGCAACGGGGGCGAAGTCACAGTAACGCTGGACGATGGCGCGTCTGTAACGGGCACTGAGCTTGTGGTGGCAGTGGGTAGGACACCCAACACCAGCGAGATTGGCTTGGAGTCCGTTGGGCTTGCTCCTGGCAAGTTCATTGAGGTTGACGACCATTTGTTGGCCAATGGCGTCTCTGGGGGATGGCTCTATGCCATTGGCGATGTCAATCGGCGCAACCTAGTTACTCACATGGGGAAGTACCAGGCGCGAATTGCTGGAGACCACATACGGGGTAAGGACGTGACGGCGTGGGGCGATAATGTTGCCAGTCCTCGCGTAGTGTTCACTGACCCTCAGGTGGCGTCCGTAGGAATGACGGAGAAAGTGGCAAGGGAGAAGGGGATCAATGTTCGTATGGTCACATGGCCCTATGGCGCTAGCGGTGGTGCGGCCACTATGGGCGAGGGGATTGATGGTACTTGTATCTGGGTGGTGGATGAGGATAAGCGCACCCTGGTGGGCGCAACGTTCGTTGGCCCTGGCGCGGGAGAGCTTATCCATGCGGCAACTATTGCTATTGTTGGGCAGGTAACGCTGGATGTGCTGTGGCACGCTGTGCCCGCATTCCCAACGGTGAGTGAGTTCTGGCTGAGGTTCCTTGAGTCCTACGGGCTATAGGAACTGAGTCCTCAGCTACAGACGTGCATTTGGTGATAACACAAGAAAAGCGGCCCTATCAAGAGCCGCTTTTCTCTTTAGAGCAATCTTTTGATACAACCAATCCGCATAAAGTTCATGGCCGTGGGATTATTACAGGAGAATTTAGTAGGCAAAATTGCTATCTTGCGGAGGTTGACAACCATATCTGCGTTTGGTACGGTTCCGGAAGTCGCACAATATGTTATAGAAATATTTTACATATGATGGAGGTTATAGATGGCAAGATTCTTATTTAGTGTTAAGCCCGCCGTTTTCCTGGTGCTGGCGCTGGCTCTGGCTCTAGCGCTGACGGCAGCATGCTCTAGTAGTGACGATACTACAACTAGCAATTCGGGCACTACGGCAGCCCCGGCAGCCCCGGCAGCCCCAGCGCCTGCGCCTACGGCGTCAGGCATCTTCGCAGCCCCAGCGCTGGCAGATGCAGCAGCGATGCCTGTGGGCAGTTCACCAACTGGGTCTGGTTCGACGCCGATTGAGGCCTCAATTGACCGGGTAGTGTTCTCCGTCATTCCGACAGCGGAAGAGAGCAACGCTCCTGGCAAGCATGGCCCACCAGTCAACGTTCAGCTCAACCCAATGTATGAATATCTGATCGGCATGGATCCAACCACGGGCGCCTGGGTTCCCGAGTTGGCTACATCTTGGTCTGTTGAGCCTGATGGCTCCTCCATCCGCTTCCAGTTGCGTAAAGGCGTACAGTTCCACGATGGCTGGGGCGAAATGAAGGGCAAGGATGTCCAGCATACCTATAATGACATTGCTGCCGATGACTCTTCTCACGGTAACCACGGTACTTTCAAAAACCGTATGCAAGCCGTGGATATCATTAACGACTATGAAGTGGTCTTCCGCGCAGAAGTGCCAAATGCTGGACTGCTCTGGGCTATCACCCGGCAGGAGCAGAGCATCTTGGTCCAGAGCAAGGATCACTATGATGCGGTGGGCTCACCCACTCTTGCCACAGAGCCTCTTGCAGGAACTGGCGTGTATCAGTTTGAGTCACGGCGCGACAACTCCTTCATCCGCTTTGAGGCGTTGCCGTACAAGCACTGGAAGATGACTCCTGACTTCAAGGAATTTGAAATTCGTTGGATTGGCGAGGCTTCAACCCGGTTGGCCGGTCTTCTGGCGAAAGAAATTCATGTTGCTTCTATCCCTGAGGATTTGATGCCGCAGGCGACCTCAGCAGGCATGAGTGTTGCCGTGGGCCAAGCCGCCGGTCTCCGTACCTTCTTCGGCTTCCGCTATGGCGCCCGCTGCCCCTGTAATACCAAAGACAGGGCAACGTTCCCTCCACTGGATGGAGCTCTGAAGTTCCCGGACGCTCCTTTGCATGATATCCGGGTTCGTAAGGCCCTGAACAAGGCGATTGACCGTGATGCTCTTAACACCGCCTTCTTTGGTGATAAAGGCCAGATCATGTACAAGAACCACCACCATCCGACCCGCCCTGGCTGGGACAAGACATGGGTGGATCGCTTCCCGGAGGGCTATGGATTTGACCCGGCAGCGGCCAAGGCGCTACTGGCTGAGGCTGGCTACAATGAAGCCAACCCGTATGAGATCACGTTGAACATGATCAACCTCTCTCATTACTCAGGGTCATTGGACGTGGTTGAGGCAGTTTCTGGCTATTGGAATGACATTGGCGTCTCGACGAAGCTCCTGACGTTAGATAAAGCTACCTACAATGCCAAAAACCGGAACTTCGAGTTCGATAACAATGCGGTGATTACTGGCACAAGCTCCCACATTCTGATGGGCACACGTGTCTATGACGTGGCTTACTCCCCTCGCGTTGCTGCGCCAGAGAACCCGCTAATGGACGCAATTTACGGTAAATTGGCAATGACGTTGGAAGGGTCGCTGCAGGCGGATATGCTCAAGCAGGTTGGTGAGATAGCATATATGACCTATCACGACATTCCTCTCTTCTGGCTTCCACCAGAAGCGATGTTCAATCCCGAATTCGTGAGCGCCTACGTGTTCCCAGGTTCGGTAACGGGCACGTGGACCCACTTGGAGAACATCCGGGCTGCCAAATAAGGGTTAGCTAGACCATTCCATAGGGAATAAAAGAAAGGGCCCCGCGCTTAGCGCGGGGCCCTTTCTTTTTTGTCTGTCAGTATCGGTATTTAAGGGTTAGGGTGTTGCATCTTCCATGATCTCCAACTCGCGTCGGACAATGGCCGCGCCCTCTGCCAGGGACTGGAGCTTTCCAAAGGCGACATCCCGGGGCAGGTACTTCATGCCGCAATCCGGTGCCAGGGTCAACCGTTCAGGTGAAAGGTGCTTCAACGCCTCACGGATACGCTGGGCCACAACTGCTGGGGTTTCCACTGTCATATCGCCAAGGTCAAGAACCCCAAGGATGATGGTCTTTGATGAGAGTTCCTTGAGGGTGTTCAGGTCTAGCACTGGTTGTGCGGCCTCCACGGATATTTGCTGGACCCGAGAGGTTTCCAGCTCCTTGAGGAAGGTATAGACGTTTGGCTTCTCCTTGACCATGGCAGCGTAGCCGAAACATAGGTGAAGGGCAGTTATGCCGCCAACCCCTTCTAATGCCCTGTCCACAGCTTCTACGCCGAAGGCTTGTGCCCGCTCAGACCGCGCCTGGAGCCACGGTTCGTCAAGTTGCACCACGTCTGCTCCTGCTGCGAAGAGTTCCAACACTTCTTCGTTCACCGCAGCGGCGTAGGCAAGCGCCAGAGCCCGTGCATCGTTGTAGTGTTCGTCGACTGCTTGCTGCGACATGGTGAAGGGGCCGGGAACGGTGACTTTGATGAGGTTGTCCGTGTTACGCCGCAGAAACGTGACATCGTCCACCTGCACAGGACGAGTACGTCTGATGGGGCCAACAACCCGTGGTACATAGACCGTTGTCCCTGGGCTTCTACCGGGAACCTCACCGGGGCGCTCCGTGTATATGCCTGACAGGGCGGTGGCAAACCTACTGGAGTAGCTCTCTCTGCGAATCTCACCATCGGTGATGATGTCTATGCCAGCTCGCTCCATCTCGCGGATAGCAAGCACGGTGGCATCGTCCTGGGCCTGGGCCAGCAACTCATCGGCCACGTTCCAGAAATCGGTTTGTCGAATGCGAGGAATCGTCTTGCCGACGATAGCATCGCGTTTAACCAGCCAATCCGGCTGTGGATAGCTGCCTACCACCGTTGTAGGCAATAGCTTCTCTGTCATTGTGTGTACCCCCCCAAATGATAAAACTGGAGACGGCGAATTCGCGTCTCCAGCTTTGCTATCACATTGACCCCCTTCTGGGGTTTAAGAAACCGATGGCAGAGTAATTAGCCCCACAGTTCCTTGGTGGCCAGCTGCGCACCTTCCACCAGTGCCTTGGCCTTGGCCCATGCTAGCTGTGTGTGAACCCTGCCGCCCAGGCCGCAGTCTGTGCCGGCAATGACGTTCTCACGCCCCACCAGGCCTGCATACTTCACAATACGGTCTGCTACCAGCCGAGGGTGCTCCACTACATTGGTTGCGTGACTCACCACTCCGGGGACCAGCACCGCGTTCTCCGGGAGCTTTGTGGTCTCCCATACACGCCACTCATGGTCGTGCCTGGCGTTGCCTGCTTCAATGGAGAAGGCGTCAGCGTTGACCTTGAGCATGATGTCCACAATGTCTTCCAGGGGGATGTCATAGGTATGTGGCCCGTGCCAGCTTCCCCAGCAGATGTGGTAGCGCACTAGGGATGATGGCACGTTAGCCAGTGCGTGGTTCAGGGCTTCTATGCGAAGATCGGCATATTTGCGATACTCCGTGAGGCTGGGGCGGGAGACCAGCATATCCCAGGTATCCGGTAGGCCTGGATCGTCTATCTGTACGATGAACCCAGCGTTAGCAATGGCCTCATACTCCTGCTTCATCACATCGGCGATGGCGTAGACGAACTCTTCTTCCGTCTTGTAGAAGTCATTGAACAGGCGGTGGTCAACAGTGCCAGGTGCCAGTGACGGGATGAAGCCCTCTTCATACTTGACGCCACTGACGGCGGCCTTGAAGTTGGCGACGTCTGTTTTTACTAGTTCCTGGCCGATATAGGAGAGGGGTCCGGTGCAGACCATACGCTTCTGGACTGCCGGGGTGGCCCTTGTACCGTAGTCAGCGAATGTTCTTCCGCCAGAATCCATTGCCGCGTAGAACTCTCTGAAGTCTGTGCGATCTCTGCCGTCCTGACTCATTGCCGGAACTTGGCCGGGCGCTAGTTCCTTCATTTCAAAACCGGATATGCGCTCATCAAGGTAGTTGGCAAAGCCAGGCTTGGACTCTTCGCCCTCACCGATGATGTCGATGCCTATTGCTACTTGCTTATCGACGACTTCCTTCACCGCGACGGTTACGCGCTTATCGAACTCCGCCTGGTCATATGCTTGGCCCTGGGACTTGGCGTCCAATATGGCACGCAGTTCCGGAGGGCGTGGCAGGCTTCCGGCGTGGGTAGTGAGAATGCGGTTTTCACTGCGTTTCATTTGACTGCTCCTCTCCTGAGTGACGATTTGGGAATGGAATTAATTTAGCCGTAGTTCTTGGCAGCTTGAGCAATATCGACGTCTGCCTTCATCAGGTCTTCCGGAGTCATGGCAACGTTCCAATCAAGCTTCGCATTGAACGCCAGGAACAGGGGTTCTGCAATTGACGGAACTTTGCTTACGTCATCCACATTGACGATGATGTATCCGCCACGCTGACCGTCGATGGTCGTAAAATAGGCGGCTTCCGGCTTGATCTCTGCCAGGATTCTTCCCATTGTAGGGCCGAATGTTCCTGCCTTCATCATGGCATTGATAGGATCGTTTGGGAGCGCCATCTTAATGATTAATCGCATGGCAATCTCCTGTACATATACACATAAATTCCCCTGAGCATCAGCATGCTAGATACTGGGAGAGCGGCTGTCAAGCTACGCACAGAGCGGCACTAGCTGGTACTTCGCGCGCGATGCACTACCACCGTGTGCCATGTGACGTACGGTTATGTGCGGTATCTGTGCTATGATATAAAAGTAGGCTTGCGTGCTGGCCAGCGTGGTCAGTATTTTTTTGGGCCTCTGAGTATGGAGTAATGACAGAAATACACCATCGCGAACACATTCGTAACATCGCCATCATCGCCCACGTAGACCACGGCAAGACCACCCTGGTGGACGCCCTGCTTAACCAGAGCAAGGTCTTTAGGGAGAACCAGGATATGGGTGTGCTCATCATGGACTCCAATCCCCTTGAACGGGAACGGGGTATCACGATTTTGGCGAAGAACACCGCTATCAATTACAAAGACGTGAAAATCAATGTGATTGACACGCCCGGGCACGCTGATTTTGGCGGCGAGGTAGAGCGGGCCATCAACATGGCGGACGGCTGCCTGCTGGTGGTTGACGCGATTGACGGGCCTATGCCCCAGACTCGCTACGTGCTGCACAAAGCGCTACAGAATGGCTTGCGGCCGGTGGTTGTCATCAACAAGGTTGACAGGCCCAACGCTCGCATCGCCGAGGTTGAGGTCATGGTGCAGGATCTGTTCTTGGAAGTGGTCACAGACGCTGACCAGCTGGACTACCCGGTTCTGTATGCCTCTGCAAGAGAGGGCTACGCCCGCCGTAAGCCAGAGGACACGGACACAGACATGGTTCCGCTTTTTGAGGCTATCCTTTCAGAAATTCCCGCGCCAACCGGTGATATGAATGAGCCTCTAAAGATGCAGGTGGCTGCACTTGATTACGATAACCATCTTGGACAGGTTGCCCTTGGACGTATCTTCCAGGGCACGATCACTCGAGGTCAGCAGGTAGCCCGTATAGATAGAGAAGGCGAAATTGCCCAATACACTGTTGATCGGCTGTACATAAACCAGGGGCTTGGGCGTATAGAAGTGGAAGCGGCAGAGGCCGGAGAGATTGTGGCATTGGCCGGAGTGCAGGACGTGTCTATTGGTGACACCGTGGCAAGCGTGGAATCTCCAGTGGCTTTGCCGTTCATTATTGTGGATGAGCCAACGGTGACCATCACCGTTGGTGTAAACACGTCACCCTTTGCTGGAAAAGATGGACTCGCTGTTACCGCAAGGCAGCTGCGTGATCGATTGATGCGAGAGTTGAAGACGAACGTTAGCCTTCGGGTGGAACCCACAGACCTGCCTAACGAGTTCCTGGTGGCAGGACGCGGAGAGCTGCACCTAGGCATCTTGCTGGAGACCATGCGACGTGAGGGGACTGAGGTTGAAGCGTCTCGACCTCAAGCAGCAACCAAGGTTGTGGATGGCAAAAAGCTGGAGCCCTACGAGAAGCTTTACATTGATACCGATGAGGAGTTCATTGGTGCGCTGACAGAGAACCTGTCCAAGCGCCTTGCCAAGATGGAAGACATGAAGTCTGACGGACAGGGCCATGTTCACATGGTATTCAAGGTGCCGACCCGAGGTCTTATTGGCTTCCATAACTTCTTTCTGCGCACTGTCCACGGGAACGGCGTGATGAACGCTGAGTTTGTGGACTACGAGCCGGTGGTGGGCAACCTTCAATCTACCCGCACGGGGGCGTTGGTTTCCTCTGAAGAGGGCGTGGCCGTCACCTTTGGATTGAATAACGCTCAGAACAGGGGCAACACCTTTGTGGATGCGGGGACACCGGTCTATGAGGGCATGATTGTGGGCATTCACCCGCGGGATTCGGACATCATTGTCAACGTATGCAAAGAAAAGAAGATGAGCAACGTCCGATCTTCAACGTCAGACATCGCCGTTCGGCTGACGCCGCCCATCATCATGAGCCTGGAGGAGTCCTTGGACTTTGTGGGCCCAGACGAGTTGGTGGAGATAACGCCGAAGAACCTCCGGACGCGCAAAAAGCTGTTGGGCGAAAGTGCTCGACGTCGCTTTGACCGAAACAACTCCAAGGCGGCGGTTGCCTCGCGGTAGGTGCCAATGGCACTTTTGCTGCCTGATTCGAGGAATTATTAAAGAGCCCCCCGCTCCGATAATCGAGGCGGGAGGCTCTTTTTTTGCGTTGGGATTCAGGTCATTGGCCTGCCTAGTCAAATACGCGGCGGAAGGCGTCACGTAGTCGTGGGCCTACCTGGGACAACTCCTCAATGGTTGCGTAACTGAGTGCTAGCCGGATGTGGGTGGTGTCAGCCTCCTCGCGCGTTGCGAAGAAGTTTGACCCTGCCGCAAAAGTGACACCCTCAATTGCTGCTTCCCGGGCTACGTCCTGCGCCTTTGCCCCAATGCACTCTGCCCAGAGGAAGAAACCGCCATCGGGCACCTTAAAGTTCAGATATGGCTCACAGTGCTCTCTGAGGGATGCGACAAGCGTCTCACACTTCTGTCGATAGAGAGCGCGCACCTGGTCGGCATGGGGCTCTAGCTCGCCAGAGTCTACGTACTGGGCCAGAGCGCGGTGAACGAGAGGACTGCCGCCCATATCGAAACGAACCCTGGCTACTGACTCAATCACGGGCAACCTGGCCTGAATCCAACCGACCCTCAGCCCCGTGGCGATAATTTTGCTGAAGCTACCGACTTGAATGACACCGTGGCCGTCGGCTATCGCGTACAGGGGAGGCGGAGGCGGAGCATTGAAGTAGGCTTCTGTGTAGGCCATGTCCTCCATGATGAAGACCTGGTGCTCTGCACAGACGTCCACCAGCGCCTCTCGAGTGGCTAGTGACATGGTTGCGCCCGTGGGGTTGTGGAAGTCCGGTACTGTGTAGAGGAGTTTGACTCGCTTGCCACTAGCCTCAACGCGCTGAATGGCCTCTGCCACGCGAACCGCGAAGTCATCGTCCTCTCCCAATGGCACTTCCACAATCTTGCAGAGGTGTCCACGGATGGTGCGAAGAGACCCTGAGAAATTTGGCTGCTCTGCAATTACGACATCGCCCGGGTTCAAGAAGGTGTCGCAGACGGCATCAATGCCGCCTGAACCGCCGTGGGTCATCAGGAAGTTCTCCGGCCGCAATTCAACACCCTGAATACGGCCCTGGCGCTCTGCCAGAACTTTCCGCAGGTCTTCAAATCCAAAGACACCGCCGTAGCGAAGTGCATCTTCCGATGCGGTGGCTAGCACGTTGTCTAGGGCTTTTTGAAGTCCAGAAGCAGGGAGGGTCTTTGGGTCAGGTATCCCGGCACCCAGGTCTATGGGCGAATCGTGAGTGGTAGCGGTGAAGGAAATTGATCTGCCCGGAGTTCCCGATTCTGTGGCGCTGATGGCCGGCAGGCCTGCCGCGGACTTGGACAGGAGCGCCGTGATGTCCTGACCTTCCCAGTTCCGTGCAGCGTTGATTGCGTGTGCTCCCTTTTTTGTCTGTGCCATTATTGATTCTCCATAGGGTTTAAGCGTGGCTTTCAGTCTACGGGATTCGTAGTGCCCTGTCGACGCCACCATTGTTCATGAATCGCTCATTCCTCCTGGCGCTGGGGGGTATGGTTTCTCTCTAGGCGTTTGCCTGATTGGGGAACCTTTGATACACTCGCCGCGCCGGAAGACTCAATAATTGGCTATTTAACTTCAGAAGGAGTGACACATGATTTATGAAATGAGGCGATACATTCTCAATCCCGGCAAGGTCGGTGAGTGGGAGAAGGCTTTCTGCGACGCCTATGAGGTACGAGGTAAGTACTCTCAGTTGGGTGGCCTTTGGCACACGGAGATTGGGCCGCTTAACGAGGTCATTCACATCTGGCCCTATGAGAACCTGCAGCACCGTGCAGAGATTCGTGCCGAAGCGAGTAAGGATGCCAGTGGCAAGTGGCCGCCCCAAGCTCCCGGCGCGATTATCACCCAGGAGTCGGATATCCTGTCCCCGGTGAAGGGTATGACAGACTGGACCGGCCCGCAGCAGTGGGGAACTGTCTACGAGATGCGGCAATACACTTACGCGCCTGGCGACCTTGGCAAGGTTGTGCCTGCCTTTGGCGAGGCCATTGCAGGACGAGCAGCAATCTACCCCGTAGCCGGTGTGTTCACCAGCCAGCTTGGCAACTTGAACCGGCTGATCCAGTTGTTCCCGTTCAAGGACTGGAACCATCGTGATGAGGTCAGGGAAGAATTCCTTAAGACCAAGGTCTGGCCTCCCCACACAGATGCACGTCCGGTGGCGCAGCTTGTACGGCACATGCTCCCCGCTGACTGCTCCCCGCTCCACTAGACGACACTAACATTTGACGATAAGACAGGGCGTCCCGACTATCGGGACGCCCTGTCTCTGTTAGTACGTCAGTTGCGTAGGCGTACCGCTATAGGTACTCTCTGGTAATGGACATGAAGGTCTACCTCCTACGTCGCCTGTTCCAGGGCCTCCTGACGTTGCTGCTGGTCTCCCTTGTGATCTTCGGCATACTTCGCGTTGCGCCCGGAGACGTGGTAGACCTCATCGTGACGGGAGGCGATGGCTCGGGCCTTGGCGTCTCCTCTCAGAAGAAGGATGAGTTGCGCGCAACCCTGGGGCTGGATCGCTCTCTGTTGCGACAGTACGGCGAGTGGGGTTGGGACATGGCCTCTCTGCACTGGGGAGAATCGCTGTTCACCGGGCGTAGCGTGTGGGACGATTTTCTCCTCAAGCTCCCCGTGACCCTGCAACTCAGCCTCATGGGCCTGTTCATTGCAGTGGTATTGGGCGTGCCCCTGGGTGTAGCCGCTGCGCTGCGACAGGACACTTGGGTGGACTACGTAGTGCGTATCTTTGCCCTGGGAGGTGTCTCTCTACCCCATTTTTGGCTTGCGACGCTGCTGCTGCTGGCCGGTGTTCGCTACTTCACCTGGAGCCCTCCCCTTGGCTATGAATCTGTCATTGATGCCCCCTGGCGCAACTTCACCCAGTTTATCTGGCCTGCTCTGGTGCTGGGCTATTCTGGCGCGGGTCTGCTGAGCAGGATGACCCGTTCTACCGTGCTAGAGGTGATGCGGCAGGAGTACATCCGTACAGCGTGGGCAAAGGGATTGCAGCCAGCGGCAGTGGTGCAGCGACACATTCTGCGGAATGCGTTGCTGCCTGTCATCACCGTGGTTGGGATAGCGTTCGCCGCCCTGGTCAGCGGTTCCGTGGTGCTGGAGCAGGTGTTTGTGCTGCCGGGTGTGGGTCTGTTTCTGCTGGAGGCAGTGAAATTTCGCGATTACAACGTGGTGCAGCCCATCATCGTTTTCTTCGCTGCATGGGTGGTGTTGGTCAACCTGACAGTGGACGTGCTCTACACATGGCTCAACCCGCGGGTGCGCCATGGATAACGCCGTAATACGATGGCTTGGCGATGGTTTGGTGAGGCTTGTTCGCTTCGCCAGAGGCAAGCCCCTGGGAGCGGTAGGCGGTGTTGTGGTTTTGACCCTGGTGTTGGTGGCGTTGTTGGCCCCTGTTATCGCTTCCGCAGACCCAGTGGCCCAAGACGCCGATAGCATACTGCTCTCGCCAAGCGCAGGCCACTGGATGGGTACGGACAACCTGGGACGCGACCTGTGGAGTCGCATTGCCCACGGTGCACGGGTCTCGTTGGGGGTTGGATTCCTCTCCATCGCGCTAGGGTCATTGGTGGGTGGACTGGCTGGCCTGGTCGGAGGCTATTACGGCAGGTGGGCTGACGCTGTGCTTCAGCAGGTGTCAGACGCGTTGATGTCCTTTCCAACGCTGGTGCTAGCCTTGGGCATTGTTGCCATCCTGGGAGCATCTGCAACCAACGTAGTGGTGGCCATCGCTCTGGTGCAGGCGCCAAGGGTGGCTAGAGTCGTCAGGAGTCAGACTCTAGCCGTCAGATCCATGGAGTACGTGGCGGCATCGAGATTGATAGGCGCAGGGAGCG
>Ga0302127_10000589_pt1 | contig 20477 bp, 17 predicted proteins | sample CB4_SCM_MG_FD_204452 | JGI IMG/M metagenome (GOLD analysis project Ga0302127, IMG submission 204452) | Marine microbial communities from Western Arctic Ocean, Canada - CB4_SCM | ecosystem: Environmental > Aquatic > Marine > Oceanic | place: Canada: Western Arctic Ocean | collected 2017-09-24
ACTTTGGGCGTAAGTGCGGCTGGAACAACAGCAGCAGTAGGAAGATGAAACTGAATATCCAATATCGAATAACAACGACCTGAATGGAATCCAGGACTACCAGAAGTTCGTGGACTGCGACAAATATTAGCCCCCACATCGTGATGACGAGTAAGACGCCTGCTCGTATCCAACGTGACAACACGGAACTACTATAATGACTGTGTTAGTTTGACCTCTCTGGTCGAAACATCACCTGGATGGAAGGATTCTGTGGGTATGGGCGACCGCCTTGCGGGGAAGGTAGCGATCGTGACTGGAGCCGGTTCTGGCATCGGTCGCGCATCGGCCATTCGGTTCGCAGCCGAAGGAGCACAAGTTGGATGCGCTGACCGTGATCAGCAGGGACTCGACACCACCCTCGAAGAAATCTTTGGTGCGGGCGGCCGGGCAATCGCCTGTGAGGTGGATGTCACTGACGAAAAACTGGTCGAACAGATGGTGGAAGAGACCACTGACGCATTCGGGGTAGTGACAGTTCTTTACGCCAATGCGGGGATCGCAGGTTCAGGTAATGCCCAAAGCACCACACTCGCAGAGTGGGAAAAGGTGATCGCTGTGAACCTGACATCGGTATGGCTTTGTAGTCGCGCATGTCTTCCTGGGATGATCGAAGCCGGCGGCGGTTCCATCATCAACCAGGCAAGTGTCGGTGGTCTGGTTGGGGTTCCAGGGATCGCGTCGTACGCAGCAGCCAAGGCTGGCGTGATCGGTTTAACCAAACAGATGGCAGTCGAATATGGGCCATACAGAATACGGGTGAACGCAATATGCCCGGGGACAGTCCCGACCCCTCTGGTGGAAAAAACTTATATGGCAAGTGGTGGTTTCGCCGCCACTGCCGAGCCAGGCACGAACCCAACCTATGAAGAGCTTCTCCAACAATCAGTGGTTCGTTACCCGCTCGGGCGCGTGGGAACGACCGAAGACATCGCCGCGTTCGCTCTTTATCTCGCATCCGATGAATCTGCATGGACCACCGGTGCGATCGTGCCTATCGATGGCGGGATGACCGCCGCCTAGACAGTGTCGGTGGTGACTGATAACGAGCAAATGCCAGAACTTCGTGCTACAGCGATTGGGGATCTCGGTGGACCACCCGGCGCCAAGCTCTTCAAGCATGGTGACCGCTGCCACTAGCGGACGTTGCTCTGTCCTCCGTCAACAGGAATAAGTTGGCCGGTGATAAAGCGAGACGCGTCAGAAGCTAGGAAAACCATCACGGGGCCAAGGTCCCGATCCGGGTCTCCGTACTCCTGACCGAGGGCAATGTTCTGTTCGTTCCGCCAGTGCTTCATGTTTAGTTCTTCCTCGCTGAGCCCCACCTTGGCCGCCTCAAACATCGGCGTTCTGATGGCCGGAAGGACGGCGTTGACCCGGACGTTGTCCACCCCCCAGGCACCTGCCGCTGTGCGCGTCCACGCGTGGACTGCACCTTTGGATGCGGAGTAGGCAGCGGCGCTTGGCTCTGGACGCTGCCCGGAGATGGACCCAAAGTTGATGATGCCGCCACCGCCAGCGTCCTTGAGGTACTTGTGTGCGGTTTGGTTCGTCAGCATGGTGCCACGGACGTTCACAGCGAATAGGTGGTCCCAGTCGGCAGCACTGACCTCGCTGGGGGAGTTAGATGCATGGATACCTGCTGGGTGCGCCAACGCGTCTAACCCACCCATCAAATCAACAGCCGCGCCAAACGTCTCTTGCACCCGATCGGTATCAGCCACATCAACCGGGAGGAAGGTAACGGTTCCCGCGCCCTCGGCATTGGCGCAAGCTTCGTTCCCTGCTGCCTCGGAAATGTCCATGCCCACGACCTGGGCACCAGCTTTCACGTATGCCCTGACAGTTGCGGCACCCATTCCGCTCGCACAGCCAGTAACGATGATCCGCTTTTCTTTGAGTTCCATGGCTTCAGTGTCTAGCGGATCAGAACCCATTTCCCATCAGTCGCTCACTCCACCAAGCATCCAGCTTTTCCTGAAAGGCCCCAGCCATCTTGGATGGAAACCCGGTAAAGCCATGGGGTGAATCAGGGAAAACGGCGAGTTCCAGCGGCCGTTCTTCAGCCAGCAGACGAGCACCCAGGAACAGGGAGTCGTCGCGAAAGTGATCGTTGACACCAACGGAGATCAGTGAAGGGGGGAGATTCGACAGGTCGGCATTCAAAGGCGAAACGTCTGGATGTCGACGTTGCTCCTCTGACATGCCAGGCGTGAATGCTTCAATAAGCATCCGGATTCCCTGAGGATCTAACATGTCCTCACGTCCACCGTTGTCGCGTTGACTGGGTGTGCCATTCAGGTCATAGATTCCAAAGACTAGGTTCAGGCCATGGAGACGATCGCCAAGATCGAGGCGGTCCCTCACCCGGTTGGCAGTCACCAGTGCCAGGTGGGCGCCTGCTGATTCTCCACCGATGAACATTCGTTCTGCACCGAATTCTTTTGCACCCTCAGAAAGCAGCCAAACGGCGGCGGCTTCACAGTCGTCAGCAGCAGCCGGATAAGGATTTTCTGGTGCCAGTCGATAGTCGACACTGACCACCGCTAGGCCGTGCTTCAGGGCGAGCATCTCATTTTGTAGATCACCCATTTTGGGTCCACCGAGGATCCAGCCGCCGCCATGGATATGGAGAAACAGGCCGGTAGCCGCACCTTCCGGTGGAAAAACTCGAAGTCTTAGACTGCCGCCAGGGCCTTCGATGACGCGATCTAAAGCCAGCTCGGAGGGCCTGATGGAGGCCTGAGACGCTCTTTCTGCAAAAAGTTCTCGAGCATCACTTGTTTGTCTGACCAGATCACCAGCGGGATCAATACACGAGCCAAAAACTCTTGGAGTTTCGCGAAGAAGTCCAAGAAGAGAACGAGCCTCATCTCTGTACGACTCGACGCCGTCTGTCCATAGCCTCATCTGCGACCTCCCCATATGCCGGACACGGAGGACTACGCCATCTCTGGCATATGAGGCAGACCTCTGTCGAACTTGACTGTGCACCGTTCCGAACGTCTTGGCCTAGCGAGAGATTGGAGGGCAAAGTGTTCGTATGGCCGGGGCTTCTGAAAGTTGAAAGCCGTTCGCGTGGACTGCACCTTCCATTGACCGCAGTTCTGCGAAGCGAGAACGCGCATGTCGTGACGAAGTCCGCGACCTAGGGCCAGATTCATCAACTCGTGTGAACCTTCTTGAAGGTCATAAAGGTCATGGTCATACCCGTCAAAGGCTGCATCGCGCCCAAACAACATCTCGTAGCCGGCGAGGTTGGTACCTGTGGTATCGCGACCGCCGCCAATGCTGCAGTAGGCAGTACTTTCTTTGAGTCGATTTTAGACTGGTTTCTCACCAGCTAGCGTAACCCTCTCCATGCGGCGCCTCTCGTAATAGTCGTAGACCGGGTAGTGCTGGACACAGCGGTTATCCCACATAACGAGGGACCCGATCTCCCACCGAAGCCGCATTTGGTATTCCGGACGGTGCACCTCGCAGAGCAGGTCTCGATAAAGCCTCTGACCTTGATCTTCGGAAAGCCCATCGATCTGATCCACAAACACACTGTTCACGTACAGCGATTTACGTCCTGTCACAGGGTGCGTCCGGACCATTGGATGGTGCTGAGGCGGAAATCGCTTGAGTTCCTCCTCAACCTCTTCATGACTCATACCGAGGACAAAAGATGAACACTCCACCGAATGGGTAGCCGTCCGCCCATCGATTAGCAATTTTACTTCACCACCAAGGCCTTCATAAGCCTGTTCCATGTCAGCCCACAAGGTGTCACCACCGACTGAAGGAAGGATTCGAGCAATTAGGAAGGACGAATATGGTGGGCAGTCACGGAATGTGGCATCGGTATGCCAACGGCCAAAAAGCCCTTCGTTCAACTTCGCATATTCGTCAAACCTAGGGTCATCGGCACGACTAAATCGAGGGGCCACAGGGTTGTCAAGGACTGAGACGTTCTCAGATTTGCCAATGTCCAAATAGGGAGAGTGGTCGACTTCACCGAAGTGGAGGGCAAACGCCAACTGTTCATCCGAGGTGATGTCCTGATCGCGAAAAACCAGCACCTTCCAATCCATCCACGCCTCATGGATACGCTTGGTCGTCTCATTGTCCAGTTTACTAATATTTAGTCCAAAAATTTCTGCACCGAATAAGGGTGTGAATGGCCTAACAGTAAACTGGTCATAGTCGGTCTTTGTCGGCTCTGGGTTCATAAGTTCAGTTGTGCAGTCAGTAGGAACTAAAAGCCGTTCGCGTAGACTTCATGTTCTATTGACCGCAGTTCAGCGAAGCGCGAACGCACGTCGTGACGAAGTCCGCGATCTAGGGCCAAGTTCACCAACTCGTGTGGATCTTCTTGAAGGTCATAAAGCTCATGGTCATGTTCGTCAAAGGCTGCATCGCGCCCAAACAACATCTCGTCGCCAGTGAGCTTGGCACCCGCTGCATCGTGGCCGCCGCCAATGCCGTAATAGCGGCAGTACTTGTAACGGCCATCGAAGACCCCTGAGCTCGCATAGCGAGAGCGTTCGACCCCTTGCCACCAAGCCCATTCCTGTGAGAAAAGTACGTAGTCCCGAATCTTGGAGGTGGGATCCTCGAAGAGCGGCGCCATCGAACTGCCTTGCAACGTGGGTGTATCAACAGCGTTCACGCCTGCGAACTCGGCTATTGAGCGTGCTACATCAACAGCTGAAGTAAGAGAGTGGGAAATCGTTGCCGGCGTCGTAATCCCAGGGCCCACCATGTAGAGCGGAACCCGCATGGTCTCCTGGTAATTCCAGGGGCCTTTTGAACGCAACCCGTGAGAACCGCACTGGTCGCCATGGTCGGCGGTGAAGATGACGATCGTGTCATCCCAGCCCCCTATGTCGTCCATCGCACCCAGGATCAGACTAAGACTTTGATCACTTAGTTCGTGAAGTTTGACGTAGTAGTCGAGTTGCCGTAACCAAATATCAGGATCATCACGGTCGATGCTCATGAAGGGGTAGCGGTTCATCCACCCGGTCATGAAACTCCGGTGAACTTCAGGTTTGGTGTGAAGGTCGTCGTCAAAATTGGCTGGCAGTTCAGTGAACCAACGATCTATCTCGTGGACAAACGGTGGGAAGTTGTCGGCTCGACCCCAGTCCCTCGAACTCAAGATGCTCTTTGCGAGTTCGTAGGTATCGGGTTCTCGTTCCCGGTACCACGGCTGGTCGATTGGGTACCACATGATGTCGTGAGGGTTGACTAGCCCAACAGTCAGAAACCAAGGATCGTCATCGTTGCCATGGGTCCGAATCCAATCTGCAGCGCTGCGGGCAATGGGTTCGTCGTATTCCGTTCCACTCCCAGCTAGGCCCCAGAACTGCTGGTCGTTGCCTTCCCAGTCGCTGAATCCGTAGGCCTCCATATCAGGGTCGGGTCGACCCTCAAGATGCCATTTTCCCTTGTAGGCGCTGGTGTACCCCTGGTCTCTGAGCAACTTTCCTAAAGTGAGGGCGTCGGTGGGAAGCTCAGTGTTGGTCGAGAATGAGGAGTTCTCTGCGACGCCATGCTCAGCTAGGTATTGGCCTGTGAACAAGGTGGCTCGTGCCGGCGAGCATGGCGACGTGTGCGTGTAGTGATTGGTGAACTCAAGGCCGTTGTCGATGAGACGCTGGCGTGCCGGAAGACTCAAACCTTCTGGCAGCCAGTCACGCTGGCGTTCCTGATCGCTCACTATGAAAAGAATGTTTGGCCTTCCCATTTGACGGATAATAGCAGCAGCAAAAGAAAGAAAGTATGGATGTGGAGTCCGTAACGGGGACGACCATAGAGACAACGAATGAGATCCGTTTTCAGAACTTTCAACTTTCCGCGGGCAGGCTTGGTACTGCTATACGAGGGTGACGTGTCGGTCTCAGGAATCTTTGAGACTGCTATGGCTGCCAAGCCAGCGGGACTTGAGTCGGTTTGGGTCGGCGATCGCATCACTATTCCCCGTCGAGATGAACTCGTTTAGCTTGACGAGGCCGTCCGGCAAGTACCCGTTCCCTTTGGCCAACCAGTGGTTTGAGGCTTTCACCGCCCTAGCTTTCGTCGCTAGCGCCACCTCTACGATCAAGGTCCGGGCCAACGAGCGTGCGTGGTCCCCTATCTAAACCAACTGGCTTTACTTGGAAAAGTGATATCGACACTTGACCACCTGTCGAAAGGGCGCTTGGTCTTCGGCGCCACCCTCGCTTGGTGCAGTGAGGAGTTCGAAGCGCTCGGTGTCGAATTGGAAAGTCGACACCAGAGGCTCGAAGAGGGCATCGAGGTCTTGTGTGCACTATGGGAAAGACGAGCAGCCCCCGTGAGGGAGAAGCGTTCTCATTCGACCCTGTCCGTCTGCAGCCAAAGTCCTGACACTCACCAATGCCGCTCGTCTCTGGAGATCGTTCTCATCGGACACTTCGCTGTGCTGCCCATCCACCGGGACGGTTGGCTCTCTGAGAAATTCTCTCCAGAGGAACCGATAGCGAACATGGCGACATTTTGTCCGCGAGAATCGCGATACTTGCTCTACGAGCAGGTCATCAGCCGTTCACGGTGAGTTAGGCACGGTTAATTAGAAAACTTCCAGAATGGTCTGGTACTGACGAGGCCAATGAAGCTGACCTGTCCGATGGTGAAACGACTGCGGGAGCCGACCTAGCGATCGCGGTAGTTGCGTCGCATGGAGTCTCGGAGTCCCTAGAAGCCGTTTGACCTTGAGGAGCTATAGGGGCTTGAGGCTTGTTCGTGAATAAGGGCCGTGTAGATAAATTGAGAATGACCAAGCCTTATTACTTGATTTTTGTCATACCTGTTACTACCGTGGTGAGTTGGAGTTATCAACCAAGCGTTTGGTTCATCAAGCCATGCTGGGAACAATCAAGTGGCAGGGTCTTGGGGTAACCAGATCATCGATTGAGGGGAAAAATCTACATGTTCAAGCGATTCATGGTCATACTTGCCGCTTTGGCGATGGTGGCGTCGGCCTGCGGCTCAGATGACAACGACAGCGCTGCGGGTACCGGTGATGTTGCCGCTACGACGGCGGCACCGGCCACGACGGCAGCACCGGCGGCACCGGCTACACCGGCGGCACCGGCTACGACGGCGGCACCGGCCGCACCGGCGGCATCTACGGGTTCGTCTGATTCGATGGGTGGGCTTGTATTGAACAGCAGCCCGGATGATGGCATCACCGATGAGGTCATCAAGGTTGGTTGGATAGGCGACCTCACCGGCCCGACTGCTTCGGCTCAGGCGTTCAACGCACATGGCTCAGCTGCTTACTTCGAGTGCTCGAACGCCGACGGTGGCCTCTTGGGGCGCCAGTGGGAGTTCTTTGCTGAGGACGACGGATACAACGCTGAAAAGTCAGCGATCGCCCTCACCAAGCTGATTGAGGACGAAGAGGTCCTCGCCCTCGTCGACCTTGGCGGTTCCGGACAGGCCACACAGGCCATTCCGGAACTCGAGGCTTCGGGCGTGCCGGTTATCGGTCCTCCGCAGACCGTTGACCCGACGCTTGGTAGTGGTCAGTTCTTCCACAACATTGCGGCCTACGGCGACCAGGCCGACATTGCTGTCGGCGAGATGGCCAAGAGGCTCGGCGACGCGTCCAAGGCTGTCGTGCTGGGCATAGTGCTTGAGGTCCCATCGGGCACCGAGTACGCCACGTACGTGCAGGATTCGGTGACCGCTGCTGGCGGCACCTATGTCGGCACCGAGTACGTCGGTCTGCGGGTCCAGGAAGCAACCGCCCAGATCATCAAGTTGGAGAAGGCTATTGAGCAGTACGGCGTGAACTTCGTGACATTGCACGGTGCGCCGTACCACAACGAGCTTGTGCTCAAGGCCATGTCGGCTGCCGGCCTCACCGATATCCCGGTAATTGGTATTCACGGTGTGGCGGCCAACTCGATCTTCCATAACTCACCGGAGGACGTCACTGACGACACCTACGGGGTGCACTCGTTCAAGACGTCGAACTCCGACGCTGCGGGTGCATCCGAGTTGAAGCGTTGCGCCGACCTGGCCGGTTACCCCGGTGAGGACCTGGTGAACAACTTCTCGCACGGCTTCCTCAACAGTTACATCCTGCATCAGGCCATTGTGAAGGCTGCTACTGCTAACGGTGGCGACGTGACCCGGGTGTCCCTGACTGCCGCTTTGGCAGACAAGTTCGACACCATGGGGCTTTCCTGCGAGATCGACTGGACTACCAGCAACCACAGCCCATGTGGTGCACCGTTCACGATGGATCGTGCAACTGGAGGCATGGTGCAAGCCGGTCCGTTCAGTGACTACTCGGGGTTCCTCGACGGCGTCTACGGCATCGACCCGGTCGTGTTCCAGGGCTACTTGGCTGGCTTTGAAGCCATGACTTACGACGAGCTGGTTGCGGCTGCTAATGAAGACGGCGAACTCTTCCTGTACGGGGACGCTGTTCCCGCACAGCTAGAGGCGATGGTCGGCGGCTTCATGGAGGCGTACCCAGGTATCGAAGTTGAGTATGTGCGGGGGACACCAGTCGACCTCGTTGCTCGAATCAGCGCGGAGCACGACGCAGATGCCACCGTCGCGGATGTGATGCTTTCGACGAACCACGTCTTTGTGCATGACAATCTTGGGAGCATCTTCACGGCAGTGGACGAAGATCTCGTTCCAGTCTTTGGCGATTACCCCGAGGCGTTCAAGCGGCCGTACACCGGAAGTGGTGCTTCACTGGCCGTCCCATGGGGGATATGCGTTAACACCGATCTTGTCGATGAGGCGGATTTCCCGACTAGCTTCGCTGACCTGGCGGATCCGAAGTGGAAGGATGAAATCCTTGTCGCCGACTTCTCCATTGCTGACGTATACGTGGGCCACTGGGATGCCCTAGCTGGCTACTACGGCGATGACGTTGTGAAGGCAATCGCTGCCAACTTCGGCAGGACCTTCGCTAGCGGTGTGCCGGCGACTGAAGCAGTGGCTGCTGGTGAGGGGAGCGTCGAGTTGGTGTGTGTAGAAGGTTTGGCAAACTTCGTAAAGAAGAACGGCGCCCCGGTCGAACTGATTGTTCCGGACGTCACCTCGGCTTTCGAACAGCGTCCGACGCTTCTAAGCAACGGTCCGCATCCTTATGCGGGGCGCTTGTTTGTGAACTACGCGTTGTCTAACGAGGGCATTAATGCCTGGATGCAGGGCGAAAACGACATCAACCCATGGATGCCGGATGCGATGCCTGCCGAGTTGATACCTGTTGCGGGTGACTTCCTTGACCGCAAAGATCACATCCTTGACCTTATTGGGATGGGTGAATAGACGAAAGACATGAAGCCTTAGTTCAATCTGAGTCTTCTTTAGTGGGCGTTACTACCGCCATGGCGGTAGTAACGCCCACTGTCGTACTACACCAACTGGTGCGACTGTGCCAGAAGTAAGAATCCGTTCACGGGAGACTGGTTTGATCGAAGCAAATGCTGTAGTCGCTCAGGAGGTGCACTCCGACCGACATGGTGTAAGGGCTCTCGGGGCGAGATTCACGCCGTTCCAGATTTTCAGTCTTCTAGTTGGTTTTGGAACTGCATCCCTGATCCTCTACCCATTCTTCCTGGTCCTTGTACGACTCTTCTGGGTCGACGGCAGTTTCAATATTGAGCCGTTCAGGAACGTGCTCCAACTTCCAAATCTTGGCCAACTTATTTTCAACACCTTTACACTCGTAATCGCTGGTGGAGGTATTGCCCTCCTAGTGGGTTTTGTTCTTGCATGGCTTAACGAGCGCACAGACGCCCGCATCGGAGCACTAAGCGACATCTTGCCGCTTCTCCCTTTCGTCATGCCGGTCATCGCCGCTACCGCTGGTTGGGTGATTATCGGGGCTCCAAGGGCTGGGTATCTCAACTACTACATCCGAGCAGTCCTAGATCTCGTTGGTATCCACCTGAAACAGGGGCCATTTGACATCTTCACTTGGTATGGCCTCATCTTCGTATATGCCCTGTACCTCATTCCCTACCCGTACCTTCTGATCTCTGCCGGACTTCGCAACCTTGACCCAAGCTTGGAGGAGCAAGCCCGCGTATGCGGAGCAGGCCTCTGGAAGACCCTCAGGAAGGTCACGCTGCCCAACGTATGGCCGAGTATCGCGGGATCAGCTTTGATCGTGGCGACGATCGGTTTCGCAATGATCTCCGTACCGATACTTATTGGGACCGGTGCCGGCATTCAGGTCATATCCACTCGGATCGTTCGACTCCTCAATTTTACATACCCAGCCAAGATGGCAGAAGCAATCGGGCTAAGTCTCATAGTGCTAATAGTGCTTATTGGCATCTGGCGATTGCAGGCTCGGCTCATAAAGGGCGGCCGATTTGCGACGATCGGTGGACGAGCTGCCAGGGGCCGCAGAATTGAACTTGGTAGGTGGAGATGGGTCGCCAGGTCAGTCACTTTCGGCTACGTATTTTTTGCACTCATCGCTCCTCTCTACGGTCTGCTCATCACGAGTCTGAATGGATTCTGGACACCTAAGACCCGCTGGGGTGAGCTCACCCTTGAGCACTTTCGAACAGTTCTTTGGTTGGACCACAAAACACGAGAGTCACTTTTTAACAGCGTCTACCTTGGCCTTATCGGAGCAACGATCGGGATGATCATTGCAGCGACGATTTCTAGTTATGTGCAGCGATCAACTGGGAAAGTCTCGGTATTCATAGATGGTGTTGCCAAGCTCCCTGCTGCGGTATCTGGACTAATTCTCGCTATAGGATTCATTCTGGCCTTCGCCGGACCACCCTTCAGGCTGCATGGAACGATGTTGATTCTGTTGTTGGCGTTCCTCGCCACGCATATGCCCAGTGGCTCGATCGCCGCTGACGGAGCCGCAAGCCAGGTAGGACACAGCCTCATGGAGGCTTCATACGTAAGCGGGGCTTCAGAAAGCCGGACGTTCTGGAAAATTAATATGCCACTGATGCTCCCGGGTCTAGTCGCCGGGTGGTCTCTTCTGTTTGTACGGTATGCCGGGGACTTTCAGGCATCAGCCTTACTCTCAGGCACTACTAATCAAACTGCTGGGAAAAAGATTATTGAGATTTATGAAATGGGTTCGTTCGCGTACCTGGCTGCTTTAGCGATGGGCCTCACAGCAATAACTGGCACCGTTATAGCTGTCGTGTTTGCTCTCACACGCAAACGATCGTCTATCTCGGCGTTATGAGGCAGTTGATAATGCTGTTTGAGGTCCATCTATCTAACTATCGATCTAACAATACTTAAGATCCACCAAGAGCAACTAAGGAACATTGTGGAAGACATTGTCGTAGAAGTACGAAATCTCCAAAAAGCCTTCAAACGCGCAGATGGAACACCGGTCAAAGCCATAGACGATGTTTCACTCTCGGTGCGCTCTGGAGAGTGCATCGTTCTACTTGGTCCTAGTGGTTGCGGGAAAACTACACTTCTCCGCTCTATCGCTGGCCTTGAAAAGCCAGATGCTGGGGAGATCCTGATCGGTGGTGAGACAATGTTTTCTGGAGCTCAACGCCTAGAAGTTCCGGCTCAGAACCGCGACCTGAGCATGATCTTTCAGTCCTATGCTCTATGGCCCCATATGACAGCATTTGACAACGTCGCCTTCCCACTGAGGTCCCGAAAGACACCGAAGGAGGAAGTTGTAGAAAGAGTAAATCAGACTCTTGCACTGGTTGGGGTCACAGAACTCGCAGGGCAACACCCCAGCGACATGAGTGGAGGTCAGCAGCAACGAGTTGCGTTGGCTAGGGCACTAGTCGCTGGTGACAACCTCATTCTTCTTGACGAGCCACTTTCTAATGTTGATGCGAAGGTCCGAGACCAACTCCGCCGAGAACTTGTTGAGATGCAGCAAGAACTCAACTTCAGTGCTATTTACGTAACCCATGACCAAATTGAGGCAATGGAGTTGGCAGATCGCATAGCGGTAATGGACCTCGGGAAGATCGTCCAGTTGGGGTCGCCAAGAGAGATCTACGAGAAGCCCAGCTCCCGATATGTTGCAAACTTTGTTGGAACAGTCAATGAACTACCGGGAACGGTTGCCAGTATAAGTTTAGATGGCTCTGTGGCCGTAACAACTCAACTTGGAACTGTATATGTTACTAACGAAGAATATCTTACAAAGGGATCAAATACTGTCCTCTCGTTTAGACCTGAAAGGTGCAGCATCTCCTCCCAGCCAGTTGACGGAAACTTGAATTTCCCTGGAACAGTTAAGAGATCTACTTTCTTCGGTTCTAACACGGAACACCATATTGAAATATCCGAGCAACTAGATATCGTGGTTTGGCAAGTGGACTCCAAACAACTTGACCATCAAAGAGATGTGTGGGTAACGGTCGAGCATGGCGATATCAGAGCGTTGCCTTTTGGAGAAGATGAGAACCTAAATGAATGCAATTGACTTTCGAGCCCGGCCCAATATTTCTCAATACGCGACATACCTTCGTCCTCGTATAAAAGATATTGCCAAGCAGACTGGCGGATTTGGCAGTTACGAGGCACCCGATGAAACGGTTGACGACTTTGTTGCTGGGTTGCACGGCGCAGGAATAGCGCTGGCAGTAGTTGCTGCTCGGAGTCGGCTAGCTCAAGATGGTTCCTGGGAGTTAACAAATGACCTCATAGCGGAATGCGTAAGTACTCACAGGGGAACTCTCGTTCCTTTCGGAGGGATTGATCTCACAGATCTCCCGTTCGCTATTTCTGAAGCGGAACGGTGCATTGAATCCCTCGGTTTCAGGGGTCTGTGTATTGATCCATTCCAAGTCGGCATCACGGCCGGCAACGACCGACTCGCCCCGATCTATAAGCTTTGCGAAGAGCGTGGTGTGGCCGTAGTGGTGACTCTGGGGGGGATGCCTGGGATAAACCAACCCCTTAGCTGCGGGGACCCTATTGCCCTGGATGAGGTTGCCCAATCGCATCCTAAACTGATATTGATTGGTTCTCATTCAGGCTGGCCGTTTACGAATACGATGATCGCGGTTTCTTGGCGGAGACCGAATGTCTTTTTCGAGAATTCGTTCTACCACTTTGCTCCAGGGGCAGAGCCTCTGGTGCAGGCAGCGAATGAAATGATTGGCAAAAAAATGCTATACGCGTCGGCATATCCATTCTGTCCCATCGTGGAAACTTTGACCAACTTCCAATCCCTGGGAATAAAGCCTGAGGTTATGAAGGATGTTCTCTATAACAACGCCTATTCTATTCTGACTAAGATCGGTGCCCTGCAAAGTGGAACCGGGCAATAGGGGTGGACCTTGGTTTGGAAGGAGCCAGAGTATTAGTCGTGGGTGCCAGGGGTGGCATAGGTTCATCTGTGGTTTCTTCTCTTGACCAGGAAGGAGCTACGACGGTTCTTGCGAGCTCTAACCCACCAGAAGATGGATATCTTAATGACGGTGGCTCTCCAATAGTCAGAATCGACCTCCGTGATTCGGCCTCGATTAAAGAGGGCTTAGCCGATGCGGTGACTCATCTTGGAGCGTTAGATTCATTAGTTGTGAGCGCATCGGTAAATAGTTTTGCTTCATTTTGGGATCTTGATAGAGATATCTGGCGCGAACAATTTGAAATCAAATATCTGGGAATCGCAGAACTCTGTCGACAATCGGTCCAATACATAGAACCGGGTGGATCGCTCATCCTGATATCGGGTATCGCCGGAGTGGTTCCTTTCGCTTCAAATCCAGCTGGCGGTGCTGTGAATGCAGCGCTAGAACACCTCATCAGACTCTTAACCATCGAACTTTCGACTATCCCAGTTCGAGTTGTAGGGGTCAGTCCAGGAATGACTCGAACGACTCGACTTGAATCGTTCTCTGAGGGTCAGCTGGAGCAGATTGAATCCGATATTCCATTAGGGCGCATTGCAGACCCGCATGAGATCGCCGATGTTGTGGTTTTCTTGGTATCGAATCGAGCCTCGTACATTACCGGCACGACAGTGGTTATAGATGGCGGGCGCACTCTGACGGGCCAATCCTTGCCGACTAGACAATTAGCTAAAGGAGTTATCAAAGATGTCTGATAAAGAAATGTTGAAAGCAATTGACCGTTTGTTAATTCGAGAGACTATAGATAGTTACGGAACTCTCTACGATGCAGGCCGTCTTGAGGAGTTTGGCAACCTGTTCGCGGAGGATGCTCAACTCAGCTTTGAACCAGATCCGGGATTTTTTAAGTTACCGCTGGTTGGCCGCAATGAGATTAGAGAGAAGATGGGTCAGCGATATGCGGAAGTATCACTAACTGCCCAGAGGCGGCATGTGACTACTAATACTATTTTTAAGACTCTCGACCACTCTGAGGCGGCAACTGAGTCCTTTGGAACAATACTTTCCGTCGACTTTGGTGGCGAACCCGAACTCCGTGCAACCGGTGTCTATCATGACACCTTTTCCAAAGTAGCAGGGCAATGGAAATTTAAGACTCGTCACCTCCTGATAGATGGCATCAAGTCAGATGAAGACAGTGGTTCGAACCTGGATCAGAGTTCGGCCGTACAAATGAGCGCACTCGAGAAAGAAATCGTTGACGAAATAGGGTCAGCTCTACCAGACGCAATTTCTCAGTACACGGAACTCGACCCTGAGATGTTTAGGGCATACCGCGAATACCGTACTGTGTTGCTGGATCAGGGAGTTATTCCTAGAAAAGACAAACTGCTGATGGTTCTTGCTCTGCTTACGGTTCTACATCAAGGTGACGCAATGCACATGTACGCAGAGATAGCGCGTAACGAAGGAGCAACTGCTGAAGAAATACGAGATGCGATGAGAGTCGGCATATTATTTTCAGGCGGACCTGGCATCGTGGCGGCAAGTGGAGCAGTCGTTAAATTTGGACAAGATTTGGATCCTGAGAATAGTTGAGTTTCTAAGACGCTGACGTTATCGACGGTTCCAACCCAGGTGATTTGCATTACGACTAGAAGAGGGACGCCATGACTGGACTGCTCGACGGTCGACGAATCCTGGTGACGGGTGCGGCCAGGGGCATTGGATACGCAATCGCCCTAGCTGCCGCCCAAGCAGGTGCACGGGTAGCTATAAATGACCTAAATGCCAAAACGATTGAAAATGCAGTTTCCTCAATAAAGGCTATAGGCGGTGATGCTCACCCGTCACCGGGTGATGTTTCGGTACGGAGGGAGTCGTCAATCATCGTTGAACAAGCTGCGGAGGCTTTGGGTGGCCTAGATGGTTTGGTTAATAACGCCGGAATTGTCCGTTTTGGCACACTTTCTAGCAGCTCGGACAGTGACTGGGACGAAACGTTGTCCGTCAACTTCTCCTCTGTCGCCCACATGTGTAAGGCAGCACTGAACCACCTAACCGACTCGAAAGGTGCAATCGTCAATATTTCCTCTATAGCAGCTGAAAATCCGTCCATCACCACCGGTTCATACTCGGCAGCGAAGGCTGCAGTTCTTTCACTCACTAGACAGATAGCTGTTGATTGGGGGCCCCTAGGCATACGCAGCAATGCAATAAGTCCGGGACTGATTAGCGGAACCACGATGACTAGTGCCGCCGATGAGCATTCAGAAACTGCCTCCGGACGGGAACAAATAGTGCCCCTCCGTCGAACAGGCCTTCCGTCCGATATAGCAGATACGGCAGTGTTTCTCCTATCTGATCTATCTAGATATGTGAACGGGCAGCAGATCGTCGTCGATGGTGGGCTCTCAGCCTCGCTGCTGGAGTTTGTACCTAGAACCACTGAGCAAAATCAGCACAGACGACACGAGCCACCAGGGGTAACCTGAACTCTCCCCAAACTTGGTAGGGCGGATTTAATCATAAACACAGGCATTGGAATCTCTTGGTATCAAACTAAAGATCGGCCTAGTGCCTCGGTCAGCAACCTCGGTTTGTTTGACTGTGAGTTACTGGTAATTCATAAAGGGGAAGCTTTTGAGACGCAATCGCTGAAGCGACTCTGTTGACCTCCAAAGGCATTTGGCCCTCTCGATTTGATGCGCTGGATCTAGAATGCCGACTCGAGGTACTTGCGGACAGTGCGCCATGGGCATAGTGCAGGCAGGGCCAATATGGGGTCTATGTAGTTGCTCGGCCAGTCAACTTTCTCATCGAGGCGGTAACGCTGATCTCAGGCTTTCGGGAATCAGTCCAGTCAAAATGCCCAAAATCGCCGTCTTACCGCAAGCGACGGGTACCGCAATGGCCACGAATGCACCTACCGGGGATAGCAATGTTGAGGTCACATATTGCCATGACCAGTTAATGTGAACTGAGTGGTCGTTGCCAGATGTCAGTTAACCACTTTCTAACTCCACAGTAGTAACTGGGTCGCTCATCGTTTGCCACACTCTTAATCTTCTAGTTTGCGGCCCCCAGATAGGCATCGATGACAGCAGGGTTGTTTTGAATTTCTTCGGGGGAACCTTCTGCAATTTTGCTACCAAAATCGATAACCATGATTCGTTCAGCTATTGCCATGATGAGTCCCATGTCGTGTTCGATCATGAGCACGGAGGTCTTATAATTCTCCATGATCCGGTAGACGTACCGAACCATTTCCTGCTTCTCATCAGCGTTCATTCCGGCCATGGGCTCATCCAACATGAGTAGATGTGGCTCCATGGCGAGCACACGACCAAGTTCTACCCGTTTTTGGATTCCGTAGGGCAACTCACTTACCATCTCATCACGGACTGCCTCAAGATCGAGAAGCTCAATGATGGATTGGCAGACGCTTCGCGCCGCAAGTTCTTTCTTGACTGCCACAGAACTGAAGAGTCCATAGTGGAATATATTCGTTCGCTCATGCATGAAACGCCCGAGCATCAGATTGTCAAGGACGGTCTGAGCGCTGAACACCCCAAGATTTTGGAAGGTTCGAGCGATTCCCATTCGCGCGATCTGATGTGGCCGATACTCCAGGAGTTCGGTTGTTTCGCCAGAGCGCCGGCGTAACTCCACCGATGCCCCAAGGTTGGGTTTGTAGATGCCTGTGACAGCATTCACCAGTGTCGTCTTGCCTGCTCCATTTGGACCGATGAGTGCGAATAGCTCGCCTTCAGCAACTTCAAATGAGAGGTCGTTACAGGCGACGACGCCGCCGAACTGCACCGTCAGATCCTTAACTCGGAGAATCGGTTCGGTTGTCATCGGCCTGCCTCGCGGCGGATGGCAGCGTAGGCCGCCTGGCTGTCTCCAGCGCCGCCCATGTAGAGATTCTGAACCTCTTCGTTTTCACGCAACTCTGCGCTAGGGCCTTGCAGCACAACTTCTCCAACCTCGAGGGCGTATGCATATTGGCTGTGTTGCAATGCGATTCGAGCGTTTTGTTCGATGGCGAGAACGGCAACACCCTCTTTGTTTATTCGGTCAAGCAGAACGAAAAGGTCTCGTACGATCAGTGGAGCGAGCCCCAGCGAAAGCTCGTCGCAGACTAGGAGGGATGGCTTGGCCATTAGGGCGCGTCCGACGGCAACCATCTGCTGTTCCCCACCGGAAAGTAGCCCTGCCTGTCGCTCTCGGAGTGGTGCCAATAGCGGGAATAGGTCAAATATCTCAGAAATTGTTTCGTTGATTCCAGAGGCGTCTTTCCTTGACGCAGCACCACACCGCAGGTTTTCCTCTACTGTGAGTTGTGGAAAGAGCATCCGTCCTTCCGGAACCTGGGCAATTCCGTTGCGGACGATGGTTCGACTTTTTTGCTTGGTGATTTCTTGGCCACCGAACTTGATAGACCCCGACGTGCACTTGCCCTTCTGCAGGTAGAGAACTCCGGTAATGGTCCGGACAAGAGTTGTCTTCCCAGCGCCGTTGGCCCCCAGCACCGAAACAAAACCACCGCTAGGAACCTCGATGGAGATATTTCGCAGCGCAGGTATCGGGCCGTAGGAAACGTTTAAGCCGTCGATCTTGAGAGCGTTGCTCATTGGACCGTTCCTGCCTGGGAGTCAAACAATCGCAGCAGTTTGGCCTTTGCTGATTGCCAGAGTCCGGCGAGGCCGTCTGGTCGCCAAACGAGTACGACGACGACGAGGATGCCTCGGATTGCAAGGTCAACCTCTCCTGCGTACCGGCTGAAGAAATCGATGTCGCTGATGAAGGGCAACTCTTCTCGCATCCACTCGAAGTACATAGGGAGGGCGAAGAAGAAAATCGACCCGAAGATCGCCCCCTGGATTCCCATAAAGCCCCCGACGACGATGATGATTCCGTAGTCGAGGACCTGTTCGAGGGTGAACGAGTCTTCGCTTCGTGCCCGGTTGTAGTAGGAGAGCAGGCATCCAGACACGCTGACCATGGCGGATGAAATTGCGAACGAGACGATTTTCGACCGGGCGACATTGATTCCGAGAAGAGTTGCTGAGATGTCCCTGTCCCGGACAGCGGCAAATGCTCGACCTTCTCTACTCCTGATGACGTTCACGATGAACAGCAGACCGAGGGAGGTAATTGCCAAGTTCAGCCAGAACCAGCGGAACTGGGTGTTTATTAGGAACTCTCCGTCCTCGGAGTTGATGCCTGGGATCCAGTGCAGCCAGGACGGAATGTTTGGGGCGGCGAATTGGACACCGCCGAAACCAAAGTAGTGGACCAGGTACTCCTTCCAGATCAGCAGGACGATGAAGTGGACGCCGATCGTTGCCAACATCAGATATAGGCCCCGGAGACGAAGCGCCGGGAGCCCAAATAGTGCGCCAAGGGCGGCACCGGCGAATGCGGCGATAGGGATGCATAGCCAGAAGGATTGTCCCCAGATGATACCGATGTGAGCGCCGACTATCGTGCCGATCATCAAGAAGGCGGCGTGGGCCATTGATAGCTGCCCGGTGTAACCGGCGAGCAAGTTGAATGCTCCGGCTCCCAATGCGAACAGGACGATGTAGTTGACGATCCTGAACCAAGTGTTCCAGGGGAAGTCCATGGGCGGATCAAAGTCGGTAGCGAGGATGAAGGGGAGCGCGACGAGGACAAGGCAGGTCATCGCTGAGAGGGCTCGCTGATCTGGTCGGTGCCAGAGCTTCAGGGCAAGTCGGGGATCGTCGGGGTCGCGTTCCGCGCTCGACCATGCGAACCAGCCGACGGCTATCAGAATGATGAATCCAGCAAGGATCTTCCAGCCGCCGAACGGGTTCCAACCGATGTTGTCGAGGATCACTGGGGAGGCGAGCGCTACCAGAAACGGTAGTGCTCGCCGGGCGGGAGGTGTCCGTTTGACCGAAGGTCTCTGAGGGTCTTCTGGAGCTTCGGTAGCGATGGTGTCGTTCATACCCGCTCTAGGTCCTTCTGACCGAAGAGGCCTGTTGGCTTGAAAATGAGGACGAGGAACAGGATGCCGAATGCGACTGGTTCACGCCATTTGGTGCCGAGGTGGCCGCCGGCGAGTTGTTCGATTACGCCGACGATGAGTCCCCCGATGATTGAGCCTCCTACGGAAGTGAATCCCCCGATCGCTGCGGCTGGGAAGGCACGGAGGCCGATCGCGGCAAGTCCAGGGTTGATCGAAGGGGTGAAGTGCCCGAGCATCACACCACCCAGTCCGGCGATTCCGATCGCCATAGCCCAAGTGACTGCATAAGCCCGATCCGGGTCGATCCCTACACCTGCTGCGGCCTCGATGTTGCTCGCAACCGCTCGCATGTGTAGTCCGGTGCGAGTCAGTGAGTAGAACGCCAGAAAAGCGCCCACGGATGCCGCCACCACGAGCATGACAATGATGTCCACCCATCGGATGTTGGCGCCGGCGACTTCGATTGTCCCCGTGGGCAGGGCGGTCAGGTTTCCCTTTTCGAGTGGCCCAAACTTCATCTGAACCACTGCGCGAATCACGGTTGCAATTCCGATTGTCGCAAGGACGATCGCGAAGAACCCCTGCCCAACCATTGGGCGCATTATCCCGTAGTGGATGACGAGCCCGAATAGGGCCATTATCATGGTGATAACAAAGGTTCCTACAAAGAAGTTTGTTTGGCGTTCCATAAAGAAGGCCACCCCGAAATAGGAGCCCAGCATGAGGAACTCGCCGACGGCCAAATTAAGCACCGCAGTTGACTTCTCGACGAGAACAAACCCGAGTGCTACTACCGAATAAATGGCGCCAAGAGCTAAGCCCGAAACCACTAATTGAACGTTGACATCTAAGTCAAAGAAAGTCGAGGCAAATATGGTCATGAGTCAGGTTCCATCTAGTGATTAAGTTTAATATTTAAAATTTGCGAACTAATCGTGTGTCAAAGTAGGCAATTTCTAAGCTCGTAGGGTTAACCACGGCTATACCGTACGGCAGCGGTGTAGGAAACCACGTTCTGATTGATTAGTCAATCCGGAGGCTGCCGAACTGCCTCATCAGGCGAGCGCCCCACCGTCGACCACCAGGACGGCACCTGTGATGTAAGAGGCTGCTTGCGATACAAGAAAGGCCACCGGCTC
>Ga0302127_10000591_pt1 | contig 20454 bp, 23 predicted proteins | sample CB4_SCM_MG_FD_204452 | JGI IMG/M metagenome (GOLD analysis project Ga0302127, IMG submission 204452) | Marine microbial communities from Western Arctic Ocean, Canada - CB4_SCM | ecosystem: Environmental > Aquatic > Marine > Oceanic | place: Canada: Western Arctic Ocean | collected 2017-09-24
AAGATAAATTCTGACGAGGTACGCGCTTTTAAAGGTCTCAATCTTCTGACATCAAAACCTGTCCTTTACGTATGCAATGTTAGCGAAGAGGATGCTTGCATGGGCAATAAAATGTCGGATGCCATCGGCACGCATGCCGAGAAAATTGGCGCACGACATGTCGTGATTTCGGCTGCAATCGAAGCTGAGGTAGCCGCACTCGATGATAGCGAGCAGATAGAATTTCTGAACACTCTTGGACTCTCAAAACCTGGCCTCGATAGGCTGATATTTGAAGGCTATGGTCTGCTCGACCTCATCACTTTTTTTACAGCTGGCCCTAAAGAATCGAGAGCCTGGACAGTTACTCAAGGAACGCTAGCTCCGAAAGCTGCCGGCGTGATTCATACTGATTTTGAACACGGTTTCATTCGAGCTGAGACGATTGGCTACAATGACTTTCTGCAGTTCAAAGGTGAGCAGGGAGCACGGGACGCGGGGCGTATGCGCCTGGAGGGCAAGGAGTACGTCGTCCATGATGGCGATGTTCTACATTTCAGATTTGCCAATTAGGCTGAGCAAGAAAAGAATTACAGAAAGCATCCACCATAGAAAATCTAGATAAACCAATCTACTGGGAAGATTTTATTATCGGTGAGAACTTCGCATTTGGCCGCAAGCAAGTCACTCGCGAGGAAATCATCTCATATGCCCGCACTTATGATCCACAACCATTTCATCTCGACGAAGCCCAAGCTAGCAATAGCCTGCTTGACGGAATCGCAGCTAACGGATGGCATACTTGTGCCATGTTGATGCGGATGATTTGTGATGATTATCTAAGTGATGCTTCTGGCATTGGCGGCGCTGGCGTTGAGGACGTGCGGTGGCGAAAGCCAGTGAGACCTGGGGATGTTCTAAGTGCTCGACGTACGTGCCTAGAGGCGCGGCGATCGCAGAGCCGCCCATCAATGGGAATTACAAAACTATTTTACGAAGTCATCAACCAAAATGACGATGTCGTTATGACCTGGGTGGCAGTTCAGATATTTGAAAGTCGCACAACTCCAGAAAATTATGGCGATACATCATGACTAGATTTTTTGAAGATGTCCACATCGGTGAGAATATCACGCTTGGTAGCCATACCTTCTCGCGTGATGAGATTGTTGAGTTTGCGGAACGCTTTGATCCTCAGCGTTTTCACATTGACGAGGAGGCGGCCACCGCAAGCCCATTTGGCGGACTAATCGCCAGCGGCTGGCAGACGGGCGCAGTCTGGATGCGCCTTATGGCTGAGCATCGCCAGCGTGCAAAAGAAGTAGAAAAACTAGCGCCGGACGAGCATCAGCCGCGCACCGGCCCGTCACCAGGCTTGCGCGAGCTAAAATGGATCCTTCCGGTACGCCCCGGTGATATAATTACCTATTCCAGCCGGGTAGTGGAAAAGAATACCCTCTTCTCCCAGCCTAATTGGGGAGTAATCGCAAGCCTTAATGAGGGTGTAAATCAGAAGGATGAGTTGGTCTTGAGTTTTATTGGTGAAATTCTAGTGGAGCGCCGCTCACCTAGAACTCACAACGGCTAGAAAATAATAATAATAACCTCGAAACAGAAGATTTTTCTATAATTTCGCCAATTCAAGTAACAATGAGGAACAGGCTGACATTCCTAGTCGCCTAAGAATGTCACCAGGCTTTGGACTTTAATCCCAAGCTTAGTCAGCACGTCACGACCACCAAGATCCGGAAGATCGATGGCAAAGCAAGCCGCATGAACCTGAGCGCCTGAGCGCTTAACAAGGCAAGCAGCAGCGCTCGCTGTACCACCGGTTGCAATCAGGTCATCAACCAGAAGCACCTTTTGCCCACTGCGAAGGGCACCCGCATGCATTTCTATAGCATCCATACCATATTCAAGTTCGTACTCTTCGGAGATAGTCTCCCGCGGAAGTTTACCCTTCTTGCGGATTGGAACAAATCCCTTACCCAACTGATGGGCCATGGCGCCGGCAATAATAAATCCACGAGCTTCAATACCAACAACAATATCTGCCTGTCCGACCCCAGGTAGCTGCAAGAGAGCATCAATTAAGAACCCAAAGCCTTCAGCATCCTCCATCAAGCCTGTAATATCTCGAAACATAATACCAGGCTTTGGATAATCTGGGATGGTACGCACCAAAGATCGTATTCTACTGAGCTGCATATCCTTGTCCATTAGATTGCAGCTGCCTCACGGGCAATAATACGACCGGCAACCGCATCTAGCTTTACCATGAGGTCTGGATCGCGATGCTCCGGTGCGGTCAACACCGCATATTCGAGCGCGCAGTCTGATCCAACCGGACAGATGGGGTGCTCGCGCGGAAAATCCTTGGCTAAGCGCAACACCAATCGGGCGGCCTTATTCTTGTTTTCACCGAGAACTTTAATGATTGAAGTAATGTCGACTTCATCGTGCTCACTACGCCATGAATCAAAATCCGTTACCATTGCAACAGACGCATAAGGAAGCTCGGCTTCTCTTGCCAGTTTGGCCTCAGGCATATTAGTCATACCAATTACATCGCACCCCCAGGCACGATAAAGTTGCGATTCAGCAAGCGTCGAAAACTGAGGGCCTTCCATCGCCAGATAGGTACCACCGCGGTGGTGATTTATCTTCTCTGCCTTGGCTGCCCCCTCCAAAAGATCCAGAAGCGCCGGACCGACGGGATGCGCCATAGAAACATGGGCAACGCACCCATCGCCAAAAAAGCTTTTGTCACGGGCAAATGTACGATCAATAAACTGATCCACCAGAACAAATGTACCAGGTAACAATTCTTCGCGAAACGAGCCGCAGGCTGAGATTGAAATCAAATCTGTGACGCCCACACGCTTCAGAACATCTATGTTGGCGCGATAGTTAATATGACTTGGTGATAGGCTATGACCACGTCCATGACGTGGTAGAAACACTAGTGGCAGACCGTTTATTTCTCCGACACTCAATACATCGGACGGAACGCCCCAGGGACTTACAACTTGCACTTCACGAACTTTTTCAAGTCCGGGAAGATCGTAAATACCACTACCGCCAATAATTCCAAGGACAGATTTTACCAAGGGGTGCGCCTATTAAATATGGTGTCCGATGCGTCCAATCAGTGCTCCACGCGCGACCAAATTTTCTTCTTAGTCAGAAAAAGTAACGTCGAAAAAACAATGAGAAAGACGATAACCTTGAAACCGAGACGTTTACGCTCTTCAAGTTTTGGCTCGGCAGTCCACATCAAAAATGCTGTCACATCATGGGCCATCTGGTTAACGGTAGCTGACGTACCATCGGCATATTCAACCTGATCATCAGAAAGCGGCGCTGGCATCGCAATCTGCTGCCCGACAAAATATTTGTTGTAGTACATGCCATCCTGAAGATGAAAATCCTTAGGTTTATCTGCATATCCACTTAGCAGTGCATAGGTGTAATCTGTGCCTTGCTCCTGGTATCCAGTGAATAGGTCAACAAACCAGCCTGGAAACCCACGCTCGATACTACGTGCCTTGGTAATTACGGAAAGATCAGGAGGCAGGGAACCTCCGTTAATGGAACGCGCTTCGGCATCATTGGCAAAGGGAGATACGAACGGATCACGGGGCAATGCGGACCGTGTAAACATTTCGCCGCTGTTATTTGGGCCATCTGTGACTTCAAACTTGGCAGCAATAGCCTTTACTTCCGCCTCACTAAAACCAGGACCGCCATCATCACCAAGATTGCGGTAGTAAACGTGCTTGAGCGAATGGCACGAGGAACAGACTTCAATATAGACCTGAAACCCGCGCTGCAATTCACCCCGATCATACCGCCCGAACACACCTCCAAATGACCAATCGCGCGCTTCTGGGCGTTCGGCAACACCAGCTGCTAAGGTAGGAAACACCATAAAACCCAGCAAAAGACTAGAAACCATGATACTTTTCGCGATATTTTTCATGTTCTGCATTCCACTCATCTTGCCAAGCACCTCACGTTTCTCGATCTTCAATAGCAGACGCTTTAGCGCCATCCGATTTAGCGAGAACCGCTTTGGTGATGCTTTCAGGTAGAGGTTTTGGCGTTTCTACCAAGCCTAATACCGGTAATATGATGAGGAAGTGCAAGAAATAATAGGCAGTGCAAATCCGTGCTATGATCAGGAATCCACCCTCGGGTGGCTGAGATCCCAGATAGCCAAGCAACAAGCAATTGGCAACAAAAATCCAGAAAAACTGACGGTAAAGTGGCCGGAATGTAGCTGATTTTATGCGGCTGGTATCAAGCCAGGGCAAAACAACGAGAATACCAAGTGAGGCAAACATAACCAATACCCCACCAAGCTTGTCTGGGATAGCGCGCAAAATCGCGTAAAATGGCAAGAGATACCATTCCGGGACAATGTGGGCGGGTGTCGATAACGGGTTCGCGGGAATGTAATTGTCGGCATGCCCTAAAATGTTTGGATTGTAGAATACAAACCAAGCAAAAAAGATCAGGAATACCACCAGAGCAAAGCTGTCCTTGACCACGTAATAGGGAGCGAATGGCAGGGTATCCTGCTTGTCTTTAACATTCAGACCAACTGGATTATTGCTGCCGGGCACATGAAGTGCCCAAATATGAAGAATTACTACACCAAAAATCATGAATGGCAGCAAATAATGTAATGAGAAAAACCGGTTCAAAGTTGGATTATCGATCGCAAATCCGCCCCACAACCACTCGGTAACTGCCGGGCCAACAAGTGGAATGGCTGAGAATAGATTTGTGATTACGGTGGCGCCCCAGAAGCTCATTTGCCCCCAGGGGAGCACATAACCCATAAAAGCGGTAGCCATCATTAGGATGTAGATAATAACGCCCAAAATCCATAACACCTCTCGCGGCGCTTTGTATGACCCGTAATAGAGCCCACGAAATATGTGGATATAGACGGCAAAAAAGAACATGGAAGCACCGACAGCATGGGCGTAGCGGATCAACCAGCCATAATTCACATCACGCATGATGTGCTCGACAGAATCAAACGCCAAATCAGCATGGCCAGTGTAATGCATCGCCAAGACAATGCCGGTCACGATCTGAGCAACAAGGCAGAAGGTTAATATACCCCCAAACGTCCACCAGTAATTTAAGTTACGCGGGGTTGGGTGACTACCAAAGTTGTCATGCACCAACCGCACAATCGGCAGGCGCTCATCAAACCAACGCCCAATTCCGCTGCCAGGCACATATGTGGATGTTCCACTCATTCAGCTGCCCTACCCAATTTTTACTGTCGCATCATCGAGGAACTCGAAGGGCGGAAGTTCGAGATTGTGCGGCGCAGGCCCTTTGCGAATACGGCCTGCCGTATCGTAATGTGAACCATGACAAGGGCAGAACCAACCGCCAAAATCGCCCCGTGAATCGCCAATCGACTGCCCCTTGGGCACGCACCCAAGATGGGTGCACACACCGATAAGAACTAGCCATGATTCCTTACCTGACACAGTCCGGTTTTCATCCGTTGCCAAGGAATTTTCAGGCAATGCAGGATTTTTAGCCAGGCGATCAGGAAGATCATCAATCTCAACAGCGCGCGCCGCCCTGATTTCATCGGCAGTACGCCGGCGAATAAAGACTGGTTTTCCCCGCCACTTCACCGTAATGGCTTGGCCTTCCTCAATCGCGCTCACATCAACTTCAATTGATGCCAAAGCGGCAACAGAAGCATCCGGGTTCATCTGGTCAATCAAAGGCCAGACAGCTCCGCCTACCGCGACTACGCTAAGCGTGCCCGTCGCTACAAACAGAAAATCCCGGCGTGTCGGCGTGCTGGTGCTATTATCCGCCACTGCCTACCTCTCGCTCGCAATGAATTGCTTCATGATTTTTATGATAATGCATCGCATTTGTGCGTCGTCTTCGAATTATTGGCGATCGTATGCCACCAAAGCCCGCCCGACTCGCAAGTCTCCCCGCGCCCGACAAACCACAGACGCTGCCTTTTTGCATCCAGAACGCCCCGTGTCCACCCTCTTGTCGTGCGCAAACGGTGGATGACATCAGTTAGCTCGCAGAACCTTTTACCTACAAGACCTCGGAACTGGGTAAAAACCATGCCGCCCCCCCCAAATTACCAAGAAACAAAAACTACCTCACTATCATATATTCCTAGTAGATGTATCCTAGGTCCACGAGAACCATCACAGCGTGGAAAAAGATGAATTCACAGGCTATTAAAGAAAATCAAGCACGGGTCCAGGCCTGGTTTGTCGAGCTGCGCGACATTATCTGCACCCGGTTTGAACAACTTGAGGATATTAAAGGAAGCCAACTTGACCACCATCCCGTCGGGCGCTTTGAGCGGGCAGCATGGTCTCGCGGTACTGGGGAAGAAGACCTTGGTGGCGGCGAAATGAGCGTGATGCGCGGCAGGGTATTTGAAAAGGTCGGGGTGCATATCTCAACTGTTCACGGCACGTTTGAGCCCGAATTTGCGGCCAAAATTCCCGGTGCTGACACCGACCCAAGTTTTTGGGCCAGCGGCATTTCGCTCATCGCTCATCCGCACAATCCACATGTCCCCGCGGCTCATATGAATACCCGACTTGTACAAACAAAAAAGTGCTGGTTCGGTGGCGGCGCCGACCTCACACCAGTTCTCAACAAACGCCGCACACAAGACGATCCGGACACAATCTTATTTCATACGGCGATGCTAAATGCCTGCAAAGCCCATGCAGTTGCTGACTATGATCGCTACAAAACGTGGTGCGATGAATATTTTTTTCTTCCACACCGTAGCGAAATGCGCGGTATTGGCGGCATCTTTTTCGACAATCTTAATAGTGGTGATTTTGATGCTGATTTTGCATTTGCGTGCGAAGTGGGAAGCTCATTCACACACGTTTACCCCGAACTTATTGAACGCAATATGCACAAGTTGTGGAACGAGAGCGAACGCAATGAACAATTAATCAGGCGTGGGCAATATGTTGAGTTTAATCTGCTATACGACCGCGGAACCTTGTTCGGCCTAAAGACCGGCGGGAATATAGAGGCGATTCTTTCGTCTATGCCGCCAGCGGTGAAATGGCCGTGACCTTTGGATTACGCAGGAGAGATGTCGGACAGAGAAAGCGGATCAGGCAGGCTCACTTACAGGCGTTTTGCTTTATTAACACCTCTGCCTGTTCCAAAAGTTGCGCCCTCTCAAGCCTAAAATTACTTTCAATCCAAGCTGTCTCAAACCGCTCCAGCAAATCTCCAACACGCGGACCTGGTTCCATACCGATATTGATAAAATCCCTGCCCTTTAACGGAAATTCTGGTGGCACCAATTCGCTTATTTCTCTGAGAAGAGAGCACCAACGCACATCGTTAATTGGTGTGCTCACTCCCGCCCAGGCTATTGCCAGACGCGCAAGCGCCACCTTTCTCCCATAATGACAGACGAGCTGGCGTCTTTGTAACGATGACAGATCCGGCGTAACGCTAGCAAAAGCCTCAAAGGTGCTCAGCTTCTTGGTATCCCCTGAGCTCAAGCACAAAGATTGGCCCAGGAATGCGGCATCTCTTCCCCTTTTAGGCTCAAGCAGCAGCGCAGCGAGCCTGATAAGCGGATCATAGAAATTAGGGGTGTGTATTTCGAGTTCAAGCAGGCTTTTCAACCGCTGAACGTTCGGCATATCAAAACCGAGGGCGCGGAACACTCCAGCCCTATTCATGTGCATTACCGCGCGCCCAGCGCCAGGAGCAGTAAATAGTTTAATCATCTCCTGACGCACACGTTCGCGCGACAACATCTCCACATCACCGCACCGCAGTTCAATGGCGGCTTCGGCAGCAGGATCATACTCACCCTCGCCATATTCAGCCTGAAATCTGTAAAATCTTAAAATACGGAGTGCATCTTCTCGAATGCGCTCATTCGGATCGCCTATAAAGCGAACGCGCTGGGCGAGAACATCATCCAGTCCATCTAACGGGTCAAACAACAATCCGTCAGTACATGCATAGAGAGCATTCATTGTAAAATCACGACGAGTTGCATCTTGCAACCAATCGCTGGAGTAAGCGACAATGGCGTGGCGACCATCCGTCTCAACATCGCGACGTAGTGTCGTCACCTCATAAGCAATACCGCTGGTAATGACCGTGACTGTTCCATGGGCACCGCCCGTAGGTATAGCTCTCATATCGGCCTTTACGGCGAGATTCAGGACCTCATCGGGAGTGCGGGTAGTGGCAATATCAATATCTTTTACAGCTCTACCAATTATAGCATTACGCACCGAGCCACCAACAATGCGAGCGTTTACGCCCCCACCGTCCAGGATCGACATCAACGATGTCAATCCTGCCGAGCACAACCAACCAGCACCTGCAAGATTGGGAAGTGGGCGGCACTGTGGTGAGAGCCTCTTATCCATCGTTCATTGTGGACCGATCAACTGATTCCCAACTGCAACAGGCTCAGCCTCGGGTTGAATAAAGTGGCCGGGCACAAGTATTTCATCTTCAACATAGGCCGGAACAAAGACCGCGTCCGTACCGGCTTTCTTCATCGCCCCAAAAATCAAAAAACCGGCGATGGCCAGAACCAAACCCGCAACAACCAACCTACTCAGCGGCATCGTGTTAAAAATATCACCGCTGATACGCCGCCTCGAGATCCACAGATAAACCGCATAAACGGTAAAGGGGAGCAGAAACAGCAGGATGTTCAATGCAACAATTCTCAACATTAGGCATAAATCCGATCATAGAGATTTTTTAGCATGCCAGCGGTAGCTCCCCAAATGAAGTGCTCTTTGTATGTAATGGCATAGTATTTTCTGGACTTCCCAGTGATATAACGCTCATGAATGCCATAATTTAAGGGATCCATCAGAAATGATAGAGGAACATCGAACACCGACGCCACCTCACGCTCCTCAATTTCGGGGACAAAATAGCGGTCAACAATCCCAACTACAGGAGCTATAATATAGCCAGTTCCAGTCATATAGGCATCGAGAAATCCCAGAACTTGAACCTGATCCTGGGATAATCCAATCTCTTCTTCAGCCTCGCGCAATGCGGCTTGGAGAGGAGTTTCATGAGGTCCAGAAATCTGACCGCCCGGAAACGAAATCTGACCCGCATGAGAGGGCATGGCATCAGAGCGCTTAGTCAGAATGACGGAGGCGTGATCGTCGTCGCGCACTGGCACCAGCACGGCGGCCTGTCGCAGCTGAGTACCAACGGGCAATGCATCATATTGGGCAGCATCAAGTCGTTGCTTAAGTGCTTCTTCGGAGCACTCAAGATCGGGCGAGCTCTCCAGAAGATTCCCCGGAGCACGGAAGATCATTTCCGTGGAAGTAAACTCATTATCAAAAAATTTCACGTGCTCTCTACTTTTCCAGGCCATCCATGGGGAAGAAAACACCTCCACTCCACACTCCCAACTGACCACAGTCAGATCCAGTCTCGGCTAGGACAACTAGATCATAAACCAGCGAACGGGATATCAGAGCTTCTAATCGCCCGCGAATATGTATATAGGGCTTAAATCCATTTTTTTCATCCTCTACGAAGCGTAACGGATGTTCTCTTCCCGCACTCGCCCGATCGCCGAGCGAGGTGGTAAATATGAGTTCCTGGTCGCTTCCACCTCCCTCCACGGCAATCAAAACAGCGACGAAGGGAGCGTCCTCAACTAAGATTTCATGTTTTTCGATAGGCGTAACAAGATAGTAGTGATCATCTTCTTCGTGACGTAGAATACTAGCGAAAAGTCTGACCATCCTAGCCCGTTTAATACGCGTGCCCTGATAGTGCCAAGATCCATCGCGTTTGATCACCATATCAATTGGCCCACCATTGGGCGGAGACCATTCATCAACCGGCCGTGCGCAGGTTACCGTATCTACCGGTCCCAATTGATCAAGATCGAGACTTGTGTAGAACTCGGACAAATCTTTTTGAATCATCGGACAGTCTCGACTTCATCTGATGGAACAGCCAAAGTTTGCTAAAGCAATTAACCTAGCAATATTATCGCATGACTGTGGCACCGAGTTATACAACGCGCGATATATACGTTCCTGAATGATCTAAATATAGTCTTACCAATGAATGGCCTCAATAATTTTGAAAGGGCCGCGACTGAAGATCCGTACCTAGCGTTACCGTTTACGTAGCGGCGATATCAGCGCCACCCAGAAACCAGCGCGCTAAAATCGAAAGAACTAGACGATATTATAACTTCTCGAACGCTGCTTGAGCCGGCGCGCAATGAGAGCGGAGGAGGCATTTACTAGATAAGTGTCATCCGCCAATACGCCAAGTGTGCGGCAAGCCAGCCTCGACAGGCTAACCGGCGGCACGATGCTTATCTAGTGACTGGCACCAGCATTTATCCGCTGTCAAGAGGTCACCTTGCGGTTGCAATCATTTTAACTACGCTTGGAATTTTCTGGTTCCGGGAGTGTCGTTAACGTTCACATATCACGTCAAATTTTATCAAAAACCTGTGGCCGAACCATGCCGTGTATTTTATCCAACACACCAGGTCTCAATCCCACATAAAGCAATCTACCCGGATCAACTGGCCCAGGAAATTCAATTGTCCCAGCAGCCACCGGCGCAAAGCCTGCCCTTGCATAATAAGGTGCATCACCCACCAGAATAATCAGCCCATGTCCCGCATCGCGCGCACCATCGATCCCATGTAGCAATAATCCAAGGCCACATCCTTGATTGTGTGCAGATGGATCGATTGCCAGGGGTCCGAGCAGCAAAGCAGGCTTAACTCCAATCAAAATCGGCGAGAAGCGAACTGTACCGACTAGTTTCCCGGCTAGCTCACCAATCCAACCTAGCTGCTGAACATGAGTGTTATGCTCCCGCAAGCGGCTAGTCGTCAGCACATATCGACCGGGGCCAAATACGCGCTTGACTAACTCTGTAACCAGGAAATCATCACCGACTCGCTCCTGGCGGTACTGAATCTCGCTTTTTTCCAACCCTTGCATATTTAACTCCACGGGCCAGTTAACATACATCATTCATCTCCCGCAGTCCGATGCAATAATAGGAACCTACCGCATTGCATACTGTGATTTGTACTAATAGATGACATTTGCGCATGCATAACTTGAAATGAGCCGTTCAGGTTCACTCGTTGAACTGACGAAAGGAGACCAATATGGGATTTCTCAAAGATGGCCAATGGGTCAATCAATGGTACGATACCAAAACTACTAGCGGACGCTACCAACGAAAACCTTCACAGTTTCGTAATTGGATTACCTCGGACGGCTCAGCCGGCCCGTCGGGCAACAGCGGCTTTAAGGCTGAAGCTGGTAGATATCACCTCTATGTTTCATGGGCCTGCCCATGGGCACACCGCACTTTGATCTTCCGCGCCCTCAAGGGCCTTGAGAACATCGTTTCAATTTCATCGGTCAATGCCATCATGGCCGATGAAGGCTGGACTTTCGATCCAGGAGACGACGTCATCCCCGATACCGTTAATAGCGCGCAGAGACTCTATGAAATTTATCTGAAAGCCGACCCTAACTATGAGGGCCGGGTCACAGTACCAGTGTTATGGGATAAGAAAACCAATATGATCGTCAACAATGAATCATCTGAGATCATCCGAATGTTCAACATCGCGTTCGATAATATCGGTGCAAAACATGGTAATTATTATCCAAGCAAATTACGCGTCGAGATCGATGCTGTGAACGATCTGATCTATCGTACCATCAATAATGGCGTATACCGCTCGGGGTTTGCCACGACCCAGGAAGCCTATGAGGAGGCTGTCACGGCGATGTTCAAAACGCTGGATACGTTCGAAGATCACCTTTCGCGCGATCGCTATCTAGTCGGCAACACATTGACCGAAGCGGATTGGCGTTTTCTACCAACACTCGTGCGTTTCGATGCGGTCTATGTAGGCCATTTTAAATGCAACCTCCGCCGGCTGGCCGATTATCCCAATCTGTCAGGCTATATGCGTGAGATGTGCCAGCATCCTGGTATTCGTGATACTATAAAAGTAGAGACAACAAAGTTGCACTATTATGGCAGCCATGGAACGATAAATCCAACCGGTATCGTACCAATGGGACCCGAGGTGGATTTTGACAGTCCGCATGGGCGAGATCAAATTCCGATAGCCTGAAGACCTATCAAACAATCAGGTTTGATCGTATTACCAGTCTTAGATAATGACAGCAGCACTCAGCATCTTGGATATTTACACTTTTTCAATTCGTCCACATGATTTACAAATACAACTTTGTTGCGACACAACTGATCTGAAATCTGTTTTACAGTGATAGGGCAAATCACCAGCGACGGTCATGACAGCGAGAACTGTATACAAAATCGCACATATATCAGATCTACACTTGGATTTTGATGCCATCCCACATTGGCGCGATCTCATGAACAAACGTGCCATCGGATATTACAATTGGCGATATCGGCGCCGTCACCACCACAAACGCCAAATTCTTGAACTCTTGATCGCAGATTTAAATGCTCAAAAGCCCGATCACACCATTGTGTCCGGCGATCTGGTCAATCTGGCTTTGCCTGGTGAGTTTCAAACCGCTGCAGATTTTTTGAGTAAGCTTGACCGGCCGAGTAATGTTTCAGTGGTCCCTGGAAATCACGATGCCTATGTGAGTATGCCGGTAGAAAAATCAATCGGGTTATGGCGCGAATATATGCGTGGGGATACTTCGATACACGCACGGTTCGGAGGTAGTGAGATCTCATTTCCGTATGTGCGAATTCGCAAGAAAATTGCCATTATAGGTCTCTCCTCCGCTATTCCCACACCACCTTTCATGGCTTATGGCAATCTTGGTCGCAGCCAAGTTAAACGTCTTGGCACCATTTTACGCCAACTAGCAAAAGATGACCTGTTCCGCATCGTCGTAGTGCATCACCCGCCGATTTCGGCGTCAGCCGCACGATGGAATCGTTTGCTGGATGGAAAAGCACTGCAAGAGGTATTGCAAGGTGATGGAGCTGAGTTAGTGCTGCATGGCCATCTGCATCAGCGTTCGATTCGCTACCTGGAAGGTGAGAATGGTATTACGCCGATAGTTGGCGTTCCATCTGCATCGCTGGCCTATCAGGCCAATCGTCCGGGTGCTGCCTATCACTTATATTCGATTGATGGCACCGGCAAATCAAGCACCCTTAAAATTACGACCCGCACCCTAAAGACGACTGGCCACGGATTTAGTGATGCTGCCTTTACTGAAAGCTCCGCAGTGTAGGAGTTGATCCAAATCCCGCAAACAATCATACCGAGGCTAACTGAAACGCTTTAGTAATTGCACTAGGCCTGTGTGGTCGCACTCTTTCACCTGCATCATACTTTGGTAAAATGCCTCTAACTAACACAAATGAGCAAACAGTACGGCTTACTCAATTAATTATAGAGTAAGCCTTAATAGGTGCAAATTTATTGCACACACGCGCATGCTATTCGCCCAAATGTATTGAGCATCCTCAAGCTAAAATGGAAGATTAACAGTCACTAAGATCGGAATGAATTCTATATCGACTAACACACTTTTTAGCTAAATCACCAAGTTCGGTCACCAAACTAGACCGCTAATTAAGGCAATCACCCACAACACTTCTCAAGCGGCGGACTGGCCTAGGCTGATCTCAGATCTACTGGCGCGTCACAATAAGACCAAGCACCAAAAGGCCAACCATTCCCGCAGAAACTCCTAGCATAAAGGCAAAGGCAGTTTGCCAAAAAGTTTTGCTGGATTTGTTCTCAGATGCGGCCACGACGGAAGTCTCGGGTAGATGTGCTGATTTCAACAAATAAGGTTCTTGAGTGCGGGCGGCTATCCGGTCGCGTTCGACCAGCCTGTGCGCAATATAATCAGTGACCTTTTGCGCCATCTCAGAAACTTGAGTGGTGTGAAAAACTACCTGACCGCCTGCACGCGATTCATTAACAAGTTCGTAACTGCGCTTATCGCGCGTCATCTGAACATAAGCAAGCATGTCTATCCAAAGACGTGGGCGGTGGCCAGGCACAATTTGACAATCTATAAGGGCACTATCTTCAGGCAGCTGCCCAACAACGGGCTCAAGATGCTCTAATAATAATTCAAGGCGAGCCACTTCTGCCGAATGCAAATCAACTATCACATCGGTACGTTCAGACTCGGCAAAGCGAGCACGCCGCAGCGCCGACTTCAAATCAAGTGCTTCCCCTATCTTGGAACCATTTTCGCTGTCAGACACAACCTAATACTCACACAACTAATGACCTAAGCCTATTCTAATGCTAATTGAGGAGATGAGTTAAACCTAATTCTACAACACAGTTACCGGCAATACCGCATTATGCCGTACCTCAACATCTAGGGAGCACAATGAACCGCTTGTGGGCCATTATCATTTGTGGCGGCGCAATCGTCGGCCTCTCTGTCGGCATCCGCCAATCATTTGGTCTATTTTTAACGCCAATCAGCGAACATCTGAGCCTCGGCCGCGAAGTTTTTGCATTGTCAATCGGTTTAATAAATCTACTGTGGGGTATTTTTGCGCCATTGACAGGCGCGGTTGCTGATAAATTTGGTCCAACTCGTGTCGTTTTGGCCGGCACGCTACTGTATTGCTCTGGCCTCTACATTATTTCCAATGCGGTCGGGCCTGCCGAGCTTATCGCGGCTGGCGCACTGATCGGAGTCGGCATGTCAGGACTTGGCTTTACGGTCGTTCTTGGCGCAGTCGGGCGTGCGGCTCCGCCGGAAAAGCGGTCCATGGCTCTTGGCCTTGCCAGCATGGGCGGCTCGATCGGACAATTCGTCGCCATTCCTTATGCCCATGTGCTGATCGGACAGATTGGCTGGTCCTCGAGCCTACTCTTTTTGCTGGCAACCGCAGCCCTAATGGCACCGCTCGCTTGGGGCCTTTCTGGTAAACAAGATATGGCGGAAGATTCTCTAGCGCAAACCCTTGGTCAGGCCGTGCGCGAGGCAGTCCACCACCGCGGTTTTGTTTTGCTAACCGCCGGATTTTTCGTATGCGGGTTTCACGTCACATTCGTTGCCACTCATTTGCCATCCTACCTTTCCGACAAGTCGTTTGATCCAAGCCTTGGGGCAACCGCTCTGACTTTGGTTGGACTTGCCAATATATTTGGTGTTGTTGCCGCCGGGTACGTTGGACAAATAATTGAAAAGCGACTTGTACTCAGCGTTTACTATTTGCTGCGGTCTTTCATCTTTCTAGTGTTTATCCTATCGCCACTCAGCGAAACGTCAGTGCTAATATTTGCGTTCTGCCTTGGCCTCTTGTGGCTTGGAACAGTGCCACTTACCAGCGGCCTGGTCGCGACCTTGTTCGGGCCACGCTACATGTCGACCTTGTTTGGTATCGTCTTCATGAGCCATCAATTCGGCGGGTTTTTAGGAGCCTGGCTCGGCGGCTATATCTATGATTTATTTGGCTCATATCTTGTCATGTGGTGGCTCTCAATTGCCCTTGGGATTGTTTCCGCGCTTCTACACTGGCCAATCAGGGAAGAGGCCGTCAGCCGTGTGCGAGTCGACCAGGAAATGGCTTCGTGAACGATGGGTGACATCACTTATCGTACAGGCCAATGACACCTGCCAACAAAAGCAGCTAACGCCGTCTGATTCTCCTGGTCAGCAGATAGATGATGACAAGAATCGCAATGCCCAGACAAATTGCGAATACCGCGCCACGTATCATTACTTGAGTGCCATAAAGCTGAATAATTAATGAGTGCCAGGGAAAGCTCCAGTTTCCTTGCGGAAATATAACCTGGTGAAAACCGATGCTCACGGTCTGAAACCCGAGCACAAAAAAGGAGCCGATGATCACAGCACAGGTCAAGGCTAGTCCTATAAAGGCAAGGCTCGCAGCCGATCTTAAAAGTCGACAATCTATCAATAGCGTAGAAATGATCACCGTAGCTGTGCCGGCAAAAACCCGAAAAAGAACCGTGAGCAATGCAGTAACGTCATCGAGATGATCAATCTGGGTAGCGCGAAACGTCTGACCCAGGATGAAGGTCTCTTCCAAATGGGAACGCGAGATGTTTTGGTGTATGTAATCGAGCGCGATGGGATGAAAATCCAGAAAGACGAATACTGGCGCGCTGAATAAAATCAATACCGCACTACTGACCGCAAAGGTAATCAACGCGGCGGCGACTAGAACCCGTACTCCAGTCCACGCGATTGAATTCAGCATGAGACGCAAATAACAGGTGGCATACCTACTCCCACTCCACTTTTTCTATGCTTTAACCTGTTGTTTTTATAATATTTTGTAAAAGGTATGTAAGTCGTTTGTAAGTCTCAAGCGAAACATTTTTCATAATGGTTTCTCTATCGGATTTCATCATTCCAGCAGTCTCTTCAACAAACCTGTTTCCATCATTTCTTGTTTTAAAAACCTATATACAGACAGTATCTTTGCTGAGATAAATAGCTTTAAGCTCGCCATCAATTTCATAAATATTTTAAGGTTTATCTACTTAAATACATTGCATTATTTATTCCCCAACAATAATTGCCCTTACTATATTAGTGGTACCTGACGTGCCGAATGGTACCCCAGCAGTGACAACCAGCCGGCTACCACGCTCAGCAAAACCTTCCTCGACCGCAATTTGTTCGGCTTTGTCAACCATGTCCCTAAAATTGGAAATGTTGTCTATCTGCACGCTGTGAACACCCCATAAAATCGCCAGCATACGTGCCGTGAACAAGTCGGGCGAAGCTGATATGATAGGCACAGATGAGCGCGAGCGTGCTACCCGGCTAGCGGTTATTCCACTAGCCGTAAATGTGACTATGGCGGCGGCCCCGATGCGTGTTGCCAACTCAGCCGCCGCCGCGGCAATCGCATGCGGCACGGTGGGCTCGACATCAGGCTGCAAGGCATCAATCACAGCGCGGTAGGCTTTGTGGTTCTCGGTCGAAACAATGATGCGGTCCATCATCGAAACGGATTCGAGCGGGTAGTCTCCAGACGCCGACTCTGCCGACAACATAACAGCATCCGCACCATCATATATTGCGGTCGCAACATCGGAAGCCTCGGCTCGAGTTGGTATTGGTGCGCTTACCATCGATTCCAGCATCTGAGTTGCAACCACTACTGGCTTTCCGGCAAGTCGGCAGGCACGCACCAGTTCTTTTTGCCGGCCTGGCACATCTTCAGGTAGGATTTCTACCCCAAGATCTCCCCGCGCAACCATAAGCCCGTCGCAGAGTTCCAAAATGCTATCAATGGATTCGAGCGCGCAAGGCTTTTCAACTTTCACCATCACGGCTGTGTTTTTGCCAATCAACTCGCGTGCCTCAAAGACATCGCTTGGACGTTGGACAAACGAAAGGGCCATCCAATCGACCCCAAGCTCAAGACCAAAAGCAATGTCAACGCGGTCTTTCTCAGTAATGGCGGTTACACCAATCTCAACGCCAGGAAGATTAACGCCCTTATGATCTTTTAAAATACCGCCGATGATGGTTTCTCCAATGACAAAATCATCACCGGTCTCCACCACCTTGAGACGCAGTTTGCCATCATCTAGCAAAAGGTCTGAACCTATTAATAGAGCGTTAATAACCTCGGGGTGAGGAAGAGTGACACGGCCATTGCCGCCCAGCTCATCAGATAGATCGAAGCGTAATATTTCACCCCTCTTGAGCGACAAGGCACCACCTTCTATTGCGCCGATACGAATTTTTGGGCCTTGTAAATCCTGCAAAACACCGACGGGGCGACCAAACTCAGCTTCAACCCGTCGAATAGCCTGATAAAGAGCGAGATGATCGTCCTTCGAGCCATGGCTAAAATTAAGTCGAAAAACATCGGCACCTACTTCAACTAATTTTCGGATTATCGCCTCATCGGCACTTGAGGGGCCGAGTGTCACTACAATTTTTGCCCGCCGGTAACGACGCATTTCATTCACCCGCAGCCAGAATAAGAATTGCCCGAAAGTCGTTCACATTAGTTTGGGTCGGCCCTGTGATAATTGTGTCTCCGAGCTGCGCAAAGAACCTTGCTGTATCATTGTTATCGAGATAAGTGCGTGCGTCTAGGCCACAATTTCGCCCACGCGCCAACGTATCCGGAGAGACAAATGTACCTGCGGCGGACGAATTTCCATCAATCCCGTCGGTATCACAGGAAATAGCATAGATCCCTGCGGCTCCATCGATCTCCTGAGCAAACGACAGGGCAAAATGCGTATTACGCCCTCCCTCACCCTTTCCGGTCACTTTCACGGTCGTCTCACCGCCCGACAGCAAGACACAAGGCGGAGGAAATGGCTCAGAGGTCGCTGCGCAGTGGCGGGCAATCGCGGCAAGTGGCTTGGCCACCTCACACGCATCACCCTCAATTTTATCTGAAAGAATATAGGGCGTAACTCCCTCATCACGCGCGTTCCTGGCGGCACATTCCAATGACATCGCCGGCGTTGCAACAAACCGGAACTCATGGCCATTAAATTTCCTTCGATCAAATTGTGGCATGACAGCTTGTCGGCTTTCGAGGGCTTCAAAAATTCGTGACGGAACATTTGGTGCATAGGATTTCAGAATTTTTACAGCAACCTCAGCCGTTGAAAAATCTTGAACCGTTGGCCCAGAGGCTACCATGGCCGGATCATCTCCAGGAACATCGGAGATTGCGAGTGTAAGAACTTTTGCTGGATAGGCGGCAAGAGCTAACCTGCCACCTTTGATTTTCGACAGATGCTTACGCACAGTATTGATTTGGCCAATTGGCGCACCACCATTCAGAAGAGCCCGAGTAATCTCCTGTTTATCCTCAAGCAAAATGCCATCGGCAGGAAGCGCGAGAAGCGAAGAGCCTCCGCCGGAAATCAGCGCGATGACAAGATCATTAGGTCCCAGGTCTGCGACACTGAGCAGCAACGCGCGCGCGGCGGCGACACTTGAAACATCCGGCACCGGATGGGCTGCTTCAAGCACTTCAATGCGCCCGGCTGGCATGCCAGCACCGTACGGCACGACGACACAGCCTTGAACAGGGCCCGGCATCCGCTCATCCACCACTGCTGCCATGGCTGCCGCTGCTTTTCCAGCCCCAACGACAACCGTTCGACCTTTAAAGGATACAGGCAAATGCGGAGACAACACCAGATCAGCGCGTGCCGCGTTCACTGCTCTATTAAAAAGCCCGGTCAGAAATGACTTGGGATTGACAGGGATCATTGATCAGGCCAAGCGGTAAACCCGCTCAGCCGTCTTGGCAAAGATATTGCTCTGATCAACTTCGCTAAAATCATCAAACGCTGACTGGAACGCAGCAATTAATGGGCCATAATCAGTCCACAATTTCTCGATTGGAAAATTTGAGCCATATAAACAGCGATTTGAACCGAATATCTCGACGGTAGATCTGGCAATGCGAGCAATATGTGTAGGATCATTCTTATTAAGAAATGTGCCTAAGCCAGAAAGCTTGGCAACAACATTGGTACATGCACCCAACTTCTCCATACCAGCGCGCCATTCACTCATTGACCCCTCACCATCATCATGCGGCATTCCGCAATGCTGAAGCACAAATGTAATGGCAGGGAAATCACGCGCAAGCCGCGCCGCGTCGTCCATCTGACTTTGGAACACCTGTAATTCAAACACCCAATCATAATCACTTAGCAGAGCCAAGTTCTGGCGAAATTTGTCGTCATGCATCAGATTAGGCACGCTTGCAAAACGGTAAAGAGGGTTCTCATGCCAGTGTAATTGCATGCGAATACCGCGGGTAAATGGGTAGACACTTAATCGCTCCAATTTGTGTCGGGCATCAGGCGCCAGCAAATCAGCATAGCCAACAAACCCGAGCGGCCAACCACTACGCTCAGCTGCCTCGTACACATAGCGGGCTTCGGCTTCAGCTCCACCACCTGGCCAGTTGCACTGAATGTAAACCGAGCGAGTGACGCCGTAAGGCGTTACATCAGCGATGAATTCCTCAATTTCATAGTCGCGCCTAATGGCAGAGTAGTCACCGAATATCCGCGGCTCCATCGGTCCATTAAGCCAAGCCACGTCACGCTGTCGCCAAATATGGTGATGGGCATCAACGACAGGCACGGACATTTTTTCCCCTCAGGCTCTTGTTATTGGCCGGTGAGCGACTATCCAGAAGCGTGGCAACAGGAATGCTAGTGATACCACCATGCCAAGTCCAGTTCCCCACCATAGCCCTGGTGCGCCGAGATCAGCATCGTTTGCCAGATACCAGGAAACTGGAACTGCAATTACCCAGAAGGCCATAAACTGAACACTGATAGGTATCCAGATATCGGAGAGTCCCCTGAGGGCGCCTAGAATAACGCCCATCATTGCATCAATGGAAAAAAACCAGCCAATAGTCCACATAGTTTCTCGACCAATCGCGATCACT
>Ga0302127_10000597_pt1 | contig 20334 bp, 17 predicted proteins | sample CB4_SCM_MG_FD_204452 | JGI IMG/M metagenome (GOLD analysis project Ga0302127, IMG submission 204452) | Marine microbial communities from Western Arctic Ocean, Canada - CB4_SCM | ecosystem: Environmental > Aquatic > Marine > Oceanic | place: Canada: Western Arctic Ocean | collected 2017-09-24
TAGCTGCGCCACTAAAGGGATTACCCCTCCAACGGCTAGTTGACATCGTTTACAGCGTGGACTACCAGGGTATCTAATCCTGTTTGCTCCCCACGCTTTCGCACCTCAGCGTCAGTATCGATCCAGGAGGCCGCCTTCGCCACTGGTATTCCTCCACATCTCTACGCATTTCACCGCTACACATGGAATTCTACCTCCCTCTACCGTACTCTAGCCTGACAGTTTTGGATGCAGTTCCAAGGTTGAGCCCTGGGCTTTCACATCCAACTAATCAAACCGCCTACGCGCGCTTTACGCCCAGTAATTCCGATTAACGCTTGCACCCTCCGTATTACCGCGGCTGCTGGCACGGAGTTAGCCGGTGCTGCTTCTGTAGGTAACATCAATGATACTAGCTATTAACTAGTACCCCTTTCTCCCCACTGAAAGTGCTTTACAACCCTAAGGCCTTCTTCACACACGCGGCATGGCTGGATCAGGGTTGCCCCCATTGTCCAATATTCCCCACTGCTGCCTCCCGTAGGAGTCTGGGCCGTGTCTCAGTCCCAGTGTGGCTGATCATCCTCTCAGACCAGCTATGGATCGTTGCCTTGGTAGGCCTTTACCCTACCAACTAGCTAATCCAACGCAGGCTCATCCAATAGTGACCGGTCCGAAGATCCCGGTCTTTCCCCCTTAGGGCTTATGCGGTATTAATCCGAGTTTCCTCGGGCTATCCCCCTCTACTGGGTAGATTCCTACGCGTTACTCACCCGTCCGCCGCTCGACGCCTGGGAGCAAGCTCCCATCGTTTCCGCTCGACTTGCATGTGTTAAGCCTGCCGCCAGCGTTCAATCTGAGCCATGATCAAACTCTTCAGTTCAATCTCAAGAGCCATTGCCGTTTTACTACTGCTGGTACATCTTGGCCTTAATTAAAAAGTCAAAACCAACAAAAACAACAACAGCCAATTTAATACTCAAAGATCTACAACTACTGTCGTTCATTACCAATTTAGAGAAGGTACTACTACATAATGCACCAACACGTCATGGCAATAATCGCCTAAATAAATTAACGCAGTTGCTTACCTCTGATGGTTTTTTATACAGCTACCACCTCAGCAAGCACCCACCTCTATTGCTTAATCCCAATTTTTAAAGAACAAAAAACCCCGGTGCCGCTCGACACAGAGGGAGCGTATTATACAGTCAGATCGGGGTTTCGCAAGGAATAAAGTCGGAAAATTGAAACAATTTGTCAGGCAGAAATCAGAGCCTCACCAAGGTGCCAAAAATAGCCTGTCTCAAACTGCAATTTTCGCCAAATGGAACAGCTTCTTGCCTCGATTCAAAACAAAGTATTTCCTATTCATGGCATTCTCAGCGCTAAGCTGGAAATCGGCGGAATTGACAGTTTGACCGTTCACGCTAATCGCATTATTGCCAATAAATTCCCTCGCCATCTTATTAGACTTGGCAAGCTCTGTGGTCACCAGCGCCTCAACAATATTAGTCTGTGGCGACTCTAGAGTGGAGCACGGCAATCCATCCAATTCCAGCTGCTGCATGTCTTCGGCCGTTAACTTGCTTAGCTCGCCTAAGAATAGCGCCTCGCTTATGCGCCTGGCCCCACCAACCCCGTCGTCACCGTGTACCAATTGTGTCGCCGCGCTGGCTAGTATGCCCTGGGCCTCTGGTCTGATATTGGATTCTCCATCACTGATTTCAATCTCATTGATTTCATCTACGCTAAGGAACGTAAAGTACTTCAGGAATTTGTAGACATCGGCATCCGCCGTATTCAGCCAAAACTGATAGAACACATAAGGAGAGGTTTTCTCTGGGCTAATCCAAATCGTCCCACTCTCGGTCTTTCCGAACTTCGAGCCGTCAGCCTTGGTAATCAAAGGCATTGTCATACCATAGACCTGTTGCTGATGCAGGCGCCGCGTTAGATCAATTCCGCCGGTGATATTCCCCCACTGATCACTACCTCCAAGCTGCAGCGTGCAGCCGAAGCGCTTATTCAACTCAGCAAAGTCATAGGACTGCAAAATCATGTAGCTAAACTCGGTAAAGGAAATTCCTTCGCCTTCACGCTCAATTCGCTGCTTTACCGACTCTTTCTGAATCATCGCGTTTATTGAAAAGTGTTTGCCTATATCGCGCAAAAAGCTCAGCACGTCGTAATTCTGCGTCCAATCCAGGTTGTTAACCAGCACTGCCGAATTCGAGCCCGAATCAAAGTCCAGAAACTGACCCAACTGCGGTTTTAACCGGCCCACCCACTCGGCAATAACATCGGTTGAATTCAATGCTCGCTCCGCATCCTTAAAACTGGGGTCTCCGATCATGCCGGTGGCACCGCCAACCAGTGCAATTGGCGTGTGGCCCGCTAATTGAAATCGCTTTAAAGCCAATAAAGGCACCAGACTACCGATATGCAGACTGTCCGAGGTAGGATCGAAGCCGGCATAGACCTTTCTGCTCGCTTGCCTTAGATGCTCCTTAAGTTCATCACCTCCCGCCAATTGGGTAATTAAGCCGCGACTATCCAGATCGCTAATGATGTCCTGCACTGTATTAGGCATGTTGAAACCTTATCCACGTCATATAAATTAACTAATTCAGCGCTGTTGCCGACCCAATTTGATGAAAGTACAGCTCAAATAACGCTAAAAACGCGCAGATTTTACACTAAGAATGCGCTGAAATGGGGCAACTCAGGTAAAAATGCCTAGGATTTACAGTGCTTATTGCTATAATCCAGCGCTCTTAATACACAGACGGACCAAATAAGTGTTGTTTTATTATGGATCTAGCTGATTTAACTAAACAATTTGTACGCAGGCATTATCCAAAGGATCACCTTTATCTTTCGGGCGTACTGGTATTGCTATTATTCATCACGCTAATTTTCCCATCTAGCAAAACAGAATCATCACCAAAACGGATTCCAATTTCTGTTGTAACCGCCCCAGAATTCAGTGAAATAGCCATTCCAACCACAACTAGTGAAGCTACTAACCTGCAGCTGTCCGATTTCATCCTTGATAATTCCGAGGCAGAGCTCCCGGTTTCTGAGCTTTCAGCATGGCAAAGTGTCGAAGTACAGTCTGGTGATAACCTGTCGGCTATCTTCTCCAAGGTTGGATTAACCGATCAGGATCTGTTTCGCGTGTTAAACAGCAGCGATGAGAGCAAAGTCCTAAATCGATTATTTCCTGGTGATGAATTGGAATTCATGATTCCTGAAGCTGGTGAACTGAAACAACTGCGGCTACTTAAATCACCGCTTGAAGGATACCTGTTCACACTTAATAACGGTAACTACGAAATTGAGCCAATTCAAAATCGGCCACAGATTGCCCAAACTTATAAAGTAGGTTCAATTGCAGATAGTTTGTTTATGGCAGGTCAACGTGAACAAATACCCGCTATCACCATTATGGAAATGGCGAATATATTTGGTGGCGTAATCGATTTTATACTTGATCCACGAACTGGGGATCAATTCAGTATTCTCTATGAAGAAAAATTTCTAGATGGCGAATTTGTCGACAACGGCGAAATCCTGGCAACCCAGTACACCAACGAGGGTGAACAGTTCATCGCAGTACGGTATATAGATGAAGAGGGTGGAACTGGCTTCTACAACCCCAATGGTGAAAGCATGCGAAAGGCTTTTCTACGTAGCCCACTGGATGTATTTAAAATCAGTTCAAATTTCAATCCTCGACGAAGACACCCCATTCTCAATACCATTCGTGCCCACAAGGGAACAGATTACGCAGCCCCGACGGGCACCCCCATCAGAGCGACCAGTGATGGCCGCGTCACCTGGGCCAGACGCAACGGTTCATTCGGCAACCTAGTGACAGTCAAACACGATGGTGGTTTCGAAACTAAGTATGCCCATTTGTCTAAATACGGGAATAGCATGCGCAAAGGAAAACGCGTAAGGCAGGGCGACATCATCGGCTACGTCGGCTCAACCGGCGGCGCCACCGGACCGCATCTGCATTATGAATTTCTGGTAAACGGCGTGCACCAGAACCCAAGAACAATACTGGACAAACTTCCTAAAGCAAAATCCATCGATCTAGCCGAGATGGATAGATTCAAAACTCAGACGGCCTCTCTTTTAGCTAACTTTAATGAGCTGAATAACTTCCAGCTGTTATCTCTGCATCAACCCAGCACCGACTAGGCCATTTATGCCTGCATCCAACTGCTATATTGGGCTGATCTCCGGCACCAGCATGGATGGTGTGGATTGTGCGCTAGTTGAATTTATCGGCAATGCCCCGCAGTTGATCGCCCATTCGTGTACGCCCCTGCCACCTGCACTGCGCAAAGACTTACTGTTCTTGTGTGGAGGCAAGCAGGTAGATCTTGAAATGTTGGGCCGGGTTGACGTGGAAGTCGGCCGACTCTTTGCCCAATCTGTAAATGAACTGCTAACAAGTAATGCCATTTCATCTGATTCCATCGTAGCAACCGGCAGCCACGGTCAAACCATTTACCATCAGCCAACTGGTGACACTCCCTTTACGCAGCAAATTGGAGACCCCAACACCATTGCCCAATTGACCGGCATCACCACAGTTGCAGACTTCAGACGCAGAGATATGGTGGTAGGTGGTGAGGGAGCGCCGCTCGCGCCTTTACTGCACAGAAATTATTTTCAATCGTCAGAGCACGACAGGATAATTGTTAACATTGGCGGCATATCTAATATTACGGTATTGACCAAAGATAATTTATGCCATGCCTTTGATACCGGTCCCGGCAATGTGTTAATGGATTACTGGATCGAGTCTAAGCAGCAAAAAAGCTTTGATGAAGCTGGCAACTGGGCTGCACAAGGGCAGGTTTGTAATGAACTACTTGATCTATTAATGCAGGAAATTTATTTGTCCTTACCCCCGCCAAAAAGTACTGGCAGAGAGCTCTTCAACGGCACGTGGCTGGAACAAAAATTGAGCACGCTGCAAGCGCCCCCTACTGCGGTTGATGTGCAGAGAAGCCTGTTAGAATACACCGCCACAACAATTGTGGGTGCCATTAACAAAGAGAAAAACACAGAAGAAGTTTACGTGTGCGGCGGCGGAGCGCATAACAAGTTACTTATGGATAGACTACAGGAGTTGCTTCCTGAAGCCAAAATTGACACAACCAATTCATTGGGTGTCGATCCAGATCTAGTTGAAGCCGTCGCATTCGCGTGGATGGCCAAGCAAACTTGTGCAGGTAAGAAAATTGCTACGCAGCAACTAACCGGTGCCAGCCGGCCGGTGATACTGGGAGGGATATACCGATAGTTAATAGGAGAGTAATGCCAGAAAAATAGTATTCAAAGGGTGCTTAAATTGAAAAAGAAGAGCCACACCCACAGGTAGTAGTCGCCAATGGATTTTGGACAACAAAGCGAGAACCCTCCAACCCTTCCAAGTAATCTACTTTTGAGCCAACCAGATATTGATAACTCAAGGGGTCTATCAAAAGGCATGATCCATTATTCTTAATAACCGTATCCTCTTCGCCCACTTCCTCGTCGAAGGAAAAGCCATACTGAAAACCGGAGCAACCGCCGCCGGTGACAAAGACACGAAGCTTAAGATTATCATTGCCTTCCTCTTGGATCAGACTCTGCACCTTAGACGCCGCATTATCCGACAAGGACATAATAATCGGTTCTTGAGACTGGACAACTGACATTACAATTCCAGGTAGTGAGAGATGTTGGTGTCGAGCCACCAACCTTGGTGGCGTGATTATCGCAATAACCGACTGTTTTAGTCAACTATTCTGTGCGCAGATTGCTATTCGCTGGCAAGAGTTTCCTGTCGATGCCCAGGCGTTTGGTATCTTGCTGATTGGAACTGATGTGCATGAGGTTACCATTTACCTCAGAACCCATGACCATTTCGATTAAGTTGTAGTAAACATTACCCACCAAGACTGCCTTGGCTGCCAATTCAACGTGTTCAATTGACCTGACATCCCCTTTCACCAACCCATTGATGACAACTGACGGCACACATATCTCACCTTCAACAGTTCCAGTCTTAGCTACTCTTATCATTGCCTCAGATTCATCTTCCGCATAAATATTTCCCTTTATGCGACCCTCTACGATTAATTCACCACTAAAATGCACATCGCCAACTAATTCAGTCGACGTTGAAATCAGAGTATGAGCATGGTCCGAAACTTTTTTATTAACTTCTGTTTTTTTAAACATCATCCTAATCTCCCGCAACAACCCAACTGAACTTTTTGTTAATGCTCTTGTTAGCTGGCGAAGTTGAGATCGCCGCTATGTGTACTTGTTCTGGATCAAAGCCTTCAGGAAGCGCCAGTTCTCCCTCAATATTCTGAAAAAGCCTGAAGCGTAATTTTATATCCAATTGATCTTCATCCACAGAGAGTTCACGAATCGGAATTACGACTTGTTCCCCCTCCAGCTTACCTACTAAATTGACATTGACGTGGCCACTCAAATAAATATCACCACCGGTGTCTTGATGACGCATTACCAGTTTGTAGTGAAAACGATCTGGCTGAAATGTTGCTCGAATATTTAGCTGATCTATTACTAGGCCACTGGATTCAGTTTCGTCAGAGACTACTTGGCGGTAATAAACTATGTCTTCTTCAAGACGGACCACTTTTTCCCGCAATTCCTGGATCGATCCTTGAACTTCTTTATTAGCCTGCCGGTCCATGACACTGGATCGTTCTAATATGGCGACCTCACGCTCTAACTCAGTATTTCGAGCACGCACCTCGAGAAGCTCACGGTTAAGACCTTCTTCAGCCAACCGGACGGCTTTCCGTGTAGCCACAGTGCCATTGTAGCTGTAATACAATCCGACAAAAATGCTAGCCCCTGCGCCTGAAATCAACACCAGAGTAAGAAACAGGTGCCGCCATGGCCGGTGTGGTACCACAACCATCTTTTCCTGCTTGCTTCCTCGCACAACATTTGGCACTAATTAAACTCCTACTAAGGCATCAACGCGATATTTTTAAGCCCGGTTGTTTCATCCAGGCCAAAGAGTATATTCAGGTTCTGCACCGCTTGGCCAGATGCCCCCTTAACCAAATTATCTTCTGCTGCCAGCACGACGATCATATTGCTTTCGACAGAATAATTTACCGATATCTGGCAACTATTTGCCCCGCGTACATTTCGAGTTGCAGGTTGTTGACCCTGTGGCAACACATCCACAAAAGGCTCACTAGCATACCGGGCTTCAAAAATTGATTGCAACTGCTTTATTGTGACATCTGCCCCATTTTTAAACGGTGCGTAAAGGGTAGCCAGAATACCCCGCACCATCGGCGCTAAATGGGGAACAAACGTAAGACTCACATTATCCTCACTTGCAGCGTTCAGTCCCTGACAAATCTCGGGGTGATGCCTGTGCCCGCCTAGCGCGTAGGCGCGCATGGATTCTGTCGCTTCACACAGAATATAGTCTTCAGCTGCTTTACGTCCAGCGCCGCTCACACCAGACTTGGCATCGGCGATCAGCTGATTGCAATTAACTAAATTATTTTCCAGCAATGGGAGGAATCCAAGCTGAATGGCAGTGGGATAACAACCTGGCACCGCAACAAGTTGAGCCGTGCTGATTAATTCCCGATTCACTTCCGGCAAACCATAAACGGCATCAGCAACCAAATCTGGGCAGGCATGACTAGTGTTATACCATTGCTCCCATAGCGCAATATCCTTGATCCGAAAATCTGCAGAAATATCTATTACTTTGACACCCGCCTCAATTAGCGCCGGCACCGAGTGCATGGCAACAGCATGGGGTGTTGCAAAAAACACCACGTCACACTGAAGCAGTTGATCGCTATCAGGTGAGGAGAATTGCATATCCAGGTGCCCGCGCAGATTTGGAAAGTGATCCTGCACCAGAGACTCCTGTAGATCTCTTGATGTCACCACAGCCAATTCTATGTCATCACGCGGTGCCAGCAGGCGTAACAGCTCAACGCCTGTATAGCCAGTAGCCCCTACAATTCCTACCTTAATCACAATAACACATACCCTGTTTAATTAAGCTGGCCACAAGCCAATCCTGAAACGATTGGTCGGACGGAGTATCTTACACTCAAGCGCTAAGAATGCAATAAATCGGGGTTTCATCACGCAAAATCAAGGGCTTAAAGACTTAGAGATATAGCTGTGCTAGTTTTCTTCTTTCCTTAATTAAGGAGAGAATTATGCTCTGGGTAAAGGCGTTTCATATCGTAGCCGTTGTTTGCTGGTTCGCGGGCCTGTTTTATTTGCCGCGATTATTTGTCTACCACGCAATGAGTGAGGATCAGCTAAGTAAAGAGCGCTTCATCATCATGGAAAGGAAACTTTATTGGGGTATTACTACCCCCTCTGCTGCTGCAACCGTGGTGCTGGGTGGCTGGTTACTGCTGTCTAATCCTGATTTTTTCATGGCATTTTGGTGGATGCAGATAAAATTGGGATTGGTGGCAATATTACTAATCTATCACGCAGCCTGTTGGTGGTTCATGGAGGGACTGCGTGACGAAACGCAAAGCTATAGCCATCGATTTTTTCGCTACTTTAACGAGCTACCGGTACTGCTATTGGTGGGTATCGTCGTATTAATCGTGGTCAAGCCGTGAATAATATTCAGCAAAGAGCAACAATACTAAGTGAGCTTTTCTAGAAATAGGCTATAGCACTATGAACACAGAGAATTCCAAAAAACTGTACGACATGGCACTTCAATACATCCCAGGCGGAGTCAATTCCCCTGTGCGGGCGTTTAAGGGTGTAGGCGGAAACCCCCTATTCTTTAAGGGCAGTGACGGCGCCTATTTAATCGATGCAGATGATAACCGTTATATAGATTACGTCGGAGCCTGGGGCTCGTTAATCCTTGGGCATCGACATGAGAAGGTGGTCGCTGCGCTGCAAAAACAGCTAGAGAGCGGAATTGGATACGGTGCATCCACCGAGGCTGAAATTGCGATCGCAAAAAAAATTACCGAACTTGTACCCTCTATCGAAAAGGTACGACTGGTAACCTCAGGCACCGAAGCCACAATGAGTGCTATCAGGCTGGCGCGGGGATTCACTGGCCGGGACAAAGTGGTTAAATTTGAAGGCTGCTACCACGGCCACGTGGATGGTCTTCTCGTTAAAGCCGGATCTGGTGCGCTTACGCTTGGCGAACCCGATTCACTCGGGATACCGAAGGCTTATACAGATCTTACCTATGTACTACCCTACAACGACCCAGATGCCGCTGAGAAATTATTCGCAGAGCATGGCAATCAAATAGCCTGCGTAATTGTCGAGCCGGTTGCTGGAAATATGAACTGCGTGCCGCCCGTGCCCGGTTTTCTACAAACCCTGCGTGAGCAATGCAGCCATTTTGATAGTGTGCTGATTTTCGACGAGGTAATGACGGGTTTTCGAACCGCACTGGCTGGAGCACAATCGATATATGGCATAACACCTGACCTGACTGCGCTGGGTAAAGTGATTGGCGGCGGCTTACCAGTGGGTGCCTTTGGCGGGCGAAAAGAGATAATGGACATGATTGCCCCAGTCGGAGCCGTATATCAGGCAGGCACGCTAGCTGGCAGCCCGCTTGCTTTAGCGGCCGGACTCGCCATGCTTAATGAAATTTCACAGCCGGGTTTCTACACATCTCTGGAAACAAGAACCAGCACGCTACTTGAAGGTCTCAAACTGCGGGCCGAGGCGGCAAATATTCCATTTACAAGCAATCAGGTTGGTGCCATGTTCGGCTGCTTTTTTAGCGCCGAAGATTCAATCTCGCATTTTTCTCAGGTGATGAATTGCAATAATTCGCACTTTCAGTCCTATTTTCATACTATGCTTGAAAATGGGGTTTACCTGGCTCCCTCCGCCTATGAAGCCGGCTTCGTTTCTACCGCCCATGGCGAAGAGGAAATAAAAATTACCTTGAATGCAGCCGAGCTAGCTTTCGCTTTAATTAATTAATTAATAACAAACAGCCAGCAACAGGAAGTACCAATCAATGAAAAAATATCAGGTTTACGGCATAGGTAATGCGCTGGTGGATAAAGAATTCGAAGTGGATGATGAATTCTTCGCAGAGCAACAGATCGAAAAGGGTTTAATGACATTAGTCGCCCATGAACAGCAACGGTATTTGCTCGAAATACTCACTGACAAGGTCGGAATAAAAAAACGTGCAGGCGGTGGGTCGGCAGCCAACACCTTATACGCTTTGAGCCAATTTGGCGGTAAAGCCTTTTTCGCATGTAAAGTAGCTAATGACGAAATTGGCGATTTTTATCTAGAGCAGTTAGGCGATCAAAACATTGAGACCAATACCAACACTCTCAGGCAAGTGGGTACGACCGGGCGCTGTCTGGTTATGGTGACTCCGGATGCCGAACGCACCATGCACACCTATTTGGGTGTTTCTGAGAAAATATCTGCCGCAGATCTTGATTATGATGCAGTGAAGAATTCTGAATACATTTATATAGAAGGTTATCTGGTTACTTCACCCAGCGGTAAAGACGCGGTTACCAAACTAAAAAAAATGGCGGAAGAAAATGGTGTTAAAACTGCCATGACCTTTTCCGACCCATCCATGCTCGAATATTTTTCAGACAGTATTAATGAGGTTTTGGGCACAGGAGTAGATCTGTTGTTTTGCAATGAGACTGAAGCCCTGCTGTGGTCTAGCACCAAGAACATAGAGGATGCCTGCCGGGCGATGAAATCGAAGGCGAAGCAATTCGTAATAACCCGTGGCTCTAAGGGTGCTCTGCTGTACGATGGGGAGCAGTATCTATCGATTGAGCCACACTCGGTTACGGCGGTTGACACCAATGGTGCAGGCGATATGTTTGCAGGTGCATTCCTTTACGGAATTACTGCTGGAAAGGGCTTTCTCTACGCAGGAAATCTAGCCAGTTTAGCGTCGTCTGTCGTTGTCGCCAATTTCGGGCCCAGGCTGGAAGGGGACATGCACCAAAAAATTATGGTAGCAGTAGCGGAGTAATCAGGTTCGCAGGCCATCAACAAATTTCTTTACGCCGTCAAACCAGGATGATTTCCGTGGCGTCTGACGCTTACCTTCGGAATCCTGAATTTTTTGAAATTCATCCATTAACTCTTTCTGGCGCTTGGTTAGGTGCACTGGCGTCTCAACCACCACACGGCACAGCAAATCACCGGTGCTGTTTCCACGAATAGGCTTTACACCCTTATTACGCAAACGAAATAACTTACCGGTTTGGGTTTCCGCGGGAATTTTTAGCTTGACCCGACCACCGAGCGTAGGAACTTCCAACTCACCACCCAATGCCGCATCTGCAAAACCAATTGGAATTTCACAGTGAAGATCTTTTCCGGTTCGCTGAAAAATATGATGGGGCCGCACATTCATCTCAACATAGAGGTCACCGGATGGCCCCCCGTGCACTCCAGCTTGGCCTTCACCAGTCAATCGAATTCGATCACCGATATCCACTCCAGCCGGCACTTTAACCGAAAGTGTTTTCGTTTCATCTACCGATCCACGCCCATGACAGGTGTTACAGGGATCTGTTATCTGCTTACCCGCGCCATTACATCTAGGGCAGGTTTGTTGCACCGCAAAAAAACCTTGCTGCATACGAACCTGGCCATGCCCTCCGCAGGTCGAACAGTCAATCGCCCTGGTACCTTTTTTAGCACCGCTACCATCGCAGCTAGTACAATTCACACTGGTTGGTATCTGAATTTTCACTTCTTTTCCGCGCACAGCATCTTCCAGCGCTAATTCGAGGTTGTATCGAAGGTCGGCACCTTGACGCACATGAGATTGACCCGAGCGACCGCCCCCTCCAAAAATATCACCAAAAATATCACCAAAAATATCACCAAAGTCGGCAGTTCCGGCACTGGTCTGGCCCTCAACCCCGGCATGACCGAAACGGTCATAACGAGAGCGCTTGTCTTCATCTGAAAGCACTTCAAACGCTTCATTAGCTTCTTTGAATCTCTCTTCAGCATCTTTGTCATCCGGATTACGGTCCGGGTGGTGTTTCATAGCAACGCGACGGTAAGCCTTTTTAATATCAGGCCCCGCTGCGTCTTTCTTTACACCCAGCACTTCGTAGTAATCCCGTTTTGACATGCTCACTTTCTCTTCGTATTCAAAACGCAAAAAACTAAGTCATCAAAATGACTTAGTTTTTTGCCTAATCCTGCAGAATAATTACTTACTTTTCTTCTTTAACTTCCTCAAACTCAGCATCAACGGCGTCTTCCTCGTCAGAGCCAGCACCTGTCTCAGCATCTCCACTCGATGCTTCTTGCTGCTCGGCATACATCTTCTGCGCGAGATCACTTGATGCTTCGCTCAAGCTCTTGGTTTTGGCCTCAATTTCAGTAAGGTCATCTGCTTTTATGGCCTCTTCCAGTGCCGTAACAGCTGCATTGATATTATCCTTTTCCTCATCAGTAGCCTTTTCACCGGCCTCTTCAAGGGTTTTCTTGGTAGCGTGGACCAAACCGTCGGCTGTATTTCTCGCCGTGATTAGTTTCTCAAATTTTTTGTCTTCGGCAGAATGCGCTTCAGCATCTTTAACCATCTGTTCTATATCTTCATCTGACAAGCCACCCGATGCCTTAATGACTATCGATTGTTCCTTGCCCGTAGCCTTATCTGTTGCAGACACATTCAATATGCCGTTTGCATCTAAATCAAAGGCAACTTCAATCTGAGGCATGCCTCGCGGGGAAGGTGGTATATCAGCCAGATCAAACCTGCCCAGTGATTTATTTTGTGTAGCCTGCTTGCGCTCGCCCTGCACAACATGAATAGTCACTGCAGTTTGATTGTCATCAGCAGTTGAAAAAACCTGCGTCTTCCTGGTTGGAATAGTAGTATTTTTATCAATCAGATTACTGGACACACCGCCTAAGGTTTCAATTCCCAAAGATAAAGGGGTCACATCTAACAATAATACATCATTAACATCACCAGAAAGTACCGCTGCCTGAATCGCAGCGCCTACTGCTACCGCCTCATCAGGATTCACATCGCGACGCGCTTCCTTACCAAAGAAGTCGGCAACTTTCTTCTGAACCATTGGCATTCGGGTTTGGCCACCAACAAGAATCACATCGTCAATTTTCGACACATCAAGATCTGCATCGGCTAACGCTATTTTTAATGGTGCCAGTGTTTTTTCAACCAGCTTTTCAACCAAAGATTCAAATTTTGCCCGAGTAAGTTTTTGCACCAAGTGCTTCGGTCCGCTAGCATCAGCTGTAATATAAGGTAAATTCACTTCGGTTTGCTGAGCAGATGAAAGTTCAATTTTGGCTTTTTCTGCCGCTTCCTTCAGCCGCTGTAGAGCAAGGGGATCATTGTGTAGATCCATGCCAGTTTCTTTCTTGAATTCTTCTGCGAGATAATCGATCAGGCGCAGATCGAAATCTTCGCCACCTAAAAAGGTATCACCATTGGTGGAAAGCACCTCAAAGGTATGCTCACCGTCGGTTTCAGCAATTTCGATTATAGATATATCGAATGTTCCGCCACCGAGGTCATAAACCGCAATTATGGAATCGCCTGCTTTCTTATCCATACCGTAGGCCAACGCAGCCGCTGTCGGCTCGTTGATAATTCGTTTGACTTCAAGACCGGCAATCTTGCCTGCATCCTTGGTAGCCTGCCTTTGCGAATCGTTAAAGTAAGCCGGTACAGTAACAACAGCGTCAGTTACATCCTCACCGAGGAAATCTTCTGCTGTCTTTTTCATTTTCATGAGAATCTGAGCAGCAATCTGCGGCGCAGACATTTTCTCACCGTTCACCTCTACCCAAGCATCGCCATTGTCGGCAGCAACAATCTTGTAAGGCACCATCTTGATATCTTTTTGTACCACGTCATCTTTAAACTGACGACCAATGAGACGCTTGATGGCAAACAATGTGTTGCTTGGATTTGTTACCGCCTGACGTTTTGCCGGCTGTCCCACCAAGGTTTCATCGTCACCACTATAGGCGATGATCGACGGAGTAGTCCGCTCGCCTTCCGCATTTTCGATAACCTTGGGCTCACCACCGTCCATTACTGCAACGCAGGAATTCGTGGTGCCGAGGTCTATACCAATTATTTTACCCATCCTAAATTTCTCCAATCACTTTAGGCCATTCTTCAGTGTTTCAATATTGGCCCGAACCTTCATAAATCAAGGGATCGATGCTTAATTAATGCGCTAATCCCTTCGTTTGTCTCAATTTTCTGTTTAAAGTGCCGCTAAAGACGCAAAATCACTGCTTATCGATAACATAAATCATTTTGACACCAGCACCATTGCGGGACGAACTACCCGCCCATGCAGGGTGTAGCCCTTCTGCATTACCGCTATTACTGTATTTGGCTCTACCTCCGGGTTCTCCTGGATAGACATAGCTTGGTGCAGCTGGGGATCAAAAGGTTCACCGAGTGGATCTATTGCCACAATATCGAATCTCTTAAAACAATCGACAAAGCTCTTCAGCGTTAAATCGACTCCCTCATGAATCGCCTTCACGATTTCGCCCTCATCGTCTGCAGCAGCCTCCAGAGCCCGCTCCAGGTTATCCATCACCACCAGCAACTCAGTACTAAATCGTTCCTGCCCGTATTTGTGGGCCTTTTCAACGTCCTGCTCAGCACGGCGGCGCAAGTTCTGCATCTCCGCCTGTACCCGCAGCAGGTCATCCTTATTTTTCTGCACCGTCAGCTCTACCTGCTCTAGCTTTAACAACGCTTGCTCTAGGGTAAGCGCTTGCTGAGCATGTTCATCGGCAGATTCCTGGGCCCCTTGCTCATCAACCGCTGGTTGGCTTATCGCCCCTTCATCCAGGCCAGCCTGTTCATCATAAGGCTTCTTATTGCTCATTCTTTTCCTCTACATTTGTTCATCAAAGCCAGTAATTCAGCCTCTAGACGCCCGTATTGATTTCACCGGTCAACACGAGCTGGGCAATGTCAGCTATATGGGGTCATTCAACATGGATTCAAGCGTTTTGCCGGGCATTATTCGCCTGCTTTGTGCATCTGGAAACTTTGTGCCAGCAAGGTTCAAAAAACTATCCGTAATTTCTAGTGCAATTACTAAGATTGATCCAATATACTTTGCAGCTATGCTCAATCTGCTCTCCATTCAAAATTACGCCACAGTGGAATCTCTAGAAATCGATTTCGGATCAGGGATGTCCGTCATTACCGGCGAGACCGGTGCCGGCAAATCCATTATTCTAGGCGCCCTTGGCCTGACTCTTGGCGACAGAGCCGATAAAACCGTGATCCGGCCCGGATCGGAAAAAACTGACCTGAGTGCCGAATTCAATACCAGCTCAAACCCTGCCACCGAACACTGGTTGCAGGAAAACGACTTAGATGCTGGCCATGAAATCGGCTTGTGCATATTAAGGCGAGTAGTCAATAGCGATGGCCGCTCCAAAGGTTACATTAATGGCTCACCGGTAACCCTGGCGAATTTAAAAACCCTGGGAGGGATGTTGATCGATATCCATAGTCAACATGAACACCACTCATTGCTGCTACGAAGTACCCATCAATTATTACTGGATGAATTTGGACTGCAGCAGGCCCTGGTCGCCTCCGTGCAAAATACCTGGAAAAGTTGGCAGAAAAATTTTCAGCAGATAGAAGAACTAAGCACACAATCGCAAGAGTCCTCCGCCCAATTCCAGTTAATTGCCTATCAGCTCGCGGAGCTCGAAGAACTGGCTCTGGGAGAAACTGAACTGAAGACTTTGGATGCAGAGTTTAAAAAACTCAGCCATGCCGATGAAACACTGGACACCTTACAAAGCGCTCTCAAGAGCTGTACTGACGACGAACAAAACAACATCAGTCGATCTCTGGTGCGTATACTTTGTCTACTGAAGGATATTCCCCACCGCGAAAAACCCGTGGATGAAATCATTACTCTACTGGACACAGCAAATATTCAGATCGAGGAGGCCGTTGTTGAATTGCGCGCGCAACTGGACCAGTTCGATGCCAATCCCGAACGACTGGATCAAATCAATCGGCGCCTGACTGATATCCACGCCGTGGCCCGAAAACATAAAATCCAACCTGGGGAACTGGCAGAATTCACCAGCAAGCTGCGTAAGCAGTTGAATCGTTTTCAGTGCAGTGATGAAGAACTGTCCGCTTTACAGGACAAGGATCAGGCACTGCGATCCGAATATCTAGAGTTTGCCCAGACCCTGAGCAAGCAACGACAAAAAGCGGCGAAAAAGTTATCGAGCGCAGTGAACTCCCAGCTTAAAGTGCTGGGCATGGTCGATGCAACATTAGAGGTGAAACTTGAAAAACTGTCCTCTGACCTGCCCAGCGCGAGAGGTCTGGAGGCGTCGGAATTCCTGGTGAGCACCAACCCTGGTCAACCGGCCAAGCCTTTAGCCAAGGTCGCTTCGGGTGGCGAATTGTCGCGTATCAGCCTGGCAATACAGGTAATTACAGCGCAAACCTCCAACATGCCAGCGCTGGTCTTCGATGAAGTGGATGTGGGTATTGGAGGGGGAGTTGCCAAAGTGGTCGGTGAATTGCTGCGAAAGCTTGGTGCATCAGCTCAAATAATTTGTGTAACCCATCAGGCTCAGGTGGCAGGTCAGGGGCATCAGCATTATTTTGTTAGCAAGAAAAGCACACAAGGCAACACTGTTACCCGTATCGACCTGCTAGACGATGATCAAAAAGTGAGGGAACTCGCCCGCATGCTGGGCGGTGACAGCTACAGCCATGAGTCATTGGCCCATGCCGAACAAATGGTAGTAAATAGCTAACTTAAGCAGTTCTTACAAATACCATATAAGTACATACTGTGATCGGTGATCTTAAAGCCATATTTACTGGCGATGGTTTCCTGTTGGTTTTCAATAATCTCATCAAAAAACTCTTCCACCAAGCCACACTTGTTACAAACAATGTGATCGTGGTGATTGACAGAGGTCATTTCAAACACAGAGTGGCCTCCCTCAAAGTGATGGCGCGCAACCAGACCAGCCGATTCAAACTGTGTAAGCACACGATAAACCGTCGCCAACCCTACATCTTCATCTGCTTTCAAGAGAATTTTGTACACATCCTCAGCACTTAAATGTTTAGTGGTAGAGGCTTCCATTATCTGTAATATTTTGACACGCGGCAGGGTCACTTTTAGACCCGCCTTACGTAGCTCCTGGTTCTGAGTAGCCATATTTTGTTCTCAATCAGTGCAGTAATTAAAACCCTAGCGGGATGGTTGAATAAAATAACAATCTTTGTGTCTTATTAGTATAATTGATTGCGCGCCGAGGATTGTTTGCCCAACGCTTTTAGTAGGGTATTATGCCCTTTCGCATTTATTTAGGAAAGTTTGGGCATTAACATATTTGCCCCCGATTAGCTTGAATCACCTATGAAAAGTCTGCCAAAAATTCTTTTACTTGCTGCAAGCCTGCTGTTTCTAGGCGCCTGCGAGACCGGCCCCTTGCAATTTCCGGGCGTTTACAAGATAGCCATTCCCCAAGGAAATGTGATTACTCAGGATATGGTTGATCTACTCAGGCCTGGCATGACCAAGCGGCAGGTCTCTTTTGTTATGGGCACGCCACTGATTCGGGACCCCTTCCATCAAGATCGCTGGGATTTTATCTATAGTTTCCAGCCTGGCGGCGGTGAGAGAGGGCAAGAGAGAATTACTGTGTTTTTTGCCGATGATGCGCTAATCAGCTTTACCGGCGACTTTGTTCCCTCCTCGCAAGCTGGCAACGATCCTTAAAACTCGAATCGCAATCCAACCTCTATAGACCTTCCCGGCGCTGGCGCCAAGTCCTTCAGCAGTGACGTATGATGACGAATCTTTTCGTCTAGTAGATTGTTCGCCTTGAAGAAGAACAACGTTTCCGAATTGGCGAAAGGTATATGGTAATCCGCGTAATAATTCACCAGTGAATAACCCTTGGTACGTGTCTCATTGAACCCTGTATCAGATTGGCTCTGCACTTCGGTCCAGCGTAGCTTCGTCTGCCAATTCACATGAGAATGCTGCAGCTCGAACCCGACACTCAGTGGAGGTATCCGTGGCACGTTACCCTGACTATCAAACTCGGCGCGCACATAGTCGCCAAACAGATTTAGCTCAGTCAAATGATCACCACCACGCCTAAGCGGAAAATTCACCTCCACCTCCATGCCGTAGAACAGGGCATCGCTCTGCTGATAACGAGAGATCTCTACGTCGTCCAAAAAGACGCCAGTGTCGTTAAGGAAAATATAATCGCTGATGTCGTTGTAGTAGAGATTCACCTCGCCCCTTAAATCGCCTAGGTGTTTACGAATGCCAATCTCAAAGTTAGTAGAGTTTTCCACATCAGCATTGGGCATGCCGATTTCTAGGCGCCGTGTTGCAGCGTGCTCGACCAATAGCTCACTTGGTAATTCACCGCAGGCAGTATCGATATTGGAGAACAACTCCTCAACTCTAGCCGAACGCTGGGAATGTGCAACAGAAAACAGCATGTTCGCTTGTTCACTGAAGCGCCATATCGCCGAGGTAGAACCACTCCAGGTGGTGTTTTCGGAATCACAAGCACCTCTGTTCTGCTGCAAACTTTGACTCTCTCCACGCAAACCGAATTCATAGGTGAAGTCGCCAATATCGATACTATGCAGCGTGAACAACGCAAAAGAATCGATATCGGTCCTTGGTATAAAAGCCTCCTCTCCTACAGCGGAGAAATCGCGATGAGAGAAGTGCGTTCCAATTACACCTTCGCGGTTCTCACTGCCAACGAGGTGCAGCACAAATCGACCCTCGAATCCATCATGCTCGAACAGCGTACCCACTTCACCGCTAGGCTCTACTTCCACGTGTTGGTAATCGACGCTACTGAGTCGGCCATGCAATTCCTCGAACCAGCCATCTAGTGGTAACTCCATCTCGATATCTGCTCGTTCCTGCTCCACGGCGATGCGCACGCCCTCTTCCTCGTGGCCCTCTTCCTCGTGGCCATGATCGTGACCCGGAATTCCATATTCATTCTCCAACCGATTCAGCGCGAAGCCGATGTACCCCTCATCGAATATCCAAGAAGCACCTGCAGTCTGAACTGTAGCCCGCATATTAGAATTCGCTAGACGACCACGGCTCTCTAATAGCTCTTCTAGTTCTTCTTCATCCGTTATATCGACACTCGATGGGTTGATTGCGAAGCCGGGCACCTCAACATCGTTGCTCTCGCGGTAGACACCATCGAAGTGCCAAGCGATGTTTTCCGCACCGCCTTCTAGGCGCCCAACGGTCACCTGTTGATCGGAGACGCTATTGTTTCGCGTCTCGACTGTGCCGGTTAGTCCTGAAGGCATTCTCTTAGGAATACGGTTGTCGATTACATTCACCACGCCGCCTATAGCGCCATTGCCATACAGCAATGTAGCCGGGCCACGGATGACTTCTATGCGTTCGGCCAAGGCAGGCTCCAGACTGTTCGCGTGGTCGGCACTGATCGCCGAGGCATCGATATTGCCAATGCCCCCCTGCAACATCTGCACGCGATTGCTGCCCTGCCCGCGAATTACTGGCAAGCCGACACCGGCGCCGAACGAAGCGACAGATACACCGACCTGATCCTGCAGCGTCTCACCTAATGTGGCCGCGACTTTTTCGCGAAGCTCTTCGCCGGTGAGAATGCTCACCGGCATCGCGGTATCCGCGCGCGATCGGTGCAGCGTCGACGTCACGATCACTTCTTCGATAGCTAAATCAGAATGCTCGAGCTCTTGTGCTGCAAGCCCAGTTGAAAACGGTATTGGCAGAATCGCACAGGCAATAATGCTGATCTTTCTGGAATTGAATTTCATTAATCATCTCACACATAACAACTGTAGAATTTATCTCTGGGATAGGTGCAATAAGGTGCCTTAATATTCGCTAGAGACAGCCGATTGATGGCCATAAAATATTTATATGTAAGAAGGAGGACCACGCGCAAAGGCCCTTGCAGGCTTGAAGAAGATTTGATTCTGACTCAGAATTGGAAATGTTTGATGTGTAGTAGGAAGACTTAGATTGGGTGCGTCAGCAACGATTATGTCATCGAGTGAACCTACCTTTAGACAGATCTCACAATCGAACTGTAACTGCAGGTCAGCCTCGTGACTATGTCTTTTTTCCACAGTCTGTGCAAACAATAGGAACAGACTCAGCACTGCCATCAATGGCGGCGATCTGAGCGCCACCATCTGCATTCCTATGTTGCGCACTATACCAGTGCTTGCCTGTGAAGATATTTTCATAACTTTTT
>Ga0302127_10000600_pt1 | contig 20284 bp, 9 predicted proteins | sample CB4_SCM_MG_FD_204452 | JGI IMG/M metagenome (GOLD analysis project Ga0302127, IMG submission 204452) | Marine microbial communities from Western Arctic Ocean, Canada - CB4_SCM | ecosystem: Environmental > Aquatic > Marine > Oceanic | place: Canada: Western Arctic Ocean | collected 2017-09-24
TCAAGGCGAAGGCCAAGGCCAAGGCCAAGGCCAAGGACAAGGACAAGGACAAGGACAAGGACAAGGCCAAGGCCAAGGACAAGGACAAGGACAAGGACAAGGACAAGGACAAGGACAAGGACAAGGCCAAGGACAAGGCCAAGGTCAAGGACAGGGTCAAGGACAAGGTCAAGGACAAGGTCAAGGACAAGGTCAAGGTCAAGGACAAGGTCAAGGACAAGGTCAAGGACAGTCTGGACAGCAAGGACAAGGCCAAGGTCAAGGCCAAGGACAGTCTGGACAGCAAGGTCAGCAAGGTCAAGGATCCCAGCAAGGACAGCAGTCCGGTCAACAAGGCCAATCCGGCCAACAGGGCCAAGGACAGCAAGGTCAGCAGGGCCAACAAGGACAGCAGCAAGACAACGGACAGGGACAGCAACAGCAAGGCGGCCAACAAGGCGGCCAGCAAGGCGACCAGTCCGGTCAAGACCAATCTGGCCAAAACAGCCAGAACGGTCAGAACGAGCAGCAGCAAGGACAGACCCAGAACGGCCAACAAGGCCAACAGGGTCAACAGAACGAGCAGCAGCAAGATCAGCAGCTAGACAACCAGGAGCAAAATGGCGACAACGACAATGATGGTGACGGAATCCCAGACGATATCGACAACGATGACGACAATGACGGCATTGTTGACGATCTCGACCAGAATCCAAACGATCACGACAACGATGGCATCGACGACGCTGAAGACAACGACGACGATGGTGACGGAATCGATGACCGTGAGGAAACCGAAGATGGCGATGACAACACCAACATCTATGACCATGACAACGATGGAATCAACGACGCAGTAGACCTCGACCGTGATAATGACGGTATCGACAACCGCAACGACGTTGGACCAAATGGCGAAGATTACACCCGTGATCACGACAACGATGGTATGGATGATGCAGTTGATGACGACGATGACAATGATAACATCCTAGACGTGGATGAAGTGGGTGGCGTTACTGGCGCTTACCGCTACGACCACGACAACGATGGTATCTGGGACATGGCAGACACGGACGACGATAACGACGGCCTATCTGACTGGTTCGAGGTCAACGACGGCAACGCACTAACTGGTCAGTTCGACCACGATAACGATGGTATCGACGACAAGGCAGACGATGATGACGACAATGACGGCATCCTCGACGAACTTGAAGTTTGAAATCAATAGTTTAACGTGATCAACAGTCGTTAACACACACCCGTCTTCTTGTCGGGTTTGACGATTTCATCGGGGGTTCGCCCCCGGTGAAATCTCCCCCTACTTCTTTTTATGTCATTTTTTTAAAGACGGTATCACTTGTCTGGTAAGTGATACGCGAACTCTTCCGTGATACGATTTAGCACATACGCGAAGCGCGCTTGATATAGAGGGTGCCGGTCACCAATTAGTTCCGGAGATGTCGTTATGCTATCAAATAGACAATATGACCTAAAAATCAATCAGCGCCGCAAGTCTACCTTAGCGGTAACAATCGTATTACTGATGATTACAAGCACATGGCTCGCAATGATCGCAGATTTAAGCGAACCATCCTCTCCAGACACGCAGCTAGTAGACGGAAAGGCCCTTGCGTTAAGCGAGGCCCAATCGACCGACCAAGGTGGGCAGGGCGAATGGGACGGCGGTATGTCGTCGACCTTTGGCCTACAGATGCACGACGCTCTATGGGATTTAGCATGGTCGGATCCTGGGGCGATGTACGGCACCATCGACGACCTCTCAGTTTTAGATTTGAACGCGGGTTATGGTTTGCAATTGGAAGAGTCTCGGGCAGACGATCACGATAACGATGGAATCGATGATTTGACCGATCTCGACGACGATAACGATGGGATATACGATTTACTTGAACGCTTTGATGGTTGTTTTGGAACCGACCCATACGACCACGACAATGACGGCATACTCGATATCGATGATTGGGACGACGATAACGACGGAATTCTCGAAGGGCCTATCGATTATGCAGCACTAGAGGCCCAAGGCCTCGACCCAAGAAATGTCAGTATGCAACGATATCTCGATTCATCTATCATCCACCCTCTGACTGGAAACCCGGTCGGAATAGGCTACCGTGCCGATCAATTACCTTACGACCACGATAACGATGGCGCTCCAGACGAGGATTCTGACGGTTCCGGCGCAGGCCGCTATGACGAAGATGATGATAACGATGGCCGAATCGATCAATTCCGATGGCCTTGCGATTTCGATAACGATGGCGCTCAGGATTACTTTGATGACGACGATGATAACGACGGCGTTTTGGATGTTGACGACTCAAATCCATACAATGCAGCGGTAACAACTTCGATGAGCAGCAGTGGAAATGATTACAATGCATACCGCTCTTGGACATTTAACGAATATCGAGCATACTCAGCAGGTATTAATTTCATAACGCTCGAGGCCAATAGGGTCGATGCAAACGATGATTTCGATTTCGCCGGAGGAACGACCGGTGATGGCGCAGCAGGAACTCCGGCCTTCACCACCATAGTCGATGGCGACCTCGATGGTGACGGAATTCCAAACTTCATCGATCCAGATAACGATAATGACGGAACTCCAGATAGTGCCGATACCGATGATGATAACGATGAACTTCTCGATATGTACGATCCAGATGACGATAACGACGGCATCGCCGATGCTTGTTGGAATATCGATATGAACGGTGACGGATTAAACGATTATACCCGGGAGGATACATCTCCTTACCAAACCCCTGGTGCAAATACCGATGGCATTCCCGGAATCGATTGCGAGATGGATTACGATGCCGATTTAGACGACGATCGATTCCGACCATTCGATAAAAACTACAACGGTATTTGGGATTGGCTCGACCTAGACATGGGAGGCAGCCCGAATCCGGATGATGCGGTTCAGACCGAATTTGATGCGCTAGATTTCGCTTACGATATCGACAACGACCAAATCGAAAATGAAAACGACTCATACCCACTTGACAAAAATTCTGAAGCGTGGATGACTACTTGCCCTTCGATGGTAAACCCCAACCCGGTAACCCCCGATCCTCGTTGTATGACCCAACGAGCTTCGTTTGCCCAATTCAACGATTGGGATGGCGACGGCATCTCAAATTGGGACGATGTTGATGATGACGGCGACGGTATCATCGACATGCTCGATATCGATTGGGATTGTGACCTTGACAACGATGCAGATCTGCACGCACTCAATGGAAGCAAGTACCGAGACGATGGGCCAAACGATCTCGATTCCGATATCGATGGCGACGGATTGACAAACGATATCGATTGGGACGATGATAACGATGGCCTTACCGACCTATACGATCCAGATGATGGAAATTGTGGCTTGGTCGATTTCGATACTTCTGATTCATATGCAACTCCTTACTATCCGATAGGGGATGGAGCAGCACTCGATGGCAGCACAGACGACCAAGGATACACCGATAACACACTCGATTACTGGTCCTTGGTTTTCACAGCAAATCCCTTCGCAGACGTAGTCTTGAATTACAATGGATTCGATAGTACTACCAGCCCGCCAACCGGTGGAACAGTGCCTGAATTTTATTGGTTCATATACACTCGATGGTCTTCATATAATGGCGGAAATGAATGGGACATCGATGCAGATGGCGATTCTCTAATCAACGGTATCGATACCGACCAAGACGCAGACGGCATACCAGATTGGTGGGACCAAGACGAAGGAAATGATGGATTGTACGATGTAGACGATCCAAAGATGGGCGGCACCATCAACATGACATCTTGCGGGTGGACCGTAGGCACCGTTGGTTCTGGATTTACGTGTGGCTATCAATACGCGGTAGCTTACCACATGCCACTTACCGGCACCAATGCTCAATTTGGCTCGCCTTATTCGACCCGTCCAGATGCGATATTCGACCAAGGAAACTTCGCCGGATCTGGCGGAAATAACAACTGGTCTTGCACCTCTGGTGCACTTGGCGGTTGCTGGCATTATGATTTTGCCGGCGATGGCTCCATAGATAGCGCAATAAATTACAACGACATGGTCAATAATCGAGACGCGTTCTTAACTTGGATTGGATTGATAACCAACGCTTGGAACTGGAATTTTGATGGCACAAATAGTTCCGGAGAATTCTTCCCCGATGAATTAGGGGCGGATTTAGTTAAAAACGATATCGATGGCGACATCGATGGCGACTTCACCAACGACACCGTAGATTTAGACGATGATTATGACGGATTATATGATTGGGGTGATATCGATGATGACAATGATGGGATTTGGGATTACTTCGAAGTCGATACCGATGACGATTTGGATAACGATGATGGCCAAGACAACGGCAATTTCTTCGGTGGCTTAAATTGTGACGATTTAGACGATGACGGAAATGACCAAGACGTCGATGGCGACGGTTGGTTTCAAGCGGTTTGGGACAAAGGGCTGATGAGCCAAGGATTGAAAGCTCCAAAATATTACGATGTCGATAATGACAACGATGGAGTTCCAGATTCCGAGGATTTCGACGACGACAATAATGGCATTTCAGATTCCCAGCAAGAATTGATAGCAGGCTGTTTCGCCGGCGAAGAACAGCACCCATATGATCACGATAACGACGGTATCGTCGATTGGGCTGACGACGACTTTGATGGCGATGGCCTCTCAAACCTACTCGAGGCATCAGTTTCAATCACCGCACCATTTGACCACGATAATGACGGCACCCGGGATGATATCGATGATGACGATGATGAGGATGGAATGAAGGATATCGACGAGGTATTGCTATGGCCTCTTCGTTTCGATGCAGAATCAACCAACCCATGGGACCACGATGATTACGGTCAAGGTACCGCAATAGCCAACCCGCTAGATCCTAGCACAGGCCCAGACGCAATCGATAATGATGATGATGATGATGGCCGTGAGGATAACGATTGGGACCATCTCGAGGAGGGCCAAACCTCAGACCCTTGTTATTCCGGTTTACAATCTAGCGATTGGGACCGAGATAACGATTGCAAATTTGATGCCGACGATAAAGCACCGACTTTCATCACTATGAATTTACCAGATACACTCTGGCTAGATGCCCAAAGTCCTTCGATTTTCAGCGGCCATGTCGAGTGGATTAACCCCACCACTTCAACTCTTGAACCGGCTCAAAACCTTCCAGTCCAAGTTCATATAGAATGGACTGGAAATAATACTACAGCGATTGAGACCATCGATGTTTTGACCAATCAATGGGGCAATTTCACCGTCGGCCAATTCCTCTATCCAGAAAACCTCGTAGTTGGTGACAATACCACATACCGAGTCTTTGCAGAGGTTACCGAAATGTTTGCCTTTAATGGCAACCAATCCCAATCCTATTTGATCGGCGTTGAAGCAAACCTCACCGTCGACTATTCGGCTTGGACCTATTTCCGTAGCGATGAACAACCGTTCTGGCTTGATTTCAAAGCACACTATTCGGCAGACTGGGTCCGAGGATTCTATGATAACCGAGTCAACCATGCTCCGATCACCTTCGAAATCGTCGGTGGACCTTTCGGAAATAGAAGCGTTCCTTCTAATTTCTCAGGCTTCGGTGGCGATGGATATCGAACCGATGAGGACGGATGGGCCTCTTTGACTTTCATCCAAAACCTTGGCGCCAATGGAACTTGGAAACAAGTTAGGTGGAATTCGACCATGGATAACGGTGTAGGTATAATTCCAGGCGGATACGAAGAGATCATTTGGAATGACCTTTCTAAAATCCACGATGTTTTAGTCGACAGCAGTGGAACTCCAGTTCGTTATAATTATACCAATACAAGTTTGCCAGCAGGAGACATCGAGATAACAGCACATGTCAATCCAAGTCTTGCCGATGAATGGCCATTCCCTTACCTCAACGGTGATTCTACCGATCCATTCCCTGTTCGAATCATGCACCGAATGAATATCGAAGGCGAAATGGTAGTAAACGGAACGAATGCAGTTTACTATTGGGATGGAACCGTCAATAACGGCGATGGTACCTTCGGGAATTGGGCGACTCTTTTCAACGAACAAGCTCTTAACGCATCAGGAATTTCATATAATGACGCAAAGGTTTTGAAGCCCTACCCGTCTTTATGGGACGGAAATTTATCTAATTTAACCGGCGAAGCAACCCGATTGAGAGGATTCATCGAGGTCGATAATACGACCTTTGATTGGAAAATCGCTTTGGTCAACGGGGGCGATTCGGACTTACCACCATGTGGACCGATCGACCCAACCGACCCAAGCAGCCCGATCCGTTGTGAAATTGTGCCAGAGATGAATACCGGGGATTCCTTGGAGGTCATTGGCACCGTAACCAATCGTACCAACGATGCATGGGATCAAGACCCGATTGCATTACAGATCGATATAGACCATAACGGCGAGTTCGCCGGAAGTCAAGAGACAGCATATACCCAAAGGCCAGTAATGGAAGATGGCGATGCAACCTTCGAATATAATTGGACTTGGTATTCTCAATACGCCGCTGGAACATATGGCGTAAGAGTTGATTTCACCAATAACGCATATTATTTTACCGGGAATTCAACCACTTTGGCAACAACCGGGGCATATATCAACGTAACAATCGTTGGAACAACCCAATTCCAAATGACTAGCGTTCCCCGCTTATATCGAAACTCTTCGACTGTGATTGAAGCAAGATTACTCGACAATTCACTACAACCCGTCAAAGGCGTACCGGTTTCTTGGGATTGGTCCTTCGATGGACGAAACGGAGTAAATTATACTGACGACCTAGGGATATTTGCGATACCATTCGACATTAACACAACCGATTCCCTTGGAAATTACACTTTGCAATTTGAGTATAACGGCGACAGGTCGATGAAAGGAAATATTGCGACCCAAAGCGTTTGGGTCGTTTCCAGAACCTACCTAAACGTCATAAGTTCAGATCCAAATATACGTCAATCTGGCGATAGATGGGTCTTTACCGCTCAGATAACAGACGATAATAAGACTTCGATAATCAGAGACTCCGGCGGTTTGGAATTATCAGGACCAAATAGTCCGAACGGAGGATTGGTCGACGTGATTTACGAAGGTCAAGACTTCGAGGGTGTAATGCACAGGCAGGTCATCGCAACCATCGCTCCAAACGCAGGTTTGATCTCCTTACCCGAGCCTCAACAAGATGATAGCCACCTCTGTTTTTATGATGGAAACGGCGATGGAATTCCAGACCGGGACGCAAGTGGAAATAACGATGGCCAATTGGACGATGCGGAATCGATCGGTTGCTTGAAAGCAAATGTTTCACCGCTCAGTCCTCAACTATTACGCGAAGACCCAGATAGTTTCCTGCCCGATGGGTTTGGGCCGGTCTCAGTATACTTGAGATTCCGCGAAAACCTTCCCCACGAAGGCTGTGGAATCCTAGAGCCGGCGTATCTTTCGATGCAAGGCAAGTGGGATCCGTGTACTGACTTGATTGGAAATGACCACTTCCGGGTCCAGATGGCTTACAATGCCAACGGATTCTCTGTCATCGGACGAACCGCGATGGACGTAGATGATCAAATCGTATACACTAGTGAAATCGACCCCCTTACCGGCGATGTCGTTGCTAAACCGATGGTCGTTACCGGAAAATTATTCGATGAGCTAGATACTAATCTAACCTATCGAAATATTCGAGTAAATTACGAAATGGTGAACAGCCCGGCTGGACCGGTCGCATGTATTGGTGGAATGACCGACTTTGACGGAAACTTTGCAATCACCTGTCCATTGAGCGACGTTACTGCAGGTGTAGCAAGGGTTAGCGTAATCTATTCTGCTTGGGACAATAACGATGCGTACCGCTACCAAAACAAGACCGTTCAAACCGAGTTTGCGGTATTTTCGAACTCGACTTTACAGATTTCCGAGGTCGGACCGTTCAAATCGAGCGTCGAGACTTTCGTCGCAGCCAATGGAACCGCTTTCCCGGTTTTGTACCTCAAAGAAAGTTTCCACATCGATGCGGCTCTCACCCAGTCTAATGGGCAAGCTGTTGGCGGCAAGTGTCTCAACATCTACTTAGATCCAACCAAGAATGTTCGCCCTCTTTCCTCGATAAGTACCCGAGAATCCAATGGGATGGTCGAATGGTTTAGTGGCGACCCAACTCAAAACCCTACTCTGAAAGGGGTCGAGACAACCGGTGGAGAATTGGAAGGATTCAGATTGCTCAGAGTGGCATTTGAACCGACTCTAAACGTCCCTGGTGGTTGTGATAAGGATACTGCTAACGTGTTGAATGGATCTTCGATGGACATCGTAGTTTTGGTCAGAAGTCGAGTTGACCTCCAAGTTAAGACCACTTGGTCTAATAGCGGAGAAAACGGACTTGATATCGATCAAGACGTCGTCGGCGAAATTGCATTATTGCGCGACCGCCTAGATTTGGCTGTAGAGAACGAAGAGATTTGGTTTATTCGCCAATATTGGGACCGCGATGGCAACGAGTGGGTTACAGAAGGAAAGAATGAATCCTATACTAACGAACAAGGTATTTCAGGATTCACTTGGAAGTTCGCTGGAACCACTTGCGAAGGTGAGCCTTGTGCTGGAGAATGGCGAATTATTGCATATTATCCCGGTTCTACTTTCTTTGCAGAATCAACCGAAAATATAACTCATGAAGTCCACTATCAAAAGACGAAAATCGTCGATCAAAGTAGCGGACTTTTCACACCTTCTAACATCATGGCACTTATGGTTATTCTACTAGGTGGATTAATCGCTGGTGTGATGTATTACCAGAGAGTTGTGGCAAGACGCCAAGTCGAAGCATTGAGGGGAATTCTAACCGATACCATGTTACAATTGCAAGCAGCTAACGAGTATATCGCTATCATCTTCGATTGTTATAAACAATTGGTCAAGCACTTCCGCCGCCACGGATTCATGAAGAAGGTCTACGAGACCACCCGTGAATTCGAGAGTGCGGTGCGCGATGCATTCCATATGGTTCCTGCAGACCAATTGGATGGATTCATCGCAATCTTCGAAGAGGCCCGTTATTCAGACCACGAAATCGGACCATCCCACCGCGACCGTGCAAGCCAAACCCTTGGTGCAATCACCCAGAGTTTAGCGATGGCATTAGGCGATGGAGGCATGATCACTAGAAGCGAGACCCATGAGGCAAAGCTCTATGGAAACCTGACCAAGGCTGGCGAATTTGTCGCTGCAGATGGAAGCGTCATGCAAGCAGGCATCGACGAAGATACTGAGAATTCAAACTTCAAAATTTGAAGCCAACGGCCAAATCACCCCTCTGCCTGAAGGCGCAGGGTTGATGAGTGGTGTCCTGTGTGCCTTGTGCATGAGCGACTGGAAGACCCTAATCGATCAGGCGATGGCGCAAGAGACAACCGACACGATTGGAGCCCATGGTACGTACGGCCAAGCCGTGCGGGCAGCATTGGCAAATGCCCAATTATTACTCACGGATCTTGAAGCAGCCCAAATTATCGAATCGATATATGGCGCCCTAGTGGCATATTCGCAACAAGTGATGTTGAGAATGAAGGCTGAAGACCCAGAGGTTGGCGGAGTAGACCACGCATTCCGTGCTGGCCAAGCATACGGCGTCAGTTGTGTTCTCAACCACCTTATCGACCAACTTACCGATGTTGCTGCGATTACCGCACTTGAAGCTCTCGATGATTTCTCCGATACCTTACACGACGAAATTGTCGTACAAGCCCGGGCCGCAGGTCTGACCATTGAATTGCTCGACGCTAAGGGCGATGTCCTCTTTAATTGAGGAAATTAGATACAAAACGCTGTACGTCGACGCGATGAGCGCCTCCCACGCGTCGGTGCCTTCATAACAGGGAGGCTGGTCGCCGGGTTGCTTCAAAAGCATCGAGGGAGTCATATGAGTAGACCTGTAAACAAGACAAATCCAAATCTCGTCAATCTTATTGGCGATTTGAAGGCACAGTCGCGTGATACTGGAGCTGCGCTATGGCGAGATGTCGCAATGCGTCTTTCAAAGAGTCGCAAGAACTGGGCAGAACCTAACCTTAGCCGCTTGAGCCGCCATGCCCCAGAGGGTGCTACCATCCTCGTTCCAGGCAAGTTGCTCGGCAGTGGAGAAGTTTCTGCAAAGCATGACGTCGCCGCCTACAGCATCAGTGCTAGTGCCCGTGAGAAAATAGAGGCAGCCGGAGGAAGAATCCTTTCTTTGGCTGACCTTATGAACGAAAACCCAAGTGGATCGGAGGTGTTTATCCTTGGATGATACAACTTTCGTATTCGATGCGGATGGATTGGTTCTAGGCCGTTTGGCCAGTACCGTAGCAGATCTTTTGCTAAAATCTGCCCGTGCGGGTAATAGCGACAAAGTCGTTATCGTAAATGCCGAAAAGGCTGTCGTCAGCGGCAAGACCTCCTCGGTATTTGCAACCTATCATGCCAAGTATGAACTAAACCACGCTCGCAAGGGACCTTTCTTCCCTCGAATGCCGGACATGATTATCAAGAGAACCGTCCGTGGTATGTTACCATACCAGGCAAAGAGTAGTGGGCGCCGTGCTTTACGCAATCTTCGTGTTGAGATCGGATGCCCAAGTCATCTATCGGCCGACCTTCCAGAAGGCCATGCCCAAGGAGATGACAGTAAGATTCGCCGCAGTCTTCCACAGCGCTTCGTACGCTTGGGAGAGATCAGCGCCAACCTCGGCGCACCTGCACACCGTTGGAACGGAGGTGAGCAATGATGGCTCGAAAGAAAAAGGTCGTACAAACCTCAGGAAAGCGCAAGACAGCAGTTGCCCGTGCAACCGTAAAAGCAGGCAAAGGCAGAGTTCGTGTCAATAGCGAACCTATCGAAATCCTCCAACCATCTCTCTCTCGTCGAAAGGCGATGGAGCCTCTAGTCATTGCAGACGCTATGAAGCGTCTAGCAAAGGTAGACATCAACATCTTGACCCATGGTGGAGGCATCATGGGACAAACCGATGCAATCCGTACCGCAATCGCCCGAGGCTTAGTTCACTATAATGGTGGAGCGGAAGGGGTCGACGAAGAACTTCGTGATGAATACCTTCGCTTCGACCGCAGTCTATTGGTAAACGATCCACGACGCAAAGAGGCCAAGCACCAGCTCGGTCGCGGTGCTCGACGCAAGAAACAGAAATCTTATAGGTGATATTTAGATGATTATTCCAGTACGATGTTTTAGCTGTGGCGGTTTAATCGCCCACAAGTGGGAAGAGTTCAGCGTGAAGAAGGACGCAGGAATCGATGTTGCAGTAGCACTCGATGAAGTCGGTCTCGACCGATATTGCTGCCGCCGAATGTTTGTTTCACACTTAGATTTGATCTTCGAAGTTGCACCTTTCAGCAAGGCACGAACCAATTAAGAGTTACTTTACACTCCCAAAATTACACTTGGGCCCGTGGGTTAGCTTGGCCTATACTTGGCGGCTGGGGGCCGTCAGACCCCAGTTCAAATCTGGGCGGGCCCATTTCAACAATACTTAGCGGGCCCGCACAGATTTGAACTAAGCGTGTGCTGTACGATTCTCAACGATACGGCTGCACACGCGATGGTTCAGAGTTTCACGCTAAAAAAAGCAAATTGTGAAACTCTGGTACAATTATTATCGGGCGGGCCCACTTCAACAATACTTAGCGGTCCCATTTTTTCAATTCAATTTGAACTCACTCATTTCTAGCCGAAAGATAGCCCGGTAATGGCAGGTTTGAAGACAGATGAGCAAAGAGACGGCAGTATGCGTGTAAGGGCAGTACTCCTGAGTTTGTTGATGGTCGTATCTTCGTTAACAGCGGTTATCGCCGCCGATGTGGTCACGACCGGTGATGTTGAAATATCTGGAAACCATACAATGACTGGTAATTATACGGTTAGCCATGGGACTACTCTTACCATTAAATCGGGAGCGGTCGTCGATATGGCCGATTATTGGATGAGGGTCGAAGGAACCCTCATCGCCGACGATTCTACCATCATGTCATCGACCCAATCAAGCGGAGCAGGCAGCCATAATGCCGGGGTTTGGAGAGATATTACCGTCGCATCGGGCGCTACTGCAACTTTGAACAACGTCACGATTTCCAATGCTAAATCCTGTATGATCATCGAGGGCACTTTAAGTGCGACCGATCTCAATATCGAGGATTGCTTGCTCGGATTGGAATTGCGTGGAAGCGCAATTATCAACGGATTGAGCGGGGCTGCCATCGACCACGATGGCGTACGGATTAGCGGAACAGCCGCTATCGCTAATGTCGACTTTTCTAGGATGAGCGGTGGGATTCAATCGACCGGATCACTCACATTATCGAATGCCCAATTCGATGAGGTAGGAACCGCTATTGCAATCGATGCTGGCGATGCCGACATCGCCGATATTACTTTGTTGAGCGGAATTGCCAATGCGATTCGACTTTCTAGTGGAGTAACGGGAGATTTGGATTCAATGACCGGCTCCGCAGTAGTAGCAATCAGCGGTTATGAAGTGGACGGTTTCGAATTGTCGAATCTTAATATGAGCGGCGAGAGATTGATCAATTCTTGGTCGGCTGGAAATATTACAATCACCGATTCATCATTCACCGGCACCAGTGCTGAAGTCTTGGTAGATGTTAGGACTGCAGGAAATTTAACCCTTGAATCAGTCGAACTCGACGGTGCTTTTTTCGACTCAAAAGGGGGCTCTTTTGATGCTCCATGGAATACCATCGTTTTATCGGGTAGTGGCGAATTCTTACTCGATAGAGTTGAATTAGAAGCGGCAAATACCGGAATTACCGCAACCGGAACCGGTCGAATATCCATATTAAATTCACAAATAAACTCCGAATCAACCGGTCTAGATTTATCGGGCATGGCATCTTCGTTGGTCGAGAATAGTTTCATCAATGTAACCTCAGACGGAATTAGGGGCATCAATATCTTACAAGGATTACACACGATGAATAATCTTGAGGTAAATATGCCCTACAGCCAATGGGAATCGGGCAGTATTGGCATCGAAGCTTGGTGGTCAGAGATCACCATGGAAGCGGTATATATCAATGGGTTTGAACATTCTATCGATCTTCACGATTCATTATTGGGAGCCGAGAATTTAGAATTATTCGACTCTTCAGTCGGAGGATTAAGTCTCAATAGTAGCATGGCTCAAATCGATGAATTCAGTACTAGAATTAACGATGTCGGGGCAATTTTGTCCAGAGCATCAACCCTGATAGTAAAAAATTGGACATCTAGCCTTCACGATTCCACTATCGATATTGGAGCCGAAAGTAGCGCGACAGTATGGGGCTGGCAATGGTCCAATAATGCCGAAGACGATGCTATCGGTTCAGGTGACTTACTCTATACAACAATTGGAAATCCTTCACTAAATGTCGGCTCAGCAACCGAGATGCACGAAAATATCGTTTCATTTGAAGATCTGGTTGGCAACTCAATCGATGTTGATTGGCAAGTAAATGGATTTGAAGGCGCATCAACCGGTGGAACAGATACTCTTCCAATTTCAGAAACGGTCAGCACCGTTATCGCAACCTATGGCGGAATCGGAGTAAGATCAGATCTGGCCGGAAGCGTAGGAGCGACCCATACAATTCAAGTCCCAATCATGCCACTTGATGATTGGACCATTACCTCTGGTATCGATGTGGTTTTAGGCCCAACCCCTGATGGTACACCCCATATGGCTGCAGGAAATATTACCATCAATAATGGAGCAAGTTTGCATCTTGCCGATAGTATTCTTAGCCTAGAAGACTTTGCAAGCCTTAACATCGTAGATGGCGGTGTATTTTCGGCTACAAACGGTAGCCTAGAGGGCGAAATAATAGCAGCAGGAGAGGGAGCAATCAATCCATTGGACGAGAACACTTTGTCGATAGACGGCGATACTACATGGGATTGTGTATCGGGTGCCGATGCTTATGGAATCGAATTCTTAGGTGATTTAGACATCACTAGTTCATGCGACCTCGCCATCCATTCGAGTAAGGTTATCGGCGCAGTAAGCCCTTCGGCCTTTGCCAGCCTCTCGGTCCAGAACACTTTGTTCATCACGGTACTAGACAAAGGAGAACCGATACCAGGTGTTTCTATCAATATCGCTGGGAATATTGGAAGCACAGACTCAGAAGGTAAAACTTCTCGCAACGTAACCTCGAGATATACCGACGCCTCATCTACTACCTGGGCTGGTTTGATGACGGTTCAAATGCAAAATAATGGCTTGACCGACTATTTAGCGTGGGATACAAATGAATCAAAATCTCATACATTCATGGTTTCAACCATAACCGCAGGAGCCATCAGCGATTGGTTGGTCTTGGAGAAGATATGGAGCCCATATTATCTCTCAGGTGACCTCACGATACCTCAAGGTCAAACCATGACCATCCACGACGGAGTGCAGGTCAAAATTACCGACACCACCACTATTTCGGTTGAAGGGATTCTTGAAGCCGGGTCCTCAACACTATCTTCGGTAGGTGGAGGAGCCCGTTGGGGCGGCTTGATTATCGGCGACAACACCGAAACCAGTGTTAGCCTTCTGGGAACAAATCTCCTCGAAGGCTCACCTCTACTAACCATCGACGGCCAAGCCGATGTGGTTCTCAGTGCAGGTAGACTATCCCGTTCGAGCGGTGGGGAGCCATTGGTACGAACTTCGTATTCTTCAAGCGGCACACTATCGATGATAGGAACTACACTCTCAGATGCGGCATCATATTGCTTAGAATTCCAAGGAGGAATAGAAATAGATCTCCAAAACTTGGACACAAGTTCCTGTAATGACGGAACGATTTGGGCCCAAGCTATCGACCTAAATATCGATGGATTTGAAGCGAGCAATATCATCACACTCAACCAGGTATCAGGCCATTTAAACGATGTATCAGCTTCGATGATGATCGTGGATAATAACGATGGATTGGAATTATCTAATCTTGAAATTAGCGGGACCATCGCCGGAGAAAACAACCGAGACATTTCGATATCATCTGCAATCGCATCAAATATTATTTTAGAATCTAGTGCCGGGAGTTTTAGCGGATTGGAAATAAATTGCGGAGGAAGCGGGATTGGATTCAACTCGAGCCAAGGCAGGGCATCTTCTGGAATCTTGATCAGCGATTCAAAAATTGAAAACTGCACCCAGGCAGTTGGATTGATGAGTACTGGAGAAACAGCCCAAATCGTTTTCGATTCAGTTATTTTAGAGTCCTTGGTCGCTTTGACCAGCGATGGCTACGATGTTTCATTCACAGGAGGTCAAATCAACGGATCGCTTGCTATTACCGCAGCAATAGCCAATCTATACGATGTTGAGCCAACATCTTACAATGTTGTTAGTGGCGAGATTTGGATGTGGACCAGCCACGTTCTCGACATTAGAATGGAATCGATTACGACTGAGGCTAATATCGAAATCGAAACATTGGGTTGGAGCGCACAATTCCAAGGAAGTTCAGTTTTGGTAAAAATCCCATTCAAACACGTGGATGACGCGGGAGAAACATCGTCCGAGACCGCGGCAATAATTGCATTTACCAATACTTCGCCTCAATTGGAAATAACTGCTGAAATTGGCCCCGGTGCATCGTATTTAATCCCTATAAATCTGATTTCAAATCAAGCTCCAAATGTCGAGATTATTATCCCAGATGATGGTTTTAGAATTATGGAATCATTACCGATCAAGATTTCAGCTTTGATCGATGACGACCTATCGACCAACGATAAACTTGAGATAAAATGGCAGGTTATCCAAGGCCAAACCGTCCAAATGGAATTATCCGGAGAAACCAACAATGTCACCGATCTCACGGCCGGATTATATGTTTTGAAATTGATAGTTACCGATGAACAAGGCTTGACCTCAACCGACACTCTCTCATTCGAGATCACTTTATTGGATAGTGATGGTGATTGGATATTATCTTGTGATAGCGAGACTTGGTACGATAGAGACGAAGTCCGAAAATGTGGACCTAATCTATATGACGAAGACGATGATAACGACGGGGTGATAGATAGCCGTGACTCCTATCCAACCGATGCTTGTGCAAGTTTGGATAGCGATAACGACGGCCACCCAGATACTCTTCATTGTCCATTAGGCATGACTACCTGGCTCTTTGAAGACCAAGATGACGATGGTGATGGAATCCCTGACTTTTCCGAAACAACCGAAAGCGTAGAATCTCCGATGAACCCGATGATTTTGGTATTCGCTTTTGTTCTTATCGGAGCCATTGCGTTTGTCTTGATGCGCAAACGCCGGGCGTGAATCGATGGCTGTACCCGCCACAAATTTACCAGATCCAGTAATTATGGCTCAGATTTGTGTAAGTATTTTAGGGATTATCGTAATTTGGGATGCTTGGTGGTTGGGCCAAGCTCGCAAGGACATACCCAATCTGGGTGAATTAGGTAATCTTGGCTTTGCGTGGGAGTCCGAAGGCTCGCACGAGGTTAGTAGGCAATGGGCGAATTTAATCACATTAGCTGCGATGATGGCTCTGCCGTGGTTATTGGCTCAAATGAGTGATACACCGATGATTTGGGTCTATATTTGGGACGGGCTATTGGCATTGCATTTGATATCATTATTAATTCCGAAGCGTTATGCAATCACTTCGACCCATCTATTTGCAGATGGACAAAAATTTGAGTGGGGAGGCTTGCGATTACCAAAACGTCAGCCCAAACGTAGATTAATTATTTTGAGAAAAGGCTGGGGGCCGTTTGCCCCACTGCCATTAGGCGGTTCATATTCAAATTTGGTTGTAGCACATGGGCGTATTCAAAGCATTCTTGGACAAGAGGAATGAAGTGAACTCGTGATTTTCGGCGGGCCTCGCCGGTGAAATATTTATAGCAATATGCTACTTGAAAATAGTGCGAAGTACTTGATAATTATAATTGCCATTTTATTTGTTGGGCTCGCAAGGATAATCTAGGCTAGGCTCTAGGACTAAGCCTATGGAGTGGACCAAGAGCGGCGACGACTTATTTGTTCGACTAGATCCCGGCGAGGAAATCCATGCTTCTTTACGAGCTTTAGCCGATGAGGCTGGGTTTGACGCTGCGGCGATTACCAGCGGAATCGGCAGGACTAGAAATAACCAATATGGCCATATGTCCGATGAACATATTTACTATCGAAACACTCACATCCCCGGGGCTGAATTGGTTTCGATTCAAGGTAATTTGGCCCGGCTTGAAGACGGTTCTGCATTCACCCATATCCATGCCACTTGGTGCAATGACCAGTACGTGGTATTTGCCGGTCACATGTTTGAAAGCACAGTTCATGTTGTGGCCGAGATCCATTTGAGAATACTCTCAAAAGCGCTAATGACAAGATGCCCAGTAGAAAATAGTGAGTTTGTGGCTCTGCGTTTTTCGTGATGTTCATAGCCTTCGGCTCGGGTGAGTAATCATGGCCGAACTATCGCGCATAGCCGACTTGGCCAAAGCGATAAATTACCATCGAGAATTGTATTATAACCACTCTGCCCCAGAGATTTCCGATATAGAATTCGATGCTCTTTGGGCTGAATTAACCGAATTAGACCCCTCGAATTATATTTTACATCAAGTTGGACCAGAGCCATTACCGGGCACGGTAAAGGTAGACCATCTGTTCCAAATGAGGTCTTTGGACAAAGGAACTAGCGACGCAGACATCATCCATTTCGTAAGTAAATCTACTTTTGGTGCAAACAGATATATCGCCCAGCCGAAGCTGGATGGTTCAGCACTTTCACTCGAATATATCAAGGGAAATCTTCACCGGGCTGCGACCAGAGGGAGCGGCCAAAGAGGCGAAGATGTGACCCTTAACGCTAAATTGGTAGCAAATATCCCAGCCCGACTCAATCACCCGGTCGATTGTCACGTCCGAGGTGAGGTAGTGATGCCGCTCGATGTCTTCAAGGTAAAATATAGCGAGGTTTCACCAAACCCTCGCAATTTGTGTTCTGGCGCCCTGAGGCAAAAACACGGTGATGGCAAGGCCGAAGCCAGAGATTTGGTTTTCCAAGCCTACGATGTGAAATTTCCGAACGACTCGCCAGTTGTTCAATATGATAGTCAATTATTGGAATGGTTGACCAGTGCTGGTATAAAACCGGCTCCCTGGACGATTTTTGAAGGCGAAACCCCCCAGCAAGAAATGATATCCCACACCCAAAAATGGGTGGACAAAAGGGCAAATTACCCCTTTGAAATAGATGGCATTGTGTTCAAATTGGACGATTTAGCAAGCCGGGAAAATCTCGGAATGACCGCACACCACCCCAGGTGGGCTCTGGCGTGGAAATTCCCTTCCCAAACCGCTCAAACTGTATTATTGGATGTCGATTGGCAAATCGGACGAACCGGTGCGATCACCCCGGTAGGAAGGATTGCCCCACAGAAGGTAGGTGGGGTGACCGTTGAAAATGTAACTCTACACAACGTGGGCGAAGTCGAGCGATTAGAGTTGAAACTTGGCGATAAGGTCACCATCACCCGACGCGGCGATGTTATCCCGAAAATAATCGAAAACCTCGGACCTGCTTATGATGAAGACATAAAAAACAGATTTCATGCCGATGGTTCAAAATTTGTTGGTCAACTGAGTCATAATATTATTGAAATACCAAGTAATTGTCCTGCATGTGACAGAGAATTGGTAATCGATGGGGCGTTTTTAAGATGCATTTCACTCGAATGTGAAGCCCGGACCAGCCGGGCAATCACCTATTGGTGTCGAAGTTTGGAGATGGATGGAATCGGCGAAAAATTAGTCGACCTATTATTGGATGAAGGATTGATTTCATCGATTGCCGGGCTGTATTCACTTACCAAACAACAGCTATCTTCACTTGAGAGAATGGGCGATAAAAGCGCAAAAAACGTGGTTGATGAATTAGCCAAAACCCGAACTCTCAGCTTGTCTAAATTCCTCCACGCCTTAGGCATGGAGCGAATTGGCCCAGAGGTTGCAACCATTTTCGCTCAACATTTTGCAACATTGGATTCAATCCTAGAGTGGGTTGAAAATGGCGAATTAGAGCAGGTTACTCAAATAGTTGGCATCGGGCAAAAGGTCGCCTTAATCTTCAAACAAGGAATTACAAAGCGCCGTCAATCAATCCTCGACCTAGTAGAATTCATCGACGTTGAAGCTGAAGCGATATCGCCGAGCGGCCCACTTGAGAACCAAAGTTTTTGTATTACCGGAGCACATTCCCGCTCCAGAAAGGAGATTGCGTTAGGAATTAAAAATGCTGGCGGAAAAGTTGTTGGTAACATTTCGAAAAACCTCGATTATTTGGTTGCAGGAGAGAATGCGGGGAGTAAATTACTCAAAGCAGAAGGGCTTGGTATAGCGATATTGACCGAGGTTGAATTATTTGATAAAATAACGCCGCAAAAACCAACCAACCCCAAAACCCTATTCGATTTCTGACCATTCGCAGTCGATTTAATAGCAGAACTCACCAACAACCAACCATGCGTCGTACAACCGCTTTGCTATTGGTCCTCGTTTTGGCTGCTTCTTACGCAGCCCCTGCAGCTCAAAGTAGTTCAACTGGTAAATTCAATACTACCAGCGGTTGCAGTTGCCATTATGGCTCTAGTTCAACCGTTAGTTTGACCGGGACTCCAACCGATTATACACCGGGCCAAACCTATTCGTTGACCATTTCGGTCAGCGGCCAACCGGGCAGCAAAGGCGGCTTTTCTCTAAATGTCAATGATGGGGCTTTTAGTAATCCAGGGACATCAGCCAAAGTAAATTCCCAAGATACCCGCCAAGCAACTCATTCAAATTCTAATCAAAGATCCTGGACACTTGATTGGACCGCTCCGACCTCAGGCTCTGGCACGGCAAGTTTCACCTTTGCTGGAAACGCAGTAAATGGTGATGGAAATCAGTCCGGCGACGCACCATCTACTGGATCGAAAAATGTCCCAGAAGGTTCTGGAACAAATAATGCCCCCTCTGTTTCAAACATATTGCTGACGCCTTCACCCGCTTATAGCACAGATTTACTGCAAATGAGTTATTCTTATTTTGATTCGGACGGCGATCCTGAATCGGGCACCGAAATTCGTTGGTATCGCGATAGTAGTATTCTGACCTTGAGAAATGACGAGACCACCGTCCCCGATTCGATGACAGCTAA
>Ga0302127_10000601_pt1 | contig 20270 bp, 18 predicted proteins | sample CB4_SCM_MG_FD_204452 | JGI IMG/M metagenome (GOLD analysis project Ga0302127, IMG submission 204452) | Marine microbial communities from Western Arctic Ocean, Canada - CB4_SCM | ecosystem: Environmental > Aquatic > Marine > Oceanic | place: Canada: Western Arctic Ocean | collected 2017-09-24
TTATTGTGTAACATTTAAATTATATATGGTAAATAAAATGATAACTTTTAATTCATTTCAATCCAAAGTATTAGCGCAGTCAGCGGTTAAGCCTTCTTTCATAGCCGCCGGGATCCGGGGTGAAGGGGAAACCCCTTAGGGGTTGAATTAAAATACCACACCAACGTCGTTCGTATCCACCCCGTGCTCGGGGACGAAAAAGAGGAATAGAAATGGAGAATAAAAAGAGCGGCAGAACCGCATTTAACATGGAAGGAAAAGCTATGACATTGAAACAACGAACAGCGCGACATCGAGCCGCTCACCCCAGAGACAAGATCTCTTTTGGCGAGAAACCGGTCTCGAAACCAAAGAAAGCCGTCAAAAGCGCCGTAAAAGTTGAAGATACGCCGCCAAAGAAGACGGCGGGTGAAGCCAAGAACGCTACCAAAATAACAGAAGCGGCACTTCAAAGTCGCCAAAATGAATCACCTTCGACTATGATTCGTTGCGTAAAATGCGGTACAGTTGCGAATAGGCACAGGGTTCGCATAGGCGACTGTCACACGGAACGCTACGGAAAGGGAGACTATGGTCAAACATACAGCGGCGGAAAAGGACGGGGAAGGCTCCATGGCATTTGATCGGACGAGAAATAAAAGGAGGAACAACCGATGAGCGAAGAATTGGAATTTACTTGGTTGAACGTAGCAAGTTCACCATTCATGAATGAACTTTACAACGATGATGACCCGGCCTTTTACCTCGACCAGGTTGCTCAGATTATGCTCGGCGCATTGGCAAAATTAGCAATGATGCTTGAAGACTGGCCTGAAGTTCAGCAGCGTGTCGACCGATGCTGGAAAAAAATCCCTTCGATTGTTGCCCACTATCAAGGAGCCATCACCATCAAGCAGAATCCGATAGCATCGTTCTCATTGCTGCGCGATTCATTGAAAGGCATCTTGACTTGTATCGAAGCAATCTCCATGGAACACGAGGATGAGCCCCCGAATGCTTCGTCTTTGGAAAACCTTACTTTGTTAATCGATGTTGCAAGCGACCATTTCCGTGCAACATCCCATGACATCAACCATTCAATGCTGAAGATTGGAAGCATTGTTTGCCTCACCCACCTCTGCTTTGAGCAATCGAGTCTGACTGCAGTACTGTTTGAAAATACTACGCCGATGCTTGCTCATAGGCTTGCAAACATGGATTTGGACAAGGTTGGCAATATCACGCCGCATGCTCAAATCAGTAGATTTCCACTTTTGGTCGGTTTACTATGGTCAGTTAAGGATAAATGGATTAACCAGCTTGAAAATCATATTGGGCTGGATGCCATCGGAATCCGAGCTCGATTATTCGACGCACTGGAGGAAGAAATATATCCTGGCATTGCCCGCCTTATGGGTGAAGAAGGATATGCTTTCCCGAAATGGGCCAGCAGTCTTCTCCCTGGTAATTACGATTGGTCTTCAACGTCCAGAGGTGCATGAGTTATGTTTTGCCCGGATTGCGGCTCGCTTGGTTTCATCACAAGAAACATGTTCTATTGCCCCAGTTACAAATGCGGAACCCGTTGCGATGCTAAACTTTCGCTGATTCCCGATTTGGTAATATCTTCCGGCTGCTCCTTACATTCGAACCGGATTTGTCAGACAAGCGGGTGCACAACATCAACTTATTCTAGCAACACTCGATTTTGCTCAAACTGCAGAGGGAAAGGATTTATGATGCCAGGAAAGCATTATCGAAGTTGGCCATGGTAACCACATAGACTGATGGATTGATGACGCCCGCTTCCTTGGCCAACACATGGTCGAGGTCACGGTGCTCGGTATTGCACAGGACGGAGGCCATCCGCAACCAGGGTGCCTCCGTCCATGTTGTGCTAATTTGACAGAGCAACACTATCCAGTCTCGTTGGGCATTCGTAGCGATGAAGGAACTAACATCCTGATCGAAGCAACGCGACACCTCGGAGATCAATTCACTCTTTGGGGCCAAACTAATGTTGATCATCTCTTGCTTACACATGCCCATTTTGGACACGTCGATGGCCTTGGCCTGTTCGGCCGTGAAACGCTTTCAGCACAGGGCATTAATTTGCACGTATCAGAAGAAATGTACCACCTTGTTGACCAAACTCCACAGTGGAATTTAATGGTTCAGCAAGGTGTGTTCGAGATTCAAACATTCGCAGTCGGCACTTCACTGTATAACAAGGACGAAGTCATAATCGAACCCGTTCGAATACCTCACCGGGATGAACTTTCAGACATGCATGCGTTCATCATACGAGGGCCAAATAAATCACTTTTGTTTCTTCCCGACCACGACTCGTGGGATGAAACGCTCGCCGTACACAATTGTTCAACCCTGCGCCAATGGCTTTCAGCCATGCGTATTGATGTAGCACTTATCGATGGAACCTTTTGGTCAGAAGACGAACTCGGCGGGCGAGATCAATCGAAAGTACCCCATCCACCAGTTGTTCAAACATTGAAGATGCTCGGTCAAAAGCAACAAGGAGACCCCGAGATTTTCTTTACGCATTTGAATCATACAAATCCATTATACGATCAAGAGAGTGAACAGATGAAGCAAGTAACCCAACTTGGTTGGGGCGTTGTTCATCAAGGACAACATTTCACGCTTTGATTTCTACAAACTAGTATGGCTCCAGCACGAATGGTTCGGCCTTGAATGATTTTCAGCCCATCAAGCCCTTTTTACTTCTTCAGGCATGAACTCCAAAGTAACCCAAGAGATGGTAATCGATTCACTTGGGTCATTTGTAAGCGGGAACGCAGTATTTGTCTCAACTGTAATCTCTACAGAATAAGTTCCTTCCATCCGATATGACTCAAGCATGCCTTCTCGAACAGAAGTTAAAACCGCATTAGTGCCTTCCTTTGAATATTCTCCAACCTCGACTTCAGCCTGATAGAAACCATCGGCGTTTGTTTTTACCCAGGCGACTTCAATATCGATTTCATCACAATTTGACGTTCTAATTGAGTTGTCTGAAATTTGGTCATGGGGGCCATTAACGGCAGAGAAATCTGGCACTGTAATCACATCATCACATTCAGAACCAAGCGCTTCATTTGTTTCTCCATAAGAGATGATAAAACTCACTGAGATGAGCGCATTTGAAGTTTCAATTACTTCAAAGGTCGACTGGTATGTTTCCCCATCGCCAATATTGACCGTTTCTGATTGGATATTTTGAATGACGGAATAATTCAACTGGTGTCCCGAGGAATCCCTATTCAATGAATGAGCGCCAGGTGCGAATTTTTGATACGAACCTTCCACTACGCCCACGCCTGCAAGTAATATCACGGCGCCAATTGTGGCGACTTTTCTCGATGGAAAGGCATATCTTCCAAATGGATTATCGGGAGATTCACTGCGAAACCAGCAGAATGCAAAGTGAGTAGCAAAGGCAGCACCCATTCCCGGGACTGAAGGAAATACATCATTGCCAAACCCTAGAACCGTCCAAACGATGACACCAGTCATCGCCGCCATCATCATGGCAATCGAATGTTGTGAATCTGGCTCATACCCCGCCATTCTAACCAGCAACAGCGGCACAAAGATGCCACCGAGGCCATAGACAGCGAGCACAACTAAGGCAAAGACCGAATCTCCAAAACCAGGCAATTGCTGACCAACCAATGAGATGAGTGTTGCAAATGCTGCAACGGCTAAGGTGACCTTTTTTGTTGTCTTGTGGTCTTGACTCCATTGCGGTCTGATGTCATCGGTGATTGCGGCGGTGCATGCAAGAACTTGACTGTCAGCAGTCGACATTGTTGCGGCAAAAATCGAAGCAAGAATAAGGCCGCCTAGCAAAGGGCTCAAACTTTCCATGGCAAGTTTAGGTAAGCCAGTTTCAGCACCATCGGGGCCAAGTCCCGGCAACAAGACGCGGCACGCCAGTCCAATGAGGAACATCAGAATGATGAAAGGAGTTTGCCAAACGAAGAACCAGACCATTGCTTGCTTTCGAGCCTTATCGTCCTTCAACGTCATCACACGTGAGACCACCTGTGGTTGGCCAGCGACACCGAGGCCACCGAGGAAGAATGCAGCAATCCACAAGGTTGCGCCAAACTTCAAATCAAAGGGGAATAAACTGACCATGCCCGGGTCTAGGGCCCTTAGTTCGCTATGGAGTCCCGAAAATCCGCCCGTGCTTTTGATGGCGACATAACACAAGATGGTTGAACCGACAATCATCACACAGGATTGAGCAGCATCTGTCCAAATTGAAGCACGAATCCCACCAGCATAGCAGTAAGCGACAACCAAGACGAAACCGATGAGGATACCGATGGTTGGAGACCATTTGAGCATCGTTTCGAGGGCAATACCGCCAGCAGTCAGTTGTGCTGCGGCATAGATGGAGAGGAAAATTACTGAAAGCACAGCGGCGACCTTAGCTTCCGGAGAGCCAGTTGTGTTTGATACAAGCGAGGATAAGGAACGAATTCCGCGCGCTTCCCCTTCTTTCTGGATGTATTTGTAGAGCCAAATCCAAGCGACGAGTTGTCCTATGGTTGAAACGACAGCAATCCAGACGGCCGAATAACCGTTGATAAAAATAAACCCGATGAATCCGATGAACATGTAGCCGGAGTTCCATGTACTAACTGCTGACAACGCGGCTAAAGCCGGATGCATCCCTCTCCCAGCGACCAAGTAGTCATCAGTAGTATCTTCCTTGACACGCATTGATGCAAGACCTACACCTGCAAAGAATAGCATGAACAGCAAGAAAGAGCCCAAAAGAAGTATACTGTCTGACATACAATCATTCACTCCAGTTTCCAACGAAGAAGGGCTTTGTCTTCAACTTCACTAGTCCATGCGGGGACAAGAAGGCAATTCAAGCGACCCCCATCCAAATTCTCGAGCCCACCAAGAGTCGTCAAGATGATTTTTTGGTCCTGTGTCCCCATATCAGAACACAAAACTACAGGTAACTCATCCATATCTTGGAGTAAAAATGCTTTGAAAGTCGCCTCTTGCACTGCAATTAGAATTGATTCAGGCGGGTCTGTGAATTGCTTCAAACGCTCATCCAGCGCCGACCACATCAATTCCATTGAACGCTTTGCATCGTTCGGCTTCATTGGACGCTGGTCGCCAGTACCTTGGCCGGTGGGATCAAGGTCGAAAAGAACCAATGAGTGGAGTCCTCGGAATTTGTTGACAGCAATCATCTCTAATGGTGATGTAGCAATCCAGTCACCGTACGGATAGGTCAGCGTGGTCTGTCGTCCAAATCGATAATTCGACAGTCCAACTGCTCCAGTGACGATTGTCGTAATCGATACCCCGTGAAAGACTCTGCACTCGATATTGTGTTCGAGAGCTTGCAATTGCAGGTCGACGTGTGTTGTTGCTTGTAACGGGTCACCCACGACCAGTAAAGCCACAAGAGAGGTTTTGGCAAGAACAAACAATTCATCCGGTTGTTCTACTTCAGGCCGCATTACACGTTGAATTTCACCAATCTCTTGCTCAAGTAAAGCAAGTTCAGATTCAGGCCAAAGAGCAGTATATGCTTCATAACGACGATGAGACGCCATCTTTGCCGCTTCAAGTGCTTCAACTGTCATACCAGCAACAGTTCCAGGCCCCATTCCAATCAGCAACAACCCAGTCTCTGGAAGATTTTCCAAAATAACCGTTTTCTCCGCCATGCTCAAACCTCGGACTCGCTTGGATGGAGCGAGTGTCATGCGTCATTTGAGTGTGCCGAGCGCGCAAACCCAACTGTGGTTGGACATTTGCCGAACTCAAAATTGGTCCAGTAATGAGGCTGGCGTCACACGCCTTGCGGATGGAAGAAACGCCATCCCAATCAACGAATTAGCCCCCAAAGAATCCGATAAAATATGGGAAAACAATCCCCACCTCGAAATTGAAATCCAGGCGAAGGGGCCAACACACTGGCTCGACCATATCGATGAAGAGTTAGCAGAAACATACAGGGAAGAATGGCCTCGTGCGTATGAAATTCAAGGTGATGTCCTCATCGTAAAAATCGAAGAAACAGTTTGGGATTATGGTGAATTGATTGCCGATGCAATGCTAACTCAACTACCAAACATCAGATTGGTTTGTGCCGACTTGGGCGTTAAGGGTGAATTCAGAGTACGGGAATTACACCCCCTTGCAAGCCGCGACGGTAATGTTGAGACACGCACACGTATTCGTGAAAACGGTTACTTGCTTTGGGTGGACCCTTCAAAAGTCTATTTTTCTGGACGATTATCTAATGAACGCTCCGAAACTTTAGCAACTGCCAAAAATCTTCGGGCAAATCTAGGCCACCCCTTGGTTGTATGCGACCCCTATGCTGGTGTTGGTCCAAGCATGGGTGCACTGCTTAACGAACCGGGGCTATTGCAGGGTTATTTTGTTGGTGACCTCAATCCTGATGCAGTCGAATTACTAACACTCAATATCGATTATCTCGCATCGCGTCGTAAAGGCGAGCAAGGAATGCCAGCAGCAGCATTCAAGCCCGCTGAAATACATTGCAGAAATGCCCTTGATTGGGCTGACGATTCTGAAAACCACAACCAAACAGACCTACTTCTGGTAAACCTCCCACATCATAGCATTGAGCATATCGAGGCACTCTTACCTTTGTTAAAACGAAACCAAACCAGTGTATTGCGTGGTTGGGCGATCATTGAACGTTTAGAATCCGATGAAAACGAAGAGGCGATACGCCGTGCTATTTCTTCAGCCAATGGAACGATAGAAAAATTTTCTTTCAAAGAGATCAAAGGCTTCTCTACTACCAAGAGTTTCATGTGTTTTGAAGCATGGCTAAACCTGTCGGCTTGAGCGTTGAGTTCATCAAGCGGAACCACATCGGGTCAATCATGGAGAACACCGTTATTTGCGTATGCGGCGTAAAAATTGATGTTACTGGCGCAACACCACGTAAAGATGGAACTAAAGTTTGGTGCAAAGTTTGCGGCACAGTATCCACCCACCATCGAATGTGAACACGCCTTTTGAGCGCATCATTCTTGCTCAGTGAATTGGGCATTCTTATCCGTTTCAGTTTTCGGCTTTGCTGGGAAGAAAAACCACAGCAACGGAATCAGAAATAACGAGGGAATATTCTTGCCGTATTTCAAATCCAGATTCGAATGAAATTCTACATATGATTTGGCATCTGAATCATTTTCACCCGGGATATCAGAACGCACAGCAGAGTAATTTACAGGTTCTACTAAACCCAAGTCATAACCGCTGAACATCATTTCAAAACGAATTCCAGTTGACAAGAGTGAACGCTCAACCGTTCTTTGTTCATGCGCCAACGCACCTTGTTCGGTCTTCTTAACAAAGGTCTCACCAGCAATGGTATCTTTTTCATCACCCTTGTCGATTTCATCCCCACCTGCTAAATCCAATACATAGGTTGCAGGTATGACGACGAGAAAGCACACTACAACCCCGGTTAACAGGGCCGCACGAAGGGTGGCCCGAAACGGCATCCCAGCAATGACTAAGCATTCACTTAAACAGAGCAGAACTAGAGAGACAAGCGTTGCCTTCCGTCCGATTTTTAACCACTCCACCTCTTCTTTCTGCTCAGTCTCAGAAGAGGAATGAGGAGCACCATCATCCGGTGAAGAACCACTTGAATTTTGTTGAGATGAATTGATTGGCTCATCATAATCCCGAAATAACATATACAGCAAAAACGAGGTTGCATTCTCTATTTCCACATCGATGAGCGTTTGCTCCTTATCGATAGCCACGAGAGCCTTCACCTTCGTTGGTGCAGGCTGTCCTTCAGTGTATTGCCCCTCAAATTGAATGACAAGCCAAGCGGAGAGTACCAAGTGAATGGCGATCAGAACAGTACCGAGTACTCTCAGACCATCCCCGACACGGGTATGTTGAGGTCTTAGGGCCATGATTTGCCCTACCTGCCTCACGTAATTGAGTATTCAATCACTCTTCGTCTCGACGGTTTTCATCACGGCGACTTCCAGCAACAACGCCAGCAAGTGCGATAACTGCAACCATTGAAACTGGAGAGAGGAACGGCAACAAACCAGCATCTTCCGCTAACTCGTTTGCGTTTGGAGGCGTTGGGTCTTCATCTCCAGTAGTTTGGTTGTTTGAAGATTCAGGAAGTGTGAGATTGTCAACATTGATTCCTGCTGCTGCAAGGTCTTCAGCAATGTCGTCTAAGTTGTGGTTTTCAACTTCAACAATATCGTTGATTGTTGTTGCTTCTTCCATGCCGTTCGTTGCAGTGTTTGCATCAAGTCCAGTCAGGTAACGAATGCTCATCTTTGCAGGAGCCTCGTCAGTATAGCCTTCAGTTACAGGGCCAACCATGGTATAGTTTCCATCATCGTCCATGACATAAATACCAATACCGACCATTGCTGCATGTTCGTTGCTCCAAAGAGGCGCCCACATACCATCATTGTAAGGGAACTCGTCGAATACGTCAACCGTTTCAAGCCGGTCTTCAAGGTTCATTCCGAATTGTTCGAGCACATCTTCAAGACCTGATTCTGCGATTGCACCGAAAACAGCTTCAACACGGTTACTTACATCTGGTCCATTATCTTCAACAAATGTGCATTCGTTTTGTGAGGTATACGGGGCAGTTTCTCCCTCTTCAACAAGTGCGAAAGTTACACAATACTCGCCTTCTTCAAGAACAGAAACCGATTCCTCAAGTGAATACCATGATTCAGTTCCATCAATGGCCACAGAATCAGAATAGATTTGAGCTTGATTTGGGTCAACAACCGAGATAGTCATTGTTGCACCCCCATCATTATCCCAATCCTCAAATGCTCCATAGAAAGTAACTTCAAGACCATCCGACCAAATGCTTGGGTAGTCGTCTAATTCGGGTCCAGTCCAGTATGTGTCACAGGTCTGAGGCAATTCGAGGAGTGGTGAAGCGGCACCAGTTTCACTGAGTGTTGCAGTCATGCACATAGATGTCTCGCCGTATTCAGCAGGCACAGAAATACCAGTGTCTTCCGACCAATCAGTTCCCCAGTCTTGGTTCGAATCACACGAACTTTCACATATTGTAATTTCACTTGATGAAAGTGGACTTCCAACATCATCAAAAAGCGTCATTTGTAGAGTGTAATGGTGTTTGACCCCTTCATCTTCAGCAGTTGTGCAATCTGCAGTATAGTCGTTCACCAACGACCAATCAATAGTACTACCGTCGTTGCAAGTGAAAAGGTTTGTTCCATCAGACTCATCTTCTCCGTTTGTACAATCATTGTAGCCATCATTGACCTCTTCCCATTCGAGCATCGACTCATCATCGCATGTAAATTCGGCTAAGTCACCAACCTCTGCTAGTGGCGTTCCGCCGACAAGTTCTGTTTGAATAGTCATAGTATCACCCCATGAATGAATATTGCCAATAAGTTTGCCTGTTGAACCGGCAGGACTGTGACCTTCGACATAGAGGGAAGACTCGTAAATGGTTTGCCCGTTCATATTGTCGTGAATTGAAATCCAAATAGAACACGATTGTCCTTCAGCACATAGGTCACCGTCATCGACAATATTCACGATTCCTCCAACCTGCCAATACATGTTGGGTGTTGAGGAGACTTCAACAAGACTACAGAGTCCATTTGAAGACTCTCCTGGGTTGCTGCATGTGACGGGGGAGCCACCATTAATTGACACTTCAACTCCAACCGTTGCCCAGTTCAAGTCATGCCCGCTATACATCATAATCTGGGCTAATTCGTCATCACTCGAAGATTCTGCAACATTAAAATTATACCAACTCAATTGACCATCAGTACTACCACCGCCGCCGAACCAATCTCCTATTCCGTTGGTAATTCCTTCTCCGAGGTCTTCGCCAATTTGTTCAGCAAATGCTTCTCCAGAACCTGCTAAAACATAACCCATCATCATAAACATCAACGGGCTTCCAGGGGGGCAGGTCTCGCAGGATTGAACTTGAGTAGTTAAACCATCACCATCTCCAAGGTCAACGGTCAATGTTTCTCCCATTCGGAAATCGAATTCCCCAAATGCTTCCATATCAAAAGTGCCGGAGTCGGTCAATGAATCAGAAATCTCAAGGTCAAATTCTCCAGCATCAAGTCCGAAATCCTCTGTAGGGATTCCATTCACGGAAAAACTGTAGTCAACAGCGCCGGTATAGTCCCCAGCAATGTCTCCACAGTCATCACATTCCCAGTAGAATTCGTCATTTGATGAAATATCAGCATAGACCGAATTTGGTGAGCCGAGGCGCCATTCAGACGTAGAATCAGTAATCGAATATCCAATAGAGATTTCCGAATCAAAATCGACAGGGAAATTTTCACCGCCGCCTTCAAACAAGGCATCAATATTCAATCCAATAGCAGCAGACATCTGCATACTGAATTCCATATCTGCTCCAACGAGGTTGCTGTTATCATCGAGATATTCTGTGTAAGTCATATCAACGGTCAAAACCTGCTCGAGACTTTGAACAATATCGATGTCGAAACTTGTAGGGTCTGAGCCGAAAGTGGTTTCATCCCAATCGGTTTGGAGAATCGAATCCGCAAGGATTCCGTGTCGGAGTGTGACGTCTTCGGTTCGACTCCAAACAGAAACATCGTCTCCATTGTTGTCTTGAATGGTTTGTGGCGTGATATCTTCGGAGTGGTGGACATAAACGTTTGAAGCACCAGTTTGTAATTGCCCGATTATGAGATTAAATCCAGCATCATCAGCTGCACCCATAACCTCCATTAGAATTTCAGGAATATCGAGGCCAGTGAAGTTTTCAAGATCTGTATCAACACTGCTCCAATCGTATTCAACACCGTAATAGAATTCAGATGCTTCTGTGGGCACAGCAGCAACGCTACTTAGCGGCGCAAGAGCGACAAGAAGGAGGGCAGTCATCAGCAGGCTAGGTAAGGAACTACGGGCGTTCATAGCAATTGCACCTTATACAAGAATATCAAGGTATTGATATGGGAAAAAGCCTAATTATATCATTTACGGCTTAATTTGACACTTTTTGCCAAACGGCAAACTTCGACAAAATTTTCAAACATTTCCTTTCCAAATTCAGAATCATTCACCTCAGGATGGAATTGTAAACCAAACCGAGTCCCTTCTTTATTCTCCATCCCTTGAACTTTACACGAGGGGCTACTTGCTGTTATGAAAAAACTTTCAGGGACGACATGAACTTCGTCGTTATGCGATTCCCAAACAGTTTGCGACTGAGCCGTGTTGGCAAAAATAACGCCACCCTCGTTTGCCAATTCGATTTGCATTGCTCCAAATTCAGGTTCAGGAGATTCACGAGCATCCCCTCCGTAAAACCGAGCCATGAATTGGTGGCCTGCACAAATCCCAAGAATTGGAATGTCAAGTCCGAGATAGGCGCCACAATTCCCCAGTTCGCCTGTCAAACCAACTCTTGCCGCACCGCCTGAAAGAATGATTCCATCGACTTTCCGTAATTCTTCAACCGGCGTGTGATTCTCGATAATTTTGGTATCGACCTTTAGATATCGAAGCATTCGCCATTCTCTATGAGTCCATTGCCCGCCGTTATCTATGACGTCGATGATGAGTGGTTGTCCATCCATGCCTTCACCTGTATTTTCTCCTGTGTTAGTCGAATAACCTTGAACATGCCGCACCAAAAGTGTAGAAGAATGGGTTGATGGGGCAGGAGGATAACCGGTGGACATGGTGCGAGTCTTGGTAGTTGGTGCAGGGCTAGCGGGTCTTGCTTGCGCCCTTGAAGCAACAACATCAGGCCACCATGTCGTCGTTCTTGAACGCTCTTCGAGAATCGGTGGGCGTGGCACAACACAAAACCTCGATGAGTTTCCAGTGGGCTATGGGCCACACCTTTTTCTCAAGAAGGGGCCTTTCCACGACCTTGTTCGGAAATTAAGTCGGGTCAAACTAGCAGCATCCCCGCTTCGCCTTGACCGCACCGAGATCATTGGGCAGGGGGTTGTTAGGCCCTCTGATGACATCAAAACTTCAGTGACCAATAAACGAATTTTACGTGATGCAAATAGCGAGCATGCTTTGGTAGATGGGTGCCAATTTCTTTCATCGTGGGGTGGGAAAACAAACACCCTACGGTATAACGGGCTACAAAAAAACCAACTCATGGTTTCAAACGAAGGTTGGGCTGGAATGGTTGGCCGTCTTGCTGCTGCTTTGGACGAAGTCGGGGTATTCATTGAATGCGGACCAGAAGTACAACGTATTGAATCGGGCAAAGTGTTCCTCGCTGATGGCAGAGAAATTGAGACCGATGTCATCGTTCTGGCATGTGGTCCATCCGCTGCCAAAAAACTCACTCGAACAATGAATGAACAGCGGTCGGTAGATTTGTTTTCATCACTCGAACGAATTTCAGCAAGTTTTGTTGAAGTGGGCTTGGATTCAAAATCACTTTCCGGAAAACACGCGGTTATCGACGCACAGAATCAACAAATCATTCTCGACTATCGAGCAATTCAACCGCGCCTTGGCCGTGAAGGCAGCCACCTCTCAGCTCTTGCAATCGGAGGTCTTGAATCCGAACCAGGTGAAACAAGATATGCCTCAGCCGACGAACGCCTCGACTCACTCAAATCGTTTCTTGACAAGAGAGCCAGTGGTTGGCAAAACCATGTTATCCAACAATCAGAACAATCTAAAATCACACTTCATGACGCAGGAACCTCTCGAATTCCTCAACAAGCGATGGCCGATGTTGGTGTGCTTTTTGCTGGTGCTTGGGTAGAGGGAGAGCATATACTTGCAGACGCGGCAATCGCCTCCGGCCGATTGGCAGGTAGAAGTATTGCAGCAGCCAAACGTTGAACACTTATCCCCCTCCAACCAATGGCCGAATTATGCGCTTCGTCTCATGGAACGTCAACGGCATCCGCGCCGCAATAAGAAAAGGAATCGATGCTTATTTTGATGCATTTGATGCTGACATCATTATGCTCCAAGAAGTGCGTGCACTCCCTGAACAATTACCCAAAGATTGGAATTGGCCAGAAGGCTACCAAGCCCACCTCCATTGTGCGGAAAAGAAAGGCTATTCTGGTGTAGCAACCCTCTCGCGCAGCGGATTTGAAAGCGTTGAAACAGGCATGAATGGCACCTGCGACGAAGGCGATACAGAGGGGCGGATTTTGGTGACAGAACACCAAGGATTCACTTGCATCAACACCTATCTACCAAGTGGCTCCAATAAACAAGAACGGCAAGATTTCAAAGATGCGTGGATGGATGAATGGCGTACATTCCTCGCCCCCTACCTCACATCCAAACAACCGGTTATCGTTTGCGGCGACTTAAACATCGCTCACACCGAAGACGATATTTGGAATTCAAAAAGCAATGCAAAATCAAGTGGTTTTTTGCCACACGAACGAGAATGGTTTTCTAATCTTCTCGCAGATGGATGGACGGATGCGTTTCGAGAACATGTTGGTGATGGTGAAAAAATCTATTCTTGGTGGTCGAATCGTGGACAAGCCAGAGCGCTTAATCGCGGTTGGCGAATCGATTACTTCCTCCTCAACGCTGCCGCGGCAGCGTTGGTAGAAAATGTCAGCATTGACCGGCAAGGCGGCATTGATGTTTCAGACCATGCGCCCGTGATATTGGATTTGAAATTCTAAAACTCTTCTTCAATATCAGAAAACTCGATCAGCAAAGCGTCGACTATATCGCGTAATGATTGAAGACTGGTATGCTGAATTTTCACCGTAAGGCGGATATCATCCCCTTCCTCAAATGAATGCACCTCACAGTTTGAACGCTTAGATGCTGCGAGAATAAGAGGGGCAATCCTAGCATCCCCAACCCACTCGATTATTACCTCATGTAACTCGCTCATGCCAACTGGTAGAGGTGGGCTATTATGAGGATGACTCGTCGCAGAACCATGGCGAAGGGAAGTGATGAGTTCCCCGTACTCGCCGGAACCGGCGGTGTTGCTCTAGGAGAAGCACGAACAAACCATGAAGGCCGGAAAGCAATTCTGCTAATTCGAGGCGATGGCGACACCTTGGAATTCATCTCATTAGTCGCTACTATGGGGATCACTATCGTTGAAACATTACACCAACCAGGCCATATCGACCCACGCGGTTATTTTGGCAAAGGCAGGTTACAAGATGTCGCTGACGAACTTACTTCGCGCACACTCAAAAACCATCCTTGGCAGAATGTGGATTTGGTATTGATACACACCAATGCTTCACCCCGGCAATTAGTCGGCGTGAGTGAAGCGGTTGGGGTTGAAGTTTGGGACCGAGTTCGATTACTACTTTCCCTGTTCACTTCACACGCTTCATCACTCGAAGCCAGAACCCAAGTTCGCATTGCGCGTATGCAAAGTGATCGAACAGTTCTTCGCGAACTAGCGAATCAAGAGACAGCAGGCGAAAGAGCAGGATACGGTGGCGGGGGCAGCACAGCATTACAGGCTACCATCGATAACATGAACCGCGAACTCACCCACCTGCGTAAGCGTCAAAAAAAGCACGCAGTCGCTCAGTCAGAACGAAGAAAACAACGTTCCCGAGGCGGCGCAATGACAGTCGGTTTAGCAGGGTACACCAATGCAGGAAAATCAAGTCTATTCCTTTCTCTTTCGGGCAAAGAAGTACTAGTGAAAGATAAATTATTCTCGACTTTAGAGACTACAATCGGCCGCATGGAAGCCAGCCCTCGTGTTCTTTTAGCCGATACAATTGGTTTCATCGACCATCTTCCAAGCTCGACCCTCGACGCTTTTCGCGCAACATTAGCAGAAGCCTTGGAAAGCGATTTATTACTTATTTTAGCAGATGCGAGTGATAAACCCGAAGAGTTGGAACGAAAACTATTCACTTCACGCAGTGAAGTATTTACTCGTTTTTATGGGGAAGAAATCGATGAAGATTTCCCTTGGAACTCAGTAGATACATCCGTGGTCAACCATGTCTTGACCGTCTTAACGAAATGCGACCAAGCAACTGAGGCTCAAAAAGAGGAAGGCATCGCAACGGTTGCAGCCCTCGGCTTACCAGAACCGATTCTAATTTCAGCACATTCAGGCGAAGGTATGCAGGAGCTCAAAGACACTATTCTTCTGCACCTATTTGGTCCACCAATGGATTTGTTTTTGCTTCCAGTTCCCGCAGAGGGCGGTAGGGCGGTGGAAGGTTTGGTTTCAGATGTTTACGATGCCGGATTGGTTGCGGACCGAACCGACCATGATGACGGCATAGTGGAATTGCGCGTTTGGATACACGAACACGCTTTGGCAAGACTGTTAGCACACTCTAAACACCGCATTGAAGTGAAGTAGGACCGCGTTCTACGCAAAGCATGGCCGAGCCGGAAGAAGACGCTTCTATCCTCGAGCCAACATCCGAAGCGATGGATTATATCGACGAATTAACCGGATTATCTGAGCCGAAAGGTGAACTCACATTCGCCACTTCAACAACCGTTCTTACAATGCTCGACCCAAAGATGCACTCGATGGGACAAGCACTCGGAGTGTTTTTGTTGTTCATCTGCTTGCTCGGATTTCTCAATGGCGTAGATTTTGCATCGCCGGATTCAGGCCTTGTCCGCCCAGATGAATTTGTCTACCGGCTCTCCCTAAACGCTCCCGACGAAACTGCGACATTTCGTGGCGTTGTCTACGACCATGAACAACAGTCATTGGAAAACGCTAGAGTTTACATCTCATGGGATGATGATGGTATTTGGAACTCAACAGAAATGCAAACAAAGGCGGATGGCTCATTTATTTTCGAAAGGCTTGACCCGGGATTAGTACGCGTTGATATCATTGTTGAACGAGACGATCACCGAGATATCTATTCGAATCGCGTTTTGCTTTCACCCCCTGCGATGATTGAGCCAATTGGTTTTACTACTATTGATTTCACAATACCCTCCGCAGAAACGTTCTCTACCCAACCCTGCTCAAACGGAGCAGATGAGTGTGAGGTACGCGCCATTGATATGACGGCAGAACAGATGGAACATCCACTGATGGACTCTGGCGCTTCAAGCATTTACGTTACCATCGGTTTTGCTTTCATGGGTCTTGCATTGATTGCTACAGGGTTCACTCTATGGGCGATGAAAAGTGGTTCAGTCGTCCTTCTAAGAACTGCAGCGACCCTTTCGTTTTTCGGAATGGGCCATTATTACTCCGCATGCTGTTTCGGGGTCGTCGCATTCCTGCTCACCTTTGCTGTACCAAAACGCCACATACCGATGGGAGAAGATGCCCAGACAAGCGAATCATTATGATGCAAGCCCCCCGTCCAACTTAAGGGGCCACAGCCCAACAGGGGGACATGGACCTCTTCACTTCGGCATGGATGACGCGGTCTCTTGGCGAATCAGTTTCTGCGTTACACCTTGAACAAGATGGTGGAATTTTCGCTGGAGGATGGAACGGCTGCCTCAAGCATTGGAATGTAGAAGGAGAACTGCTGTGGACAGCAATTCTGCCAGACCGAATCACCGTTTTTGCCATAGATGAAGATTCGGTGTTTGCAACCGCTGGGTTACATGTTGTATGCCTTGAAGCCGCTACAGGCGAACAAAGGTGGAGTCATGCCTTAGAAGGCAGCGCAGATTCACTTTACGTCTTCGGAGGGCAACTGTATGCGACCTCCTCTGTCTATGATATCGAACACAATGATTTTCTCGAATCAGCAGTTTGGAATTTTTCATTTGACGGTACAATGAACTGGATTCAACGAATGGACGAGCGGCCATGGACCATCCAGGAATTCAAAGAAAAATTGTTCGTTGGTTTGGGGCGGCCAAAATGTGGCTTTTCTGCAATTGATCCCCAAGGAGAAATCACCCACACGGCTACCGATACCGAATCCCCCATAACCTGCGGTTCATCAACCGCCTCGGCTATGTTGTTTGGCCATGCCAATGGTGTTGTTTCAAACCACAAAGGAAAAATAATTTTTTCTGAACAAAGTTCAATAGAACTTCTTTATGCAACGCCTGAGGGTTATGTTGCAGCATTGGAGGACGGAACGCTTCTTTCGAGAAAAGCCAAATCTGAGGCATGGTCAGCCAACGGAGACAGCATCACTGTCCAAACTGGAGGCTTTTCATTCCAAGGCCACCCAACCCATTGGGCAGGGCGATGGTCGGACTCACAGAGTTCCATCGAGGTACGTAACATCGATTCAGGCGACCTCTTGACGACAGCTCCGAGCCCTCGTTGCGAATCAATTGCCTCGGATACAAACCGCCTGGCTCTCGGATTTGAAAACGGTCAAATCCATCTATGGGAGAGCAGCATGTTCGAGCGCCGAATGATAAATGGGCATGAAACCGAAGAAAAAGACGAACGTAAATCAGCCCTTCAAGAAAAACTTCGCGCTCTTCGCGACCGATGAAAGACTCTTCATTAGTTATCCCAAACGCTGACCGGAGTATCGGCAACGCTACTGGAATCGATATCAGCACCAACTGTGTATTGTTGAGTTGGCATTTGGTCCACCGCCTGATTTCCGTGAGCAGGCGCCTGCATTCCGGGTACCCCCCCTTGCAGAGGTATCATGCCAACAGTTGTGGTAGATTTTCCGTTAGTGAATAGCCCAATCAGAAGAAGAATACCTCCGAGCCCACAACAACATGAACCCACTCCAGCGAGGCCAACGCCTCCCAGAAGTTTTAGCCCACCCTCAAGGTACGCATCATCAAACGCTGCCTTATCCATGACATATATTTGTGAATCACTGGTAATGGTATATGTTTCGTCAACGGTGCAATCATAACCAATCTCGGTATCTATGGTGGCGCAAACATAGGCAAAAAGAATCCGACCATCCTTCGGAATTGGGTCAAACAATTTGTCAGAAAACGCCTTTTCATCATCAGAGGGAGCAGTGCAAGAAAATTCACTTGCATCTTCAGTAACATCAACTCCTTGTGAATCCGTAACGGTGAATGCTATGTTTTGACAGGCATCGGTTCGGCCGTCTTCATCATCATCAAGATAATCTCCATTCATCATAATGTACCATCCAACCGTTCCAAACTCATTCATTTCGGCGGTGTAAGTATAAGAAAATGAGGTATCCGGGCCCAATATGAACTCTTCGGGGTTGACACTCTCGACATCTTCAATTCCACTGGCACCGCTTGCGTAAGCGAACCCGAAAGAAGCCAAAGCAACCACCATACAAATGCCGCCAACTATCAAAAGAGACTTATTCGCCATGTATTCTTGACCTCAATAGTTGTATTTAAGAGAATAGGGGCGTAGTTGCGATGTCTTTATGATATCACAACGATAGCGAGGCCCGAGGAGAAAGTATGCAACCAACACCAGCGCCAGCCCCATTACCAGCTCCATTACCCCTCACTACCCCAAATCCAAATCCATTTCCGACTCAGGTTCTGCCCCCATCTAATCCCGCAGAAATTATGTTCAAGGACATCGAGATAACGACCATAAACGGATTCATTGGAATTGCAATACACTGTCTGGCAGTCCCACTTGTATTTTTTGTTCTTTTCGCTTTTTACGTCACCACCATCACCGGCATTATCGGAGCAATCCTTCAATTGATCGTTGTAATTGTGTGGTTCCTCCAATGGAACAGTTACCTTATCATCAACCCAAACGAGGCACAGGCACTCCAATTTTTTGGAAAGTACGCCGGTACTGTGCAAAACGAAGGTTTTCACTTTCTTCTCAACCCCCTATATCATAAGCAGAAGATTTCATTCCGAATTCGCAATTTTGAATCAGCAAAACTCAAAGTCAATGACGTGAATGCAAACCCAATTGAAATTGCAGCAGTCGTAGTTTGGAAAGTCGTCGATGCTGCCGAAGCATTGTTCGAAGTCGACAATTATCACGGCTATGTCCAAATCCAAAGTGAAGCAGCATTGCGCGCTATGGCAACCAAATATCCCTACGATATCATCGAAGACAAAGATATCGGCGGCGTCGCCCTTTCAAGTCACCAAGAAGTGATTGCCCAAGAACTACAACTATCGGTTGAGGCGCGTTTGAAGCGAGCAGGAATCCAAGTTCTTGAAGCACGAATCAGCCACCTTGCCTATTCCCAAGAGATTGCCCAAGCCATGCTTCGCCGACAGCAAGCAAGCGCAGTTGTTGCAGCACGCAGCGAGATTGTCAAAGGAGCCGTTGGAATGGTCGAAATGGCCCTTGAACAACTCAGTCAGAAGAACATCATTGAGCTTGATGAAGATAAGAAAGCCTCCATGGTCAGCAATCTTCTAGTCGTACTTTGTTCTGAAACTGACACAACCCCAGTAGTCAACACTGGATCGCTTTGACAGTAAAGAGAGCCCCCCGTTCAGTCAACGGACAAATAGAATTTCTTTTGAAGAAATCAATCAAGGAACAAGAAGGTGAATGAACATGCATCAAGAAGATACATCTCAAAAGCCAAGTTTCTTTTCCCGATGGTTTGGATTTGCAGGTTGGCGCGTGATGTCAACAAAAGCAAGAATCTTGACTCAAATTATCTATCGAATTTTCTTTTTGCTTGGCTTGGCCGCCCTTATCATCGGATATGGCATTATTACAGATTCGGACCCAGGCGGCTTACCGCTCATTGTAATGATTATTGGCTGGTTTTTCATCTTCCAAGCCATGGTCAATTTCGTCTTCGTTGAAGGGTCCCGCTAACTGCGGTTTCATTTTGGTGAACGAGGGCCAGTCATTTCTTCTGGGCGGACCCAAGCATCGAATTCTTCATTGGTCAAGTATTCTAATTCAAGAGCAGACGCTCTGAGAGTCAGACCCTTTTCGTGAGCATTTTTAGCAATCTTTGCTGCTTTATCGTATCCAATATGGTTGTTGAGTGCAGTGACGAGCATTAACGAGTTCTCAAGATGTGATGCGATGTTTTCTTCAACAGGCTCTAATCCCTCAACACATTTTGTTCTAAAAGCAGTGCATGAATCGGTAAGGAGCCGAATAGAGTGGAGAAGGTTATGGATCATCATCGGCTTGAAAACATTCAATTCAAAATTACCTTGGCTGCCTCCAACAGTTATTGCCACGTTATTGCCCATTACTTGACAACATACCATGGTCAATGCTTCTGCCTGCGTTGGGTTGACTTTCCCAGGCATAATAGAAGAGCCAGGTTCGTTAGCCGGCAAGGACAACTCTCCAAAACCACATCGAGGCCCTGAGCCGAGCCATCGTATATCATTAGCAATTTTCATTAAAGACA
>Ga0302127_10000603_pt1 | contig 20254 bp, 16 predicted proteins | sample CB4_SCM_MG_FD_204452 | JGI IMG/M metagenome (GOLD analysis project Ga0302127, IMG submission 204452) | Marine microbial communities from Western Arctic Ocean, Canada - CB4_SCM | ecosystem: Environmental > Aquatic > Marine > Oceanic | place: Canada: Western Arctic Ocean | collected 2017-09-24
ATCACGTTTGAATAATGCGTGGGCACGCAGCGCCGCGTTCACGTGCGCCATCAGCGAGATATTAACCGCGCTGTACAGGCTTTCACCGTCTGCCAGAAGTCCATTCTCCGAAAGCAGTTTTTCTACGACCTCGTGCCCTTGTTCGGTGAGCGTCACCTGGCGAGATTTCTCATCTACTGAGTAGTCTCCGTCGCCTTCCTCTACCTCTTCAACTTCACCAACTTGAGCTGCAAGCTTTGGTACGATTTCATTGATTTTTGCGTACACGTCGCTTCGATCGTCCGTCGGGCCAGAAATAATAAGCGGGGTACGAGCCTCATCGATAAGAATTGAATCAACTTCATCAACAACAGCGTAAACAAGATCGCGCTGGACCCGTTGGTCGGCAGAAAACGCCATGTTATCTCTTAGATAATCGAAACCAAATTCGTTATTCGTTCCGTAGGTAATATCCGCCGCGTACGCAGCCTTGCGATCGGATGGCTCCATCCCCGACAGCACCACTCCAACCGTAAGTCCTAGCAATGCATGTATTTGCCCCATCCACTCGGCGTCACGTTTTGCCAGGTAATCATTAACCGTGATGACATGAACGCCACGTCCTGGAAGGGCATTGAGGTAGGTCGATAATGTCGCAACCAGCGTTTTACCTTCGCCGGTGCGCATTTCCGCTATCTTTCCTTGGTGCAAAACCATTCCGCCAAGCATTTGCGCATCGAAATGGCGCATCTCCAGTACGCGTCTCCCAGCTTCTCGTACCACAGCAAAAGCTTCCGGAAGAAGGTCATCAAGTTCTTTGCCGTCGGCAAGTTGGGCCCTAAATTCCTGGGTTTTGCTCGCGAGCTGATCGTCATCCAGCTCGGCAATTTGATCTTCGAGCTCCGCAATCGCCACCACGGGTTTACCCAATTTCTTCAAAAATCGATCGTTGCGGCTGCCGAAAACCGAGCGGATCAACTTTTGTGGAATTTTGAGGGGGTTTGCGCTCATACGTCTCTCAATATGATTGTCATTTCTAGCTTAAGTTCTCCTGAATTTCTTCAGAGGAGAATAACGGTAAAAATATTCGACTCGACCAACAACCACGTTAACCGGTTTCGTCGATGCCATGTTCGCTGGCGATTGCGAGCTACTCGTCATAAACGACAGTAGCACTTAGGCTGGTAATTGTACCAAATTGACGTGAAAACGCCGGGTAAGGATCGATTTGAGATTAGCGAGAAGCCGAGCGCTTAATAAAATTCCACGGATTAACAACTTTCCCATTCCGCAGTACTTCGAAATGGACGTGCGGGCCGGTCGACCGACCAGTGGATCCGAGCAGCGCGATTGCAGAATCTTTGTTAACTTTGTCGCCAATTCCCACCAAATTTTTCTTGTTATGAGCATATCTCGTGACATAGCCATTGCCGTGATTGATTTCAACCAAATTTCCGTAACCCCATCGCGTGCCGGACCACGTCACAATTCCAGCTCCAACTGAATACACGTCGAGTCCTGGCTTCCCGGCGAAATCGATGCCGTTGTGAAATTCCTTGACCCCGCTAACCGGGTGAGTGCGATAACCAAATCCGGAAGAAATCCAGCCATCATCTAACGGTCGGCCATCCGGGTGCATATCCTCATGCAATTGGCGATCGAATATTAATGCTTCCAACGCGTCCAGTCGGTCTTCTCGAACAGTCAGGTCGGAGCTGAGTAGTTCTAAATTCGCCAACAGTGAATGCCATTGCGCCGGGACAACGTTTCCCGAATTTGGACCGCCGAGTGCGGGCACGTCGCTCAACCCAAATTCGCCGGGGTCTAGATCGGCGACTTGAACAAGACGCTCCGCAAGCGCATCGAGGCGCGTGACATGTGCTTGCAAACTACCCGCGCGTATTGCCAAGGTGCGCAAATTGGAATTCGCATCGAGGCGCATGTCGGCTATCAGTTTTCGCTGAGAGATTAATTCTGTTTGCCAAATCGAGGTGCCAAATTGTGGATCGTTGGTAATCGCCTCAGTTATTGAATCTGCGCCTCGTTGAAACCCGAGATAGGCAACTAGATACAACAGCAAGGCGACCGCCGTTGCGAGCGTCACGAGACGCGCAATACCGAGCCTCGCTCGACCGAGCGCACCCTTCGAGTTTGAAATTAAAACGAGTTCCATTTTCAGTTCGATTTCCGCTTCACGTCGCGTAGAGTTAAACTCTAACTCTAACGAACTAAAGAGCGGCTTATATTGTCGTCCCCCACCAAACTAGACGCTATTGTCACCCAAAATTCGATTCTACGGCAATTGGTCCGTCAAGCCGCGGCACATAAAGACCTCGACCGTTTCGTTAAATCCCTGATTGACCAGCCATTATCGAGCCATCTTTCGCTCGAAAGCATTCGTGACGGCGTCGTTACTCTAGTCGCGGATTCATCCGCCTGGGCCGCAAAGCTTCGCTACCAAGTACCTGAATTACATAGATTATTCGGAGAAAAATCGGCGCTATCCAATATTCATACGATTCGCGTGAAAGTGGCGAACCCGTCCGCGTCCGCACCAGTGCGTTCACCTTCTAAAATCCGGCCACTGAGCCCCCGAACTGTTGCCGCGCTGGAGCAATCCGCGCGACAAGCCGGTGATCCGAAATTACGCGAAGCATTGATGAGGCTGAAGCGACGAGGACGTTAGGTTTGCCCATACCCCAATACCGGCGAGCGCTAGTTTGCCGGCATTGGCTGCATAAACGAAATTGGCGCAACGTCTTCGTTTTTAAACGTTACCAACTCCCACGCGTCTTTGTTCGATAACAGCTCTCGTAGCAGTCGATTATTTAATTCGTGTCCCGATTTGTGTCCATGGAACGAGCCGATTAGGCTGTGCCCAAGCAAATATAAATCGCCGATAGCGTCGAGGATTTTATGCTTTACAAATTCATCCTCGTAGCGCAAACCGTCTTCGTTTAATACGCGGTAATCATCCACGACAACTGCATTGTCGAGGCTTCCGCCGAGTGCGAGGTTTCTTTCGCGCAATAGTTCTACATCGCGCATGAAGCCGAACGTACGTGCTCGGCTAACCTCTTTCACGAACGACGTCGTGGAAAAATCGATTTCAGATTCTTTGCTTCGTTGCTGGAAATAAGGATGGTCAAATTCGATCGCGAAAGACACTTTGAAGCCATCAAAAGGTTCGAATCGGGCGTGCTTGTCCCCGTCGTCAACCTCCAATCTGCGTTTAATACGAATAAAGCGCTTTGCAGCCGGTTGCTCCTCAAATCCGGCGGATTGGATCAAGAACACGAATGGACCGGCGCTACCGTCCATTATCGGAACTTCTGCGGCGCTGACATCTACGCACGCATTGTCTATACCCAACCCGGCGAACGCAGAGAGAAGATGCTCTACCGTTGCGATGCGCATGCCATCGCGGGTAAGGCTCGTCGAGAGGCTAGTGTCACCAACAAATTCTGCGCGAGCGGGGATTTCCAACGGCGGATCCAAATCGGTTCGACGGAAGACTATGCCACTATTGGGAGCTGCTGGTCGCAGCGTCAAATAGACCTTTTTGCCAGTGTGTAATCCAACACCAGTCGCACGTATCACGTTTTTCAACGTTCGTTGTCTTATCATGGCTCCCCGCCGCCCTTTTAGAAGGGCTTATTCGGACGCGATGTTAGCACACGTTCATCGCAGCCGTAAAATTCTCGACCGTCGAAAATCGTCGTGATTAACAACCCCTTACGTCAAAGATAGAATCACGCTTGTCCGCACTACCGGGGCAAAGTACAAATATCTCTCGGTCTAATCGGCCTGGCGTCGAAGAAACGCTGGGATATCGAGATAATCAGGATCTGCCATCTGTTCTTCCCCTGAATCGACAACTTCAGGCTGCTTTCGGATCACAGTCGGCCGTTCCAGAACTTTATAGTCTAGCTCGGGCTCTTCCGGTTTAGAGACCAACGACGGACTTTCGTCCTTCGACCGGTTCTCGCTGCCGATCCCGGTGGCTACAACGGTAACGCGGATCTGATCATCCATATTCTGATCAATCACCGTACCCACTACGACAGTGGCGTTGTCTGAGGCGAAGGCTTTTACCGTGTTGCCAACTTCTTCGAACTCACCCATGGTCAGATCTAGGCCCGAGGTTATGTTAACTAGTATCCCTTTTGCGCCAGAAAGATTGATGTCCTCTAATAGGGGGCTACATATCGCCGCCTCAGCCGCCTGGCGGGCCCGATCGGAACCGCGACCACTACCCGAGCCCATCATTGCCATTCCCATTTCAGACATCACGGTCCTCACATCGGCGAAATCCACGTTAATTAAGCCGGGACAAGTGATGAGTTCGGCGATCCCTTGGACCGCGCCAAGCAACACATCGTTCGCGGCTTTAAACGCATCGAGCAAGCTTATATCTCGGCCCAGCACACTCAATAGCTTCTCGTTGGGAATGGTAATTAATGAATCGACGAATTGACTCAATTCTTTAATTCCATCGTTGGCCGTCTCACCACGTTTTCTACCTTCGAAAGGAAACGGTTTAGTCACGACGGCCACCGTTAGGATCCCCATCTCCTTTGCTATCTGCGCGACCACCGGCGCGCCGCCGGTCCCAGTACCGCCGCCCATACCGGCAGTAATGAAAACCATATCCGAGCCTTCTAGTACGTCGCTAATGCGATCGCGATCTTCCAGTGCAGATTGACGACCGATCTCCGGATTTGCGCCGGCACCGAGTCCCTTCGTAATGTCGCTGCCAAGTTGTAGAGCAGTTTTTGCCGACGAATTTTTCAACGCCTGGGCGTCAGTGTTGGCGCAAACAAAATCGACGCCCTCTATTGCCGCCCCAAGCATATGTTGAACGGCGTTGCCGCCGCCGCCGCCGACACCAATTACCTTTATTACAGCGTTTTGATTGTAGGCATCTACAAGTTCGAACATTTTAGCCCCTCCGTGTTTTTCATATAATCATTCGACACGTACAACAGTACGTACTATTCAAATTACCCAGCAGTTTCCATGACACGTCTCAATCAATTCATTCTTGGAACGTGGTCAACGTTTTTATTTATTCGCAGTGCCTAAGTCACACCGCGCTTGTTTCTTCTAAAAATTCCCGTGAAACCAATTTTTCATTCGGTCCCATAAACTTCCATTGTTCTCAAATCGAATATTCTGTGCCGCGGAATCGGCGGCTTGGTTTCCGAATAGCAATAGACCAACCCCGGTTGCGTAAATTGGATTTCTAACGACATCGACGAGCCCGGAGATGTACTGCGGCGAACCGAGACGAACCGGCATATGAAAGACTTCTTCGGCTAGATCTATCGCACCTTCCATTTTGGATCCGCCACCAGTGAGAACGACTCCGGCAACGACCATTTCCTCGAAGCCGCTACGCTTCAACTCGTTTTGAACGAGACCAAATAATTCTTCGTATCGGGGTTCAACGACCTCTGCAAGTGTCTGTCGCTCCAATCTTCTTGGTGCCCTATCGCCGACGCTAGGAACCTCAATTGTCTCGTCAGCATTCGCCAATTGGGTTAGTGCGCAGGCGTATTTAATCTTGATGTCCTCGGCGTGATGAGTCGGCGTCCGCAGGGCGACTGCGATGTCGTTAGTCACTTGATCACCGGCGATCGGTATTACCGCAGAATGATGGATCGCTCCATTAACAAAAATGGCGATATCGGTGGTTCCGCCGCCAATATCACACAGGCAAACGCCTAATTCCTTTTCATCATCAGTGAGAACCGAGTATGACGATGCTAGCTGTTGTAAAATGACGTCATCTACCTCAAGCCCGCAGCGGCGGACACATTTAACGATATTCTGCGCCGCACTAACGGCACCAGTTACCATGTGTACCCGAGATTCGAGACGAACCCCCGACATCCCAATAGGTTCGCGGATCCCTTCCTGGCCGTCGATTATGAATTCTTGGGGAAGGATGTGCAGGACCCGCTGATCGGCTGGAATCGCGACTGCACGTGCCGCGTCTATGACGCGATCAACGTCCGTTGCATTGACTTCGCCGTCACGTATTGCCACGATCCCGTGCGAATTTAAACTGCGAATGTGACTGCCGGCGATGCCAGCGTAAACTGAATGGATTTCGCATCCAGCCATCAATTCCGCTTCTTCAATCGCCCGTTGGATTGACTGAACAGTGGATTCAATATTTACCACAACACCCTTTTTCAACCCCCTTGACGCGTGAGATCCAATACCGACAACTTCAATTTCTCCGTCCATTGATATTTCGCCAACGATCGCGACGACCTTCGAGGTTCCGATATCAAGCCCTACGATCAAATTTTTCTCTGCTTTTCTTACCATTAGGTAAAGCTCCAACTAATCGTCGACGATCGTCGGGATATGGATTTCATCCGTTGTCTACCCCCACCGCTTTCTCACGAACCGCAAATCCATTCGTATACCGAAGATCGATTGAATCAACTTTCTCCCAGCTTTCTTTCAAGAAATGATCAAAGGCACGGGTGAACCGAGATAAGCGTTGGTCGAGCTCCTCACGCCCAACAACGAGTGTTGTCCCGCCGGTTAATTCCACGACCCAGGCACCTCTATCAGACATTTCAACGCGGGCAATCATTAGTCCTAGATTACTGAGACGCCGACGAGCGGTTTCGTAGCGGGATAACAATTCGGCTTCTGTGCCGATTGGACCGTTCAATGTCGGTAAATTAGATGGGAGTTCACTAGTATCAGGGACAAAAATATCTGCGAATTGATTTAACAACGCGTATTCACCCCAACGCGCAATCGCACTCTGTTCGCGAATGCTGACTCGGACCGTATCCGGCCAGACCCGCTGTACGGCCGCGTCAAATATCCATGGGTCATCCAAAATTCGATTGCGCACATTAGCGACATCAACTGAAAAGAAACCGCCGTGGACGGCATTTGAAACCAACGCCTCAACATGCTCGGATGTGATCTGATGAAATTCACCTTCAACGGCGATTTTTGTGATCGGGAAAGCACTGGGATCAAAAAGTTTTTGCCCGAGGTAACCGCCACCGGCGAACATTAAAAATGCAATTACTCCGACGGTGAACAATAAAGGATGGCGATGAGAAACCTTTTCGGCACTCGGATTGCGCTTCGCTTGCATTTTGGTGGCAGCTTTAGCGATCATTCGACGTCACCAAAACTTGTCCCCAGTATCTTCACGACAAGTTCGTCGAAATCTACACCTTGAGCAGAAGCTGCCATCGGCACTAGCGAGTGATCGGTCATTCCAGGCACGGTATTAAGCTCGATAAACCATGGTTGCGAGTCTCGATCGAGCATGAAATCAACCCGGCCCCAACCATTCGCGCCAAGCGCGTCGAATGCAGCGATCCCTAATTCTGTACATCGGTTAAGCGTTTCTTCGGGGAGTCCGCACGGGCACAGGTAACGGGTCGTGTCCGATATATATTTTGCGTCGTAGTCGTAAAAATCATGCGGCGTTTCGAGCTTGATGATGGGTAGCGCACTGCCGCCGACCACTCCAAGCGTGTATTCGCCACCATCGATCCAAGCCTCCATCAGTATGACTTCATCGTATTCGAGGGCGTGCGCGACTGCCGTTTCCAACTTGGTCGAATCGGAAACAAGCGACACCCCGAGACTCGACCCCTCGCGTGCCGGCTTTACGACAATCGGATAACTGATATCTACGCCATTCGGATCGATTGTCTCACCGCGTCGATGTACTGTGAACTCAGGTGTCGCAATCTGTGCGTTTTGCCAGACTTGTTTAGCGCGCACCTTATCCATCGATAACGCGCAACCTAAAACGTCACTGCCGGTATACGGTAGTTGCATCACTTCGAGTAGGCCTTGGACACTTCCGTCTTCACCGCCACGACCATGCAGGGCGATGAACACCCGATCTGGCGCGCACTCGATCAAGTCTTTGACGAGATCTCCATCCCAAATAATCGAACGGGCATCGATGCCGACGCGAATCAATGCGTCTACGACCGCGGCGCCGCTGCGCAATGAAATGTCGCGTTCCGCTGATGGCCCGCCCATTACAACAGCGACCCGTCCCGCTGCAGCGATAATTTCTTCATGTGTGAGTGGCCGTCCCAGATCCATAGATCAATCGCGCCCGCTCGCCGATATGGGCATCTGTCCGATGATTCGCACCTCAGGTTCTAGTTTGATGTCGAACTTTTCACTAACCGTTTTCTGAACTTCGAGAATTAGCGACTCAATATCCGCGGCAGTCGCTCGACCATCATTTACGATGAAATTTGCGTGTTTATCCGAAACGCAGCATCCACCGCGTCGCCGACCTTTAAGTCCTGCATCTTCAATTAACCGTCCAGCGTAATCGCCAGGTGGGTTTTTAAACACCGATCCACAACTCGCCTTACCGGTCGGTTGCGCGGCATTCCTGCGAGTCAACAATTCGCGAATCTCGCTATCGCCGAACTTTTCTGTGTTTTGTTCAAAGCGCAACACCGCACTGATGAACCAATGATCCGTCGGCAGATCGACACTGCGATATGACGTCTCAAAACTCGATTTCAGACGCTCACTTGTAGCGCCATCACGGGCAACGAGTTGGACGCTATCAACTAACATCCAGATTTCTGCTCCGAATGCACCAGCGTTCATCGCTAATGCACCGCCAATGCTGCCGGGGATCCCGGCTAAGAATGCGCCGCCAGCAGCATTCATTTTGACTGCTTCTTTAGCGACCTTAGCGCACGGCGTTCCACATTCAACATACAAAGTATTAGAATTTAACCAGCGGAAATCGTTAAGTGTCTTCGTCGTGGAGATGACTGTTCCTTCGAGTCCCCCGTCGCGTATCAACACATTGCTGCCGAGGCCGATCCAAGTTATCGATTCGTTTTTGTCGGTGTGTCGTAAATACTCAATCAAATCGGATGCGTCGGCTGGTTCAAAAAAACGCTCCGCCGTGCCACCCGTGCGCCAGGAACAATGTCGAGACATCGGCTCGTATGGCGTTATTTTCCCCTTAATCTCGACGTTCACCGGCAAGCTCCCGGTGCCAACAAGCTGGCAGGGTTATCGAAACTCATAGACTCGCCCACCCGTCCAACACTGCCAGCTCCAAGGAGCAATAAGACGTCTCCGGATTCAGCTACTCCGTCGAGGACGCCCAAGAGTTCGTCAGGCTCGGGTACGAACACCGGATCAACTTTGCCTCTCGAACGAATAGCCCGGCAAAGTGCACGTCCGTCCGCTCCCTGCACACTGTCCTCACCGGCCGCATATACTTCCATAATCACAAGCTTGTCTGCCGTACTTAACACATCGACGAAATCCTCAAACAAGTCCCGCGTACGAGTGTATCGGTGAGGTTGGAATGCGACCAGGAGGCGACGTCCGGGCCACCCGTCGCGCACCGATTTGATCGTGACTCGTATCTCGCTAGGGTGATGGGCGTAATCGTCAATTACCGACACTCGCGCGCCACCAATAACCGCTTCGCCCAACCATTGACCGCGCCGCGCAATGCCTTGAAAAGAGGCCAATGCGCTGATAATCGCGACGTTAGGAATCTTCAGTTCAACCGCGATTGCGATTGCCGCAAGCGCATTCAACATATTATGCTCACCTGGCATGTTGAGCGTCACCGACAATGTCTCGGCTGAGTTTGGTAACGCGACGGCGAAAGTCGAAGTTGCTTCAGATTGCTGGTAATCAAACCCGCGGACATCGGCCGTTGCATCAGTGCCATAGGTGAGTACCCGAGTGCGTAGTTCCGGCAATAGCGTGCTTTTGATCTCTGGATCATCGGCGCAAACCACAGCAACCCCATAGAACGGCAAGCGTTTAAAAAACTCGATAAAACTCGAGCGTAATTTTCCGAAATCCCCCTCGTATGTTTCCATGTGGTCCGCATCGATATTCGTCAACACCGCCATCAATGGGTTCAAAAGGAGAAATGATGCATCGCTTTCATCCGCCTCGGCGACCAAATAATCGCCCGAGCCTAGACGCGCATGGGAATCCACCGCATTCACTAAACCGCCAATGACAAACGTTGGATCGAGATCGCCCTCGGCGAGGATTGCCGCGATTAAGCTCGTCGTCGTAGTTTTACCGTGCGTCCCGGCAACGGCAATTCCGCGTCGAAATCGCATTAATTCAGCGAGCATTTCCGCGCGCGGAATAATCGGTATGCGCTGTTCGCGAGCACTCACGAGTTCGATGTTTTCATCTGGAATCGCACTCGAGTACACAACGACGTTTGCACCGCGAATATTCTCGGCTGCGTGATCGACGAATACTGAGACTCCGATTGAACTTAGGTGTCGGGTCATTTTGTTTGCACTGCGATCCGATCCGGAGACTTCGTAACCCAAATTATTCAATACTTCGGCAATACCACTCATGCCAGCTCCGCCAATCCCGACGAAATGGATTCGGCTAACTTGATGCATTGGAAGTGCGGCTGACTCAACCATCTAACAATTCTCGACAGTAGCCCGCGACTACATTCGCCGCTTCGGGAGTCGCCAGTTCGTGAGCCCGCATCGCGATTTGCCTAAGCTGTTTTCGATTGCTGTGTAACTTCGTGATTGCAGCGGCCAAGCGTCGTTCGAAGCACGGCCCTTCAGGAACGAGTAATGCACCGTCACGTTCCACAAGAAATTTCGCATTTACCGTTTGATGATCGTCGACCGCATGAGGGTAAGGGACGAGAATAGAAGCGACCCCGGCAGCGGCCAACTCTGAAATCGTTAGCGCTCCTGCTCGGCAAATTACGACGCTAGCCCAGCGATACGCATTACCCATGTCATCAATAAATTCCGAGACGTCTACATTCGCGTTGAATCGGCCGTAGGTCGAGCGCGTCTGCACGACGTTGTTAACGCCACATTGGTGGCGTACTTGTACGCCGGTTAGCTGCATGTCTCGAAGAACATTCGGAACAGCTTCATTCAATGACGCTGCGCCTCGACTACCCCCTACGACGAGTACGTTAAATTCCGTTGACTCGGTACAAAATTCTCTTAAACGTTGATCAGATACGATAGATCTCCGCACAGGGTTGCCGACCGTAATTGCGTTCGCGGCGGCGGGAAACGCCCCGGGAAATCCCTGCAATACTTTTGTCGCGATGCGACTAAGCAGTGAATTTGTTAATCCAGGGACGGCATTTTGCTCATGAATGATCAGCGGGCGACGGCAAATCCACGCTGCGACTCCGCCCGGTCCACTAGCGAATCCACCCATACCTAAGACGAGCTGGGGGCGAATTCTCAATACTGCGAGCGTCGCCTGTAGGACTGCAATCGTGACGGTGATTGGCGCAAGCACCCAGCGCAATAGACCTGTTCCGCGTAATCCAGATATCGCAATCTTCACGAGTTTGATCCCGGCGCGTGGAACAATGCGTGTCTCGAGCCCGCGATTTGAGCCGAGCCACACGAGCGGGATCCCGCCGTCGCGTAATTGCTCGGCTACTGCTAAGGCTGGAAATATATGTCCGCCTGTACCGCCCGCAACAATCAGTACGGGTCGTGTTACGCCGTTCATGTCACTGCTACCCGAACAATCGAAGCAGTTCGTGATTCTTTTGCTACTCGAAATACGAGCGCGAGCATAGCGCAAACGACTACCATGCTGTTGCTGCCATAACTCATCAACGGCAGCGTTAGCCCCTTGGTAGGAAGCAAACCCATATTCACGCCGATGTTGATAAATGCCTCGATGCCGATGATTAGGGCGACACCGTAGGCCAGGTAGGCAGCAAAATCTTGTCCGCGTCGCTGTGCTTCACTGCCGATGTAAATGATCCTCCATACTAGGAACATAAACAATGCGATAACAAACAATGTACCAAGCATGCCAAGCTCTTCGCCGAGAACAGCGAACAAAAAATCCGTATGGACTTCCGGCAGATAAAATAATTTTTGAATACTGTTTCCCAGCCCAACGCCGAGCCACTCTCCACGGCCAAACGCGATCAGTGCCTGAGTTAACTGGAAACCTGAATCATACGGATCTGACCATGGATCCATAAACGTCATGAGTCGCTTCATTCGATAGGGCGCCAACATGGCTAAGGAAGCAAGCATCGACAAAGCGACCAAGCCCCACGCACTGAACCGGACCAACGGGACACGACCTAGAAATAACATCCCTAAGGTCGTCCCGAAGATTACAACAGCGGCGCCGAAATCGGGTTCCAGCAACAGGAACCCCGAGATCAAAGTGATAACGCCAATTGGCTTCATAAATCCGACGAAATCAGTCTGCACATGAGTTTGATGGCGAACCAAGTAGGACGAGATATACACGATAACCGCGAACTTCATCGGTTCAGATGCTTGAACAGTAATTGGCCCTAGTTGCAACCAGCGAATGCTGCCGTTTACTTCACGCCCGATCCCCGGAATTAAAATGAATGCCAGAAACGCGATACCGATAATCAACAATACCGAACTCAGGCGGTCGAATACGGCCAATGGGACCTGCAATATAATAGAACCGACGCCAACGCCCAAAAGTAGTGCGCCCACTTGACGCCAAAAGTAATACAGGTCGATGTAACCGTTTTTGGCTGCAATCGGAATTGAAGACGACGCAACCATAATTAAGCCGAGTCCCAAAAGTATCGCGCTCACCCCGGCTAACCACAAATCGTATTCTTGTTCATAAGTAGCGCTTCGTTCGGCAGATCCATAGGCGATCGCTTGCTTCATGATTGCGATAAACCGTGTACGGCGTCGGCGAATTTCAAACCACGGGCTTCAAAATTTTCGAACATATCGAGACTTGCGCACGCCGGCGATAACAGAACCGCTTCGCCTGGAAGCGCTAAGCGTGCGGCAATTGCAACAGCGGCCGACATGTCGATCGCAAAATAGATTTCGGTCACACCCTCAAGTGCGCTGGCAAGCTTGTTCGCGTCTTGTCCGATCAGCACAACCGCACGGACACGTTTTTGCACACTCAGGCGGAACGCACTAAAATCCGCGTCCTTGGCTTGTCCACCAGCGATAAGTACCCCGTGCCGGTCTGCGAATACTGCGGATATCGCCGCACAACTTGCACCGACATTTGTCCCTTTAGAATCGTCTATCCAATCGACATTGCTTCGCGAAGCGATGGTTTGGCATCTATGCGGTAGACCGGAAAATTCACGCAGCGCCTTCGTTTGAGCCGACTTGGGAACCGATAGAACGTCGGTGATTGCGATCGCGGCTAAGGCATTTAGATAGTTGTGTTCGCCGTGAACTCGTAGGACATCGGCGCGCATAAGTCTTAAGTTCTCGACGAATAGCCACGCACCACCGTCGGTGTCCTCAATGCAATACGTCGACCCGCTACCATCTGTCGACCCGAAATGACGGACGTCACAATTAGGTTTTAGGTCCGCGAGAATACTATCTTCAGCGCACAAAACGGCGCACTGCGCTCGGTCCAAGATACGAAGTTTAGCGGCAGCGTAACTGGATAAATCCGCATAGCGATCTAGATGGTCTGGTGAAATATTCAGGATGCACGCGACCACAGGCGCGAGTGATGAAGTCGACTCAAGCTGAAAACTAGACAACTCGATAATGTAAAAGTCCGGGGCCGCTTGGTCAGACAGTAGATCCAACGCGGGCGTACCTAAATTACCGCCACTGCGCACGTCGCGGCCCGCTTCTGCGAGTATCCCAGCGACCATGGTAACGACCGTGCTCTTTCCGTTAGAACCGGTCACCGCGACGACCGGTGCATTCGCGTGTCTGGCGAACAATTCTATATCGCCGATTACTTCGATGCCGCGCCCAAGAGCAGCGACGACAAATGGATGAGATCGTGGCACGCCTGGACTTAACACAAGCACTTTGCAACACCCGAGAACCTCCGAGGGCGGCTCACCGGGGATGATATTCACGTCTGAAAACTGGCTGCGTAGGATTTCAAGACCCGGCGGGTGATCGCGCGTATCGACAACGCTAAACGGAATGTCGAGATTCCTCAGAAAACGCGCGACGGACAGCCCAGTCTTGCCGAGACCAAACACAACATACTCCGTATCGAATTGAGTACTCGTCATTAGTTCGTCGCGTGATTCATTAATAGCGAACTTCATAAACTACCGAATCTTGAGTGTTGCTAAGGCAACAAGAACAAGTATCACGGTGATGATCCAAAAGCGCACAATGACACGAGGCTCGGGCCACCCCTTTAATTCGTAATGATGGTGTAGCGGCGCCATGCGAAATATCCGCTTTCCCGTAATCTTGAAAGAGACAACTTGCAGAATCACCGATATCGTCTCTACGACGAACACGCCGCCCATGATCACCAAGACCAATTCCTGACGGACGATCACTGCCACGATCCCGAGCGCTGCCCCGAGCGCTAATGCGCCGATGTCGCCCATAAATACTTGCGCGGGGTAAGTGTTGAACCAAAGAAAGCCGAGGCCAGCGCCGACAATCGAACCGCAAAAAACGCACATCTCACCGATCCCAGCGACGTAGGGCACGCCTAGATATCCGGAAAAATTTACGTGCCCGCCGACATAGGCAAATACGATAAGCGCGCCTGCCACGAGCACTGCTGGCAATATCGCTAAGCCGTCAAGCCCATCAGTTAAATTTACCGCGTTACTGGTTCCCACGATTACGAAGTAAGTCAGCACGATGTAGAACCCGCCGAGGCCGATGCCGACATTTTTGAAGAACGGGAAAATCAGCTCCGTCTCGACAGGGGTTTTTGCCGTCATGAACAAAAATACCGCAGCGGCCAATGCCGCCGCGGATTGCCAGCCGTATTTCTTGCCGGCTGAAAGACCTTTGGAGTTTCCCTGGGTCAATTTCAGGTAATCATCCACCCATCCGATCGCCCCAAACGCACCCGTGGTTATGAGTACAATCCATACGAATCGGTTGCCGAGATCACCCCATAGCAACGTGCTTGCGGCAATAGAAATCAGTATTAGCAAACCACCCATTGTCGGTGTGCCAGCTTTTGAGAGATGACTCTCCGGTCCGTCACTACGGACGTTCTGACCGATCTGAAGGCTGCTCAAGCGACGGATCATCACGGGGCCAACTAGCAAGGCAATGAACAAGGCCGTAAGTACGCCGAGAATCGTGCGTAACGTTATGTATTGGAATACGTTGAATCCAGAATGCCAGCTCGAGAGATACTCGGCTAGATACATCAACATGGCCGAGCCTCCGGTGCGAGCGCCTGAACAATGCGTTCCATGCGCATGAAACGCGACCCCTTTACCAAAATAGTCGCCGAATAAGTGAGATCGGAATGTAATCTCGAGAGCAGTCCGTCGATATCACGAAAACTTTGTGCCCCGCGTCCAAATTCCGTTGCCGCGTGGGTCGAAAGGTCTCCGAGCGTATAAAGCCGATCGATACCGGCGTGACGGATAGCAGCTCCCGCGTCTCGATGCGCCTTTATTGCGTCGCTTCCTAGCTCCCCCATATCGCCTAGAATGAGACACGTTTCGCCGTCCTCTTGTCCCAGCAATTCAACGGCAGCAGCCAGCGAGGCAGGGTTTGCGTTATAGCTATCATCGATGATTTTCGATTCAAATTGGCCGGCGTACACACATAAACGTCCTTCGACTTTCGTCGCAGATTCGAGTCCGCGTTTGATCGACTCGCTAGAGATATCTAGCGCATAGGCAACGGCCGCCGCGGCCAACGCATTTGACACATTGTGCGAACCGTCGAACGGTAGTGCGATATCTAGCGTAGCGTTCGGGAGTTGGAGGTCAAACTGCACGCCCTTTCCGACCCCGAGGACGGATATATTTTGCGCGCATACGTCCGCGGACTTCAGTTTACCGAAGCGCAAGATCCGTTTGTCGTCAGCGATCTTGCACCAGTAACTGGCGAACTCGTCATCTGCATTAATTACCGCAGTGCCACCGGTAGCGAGGCCTGCGTATAACTCGCCTTTCGCTTGGGCGATGCGCTCAACTGTTCCAAAACCCTCAATATGTGCCGGCGCGCACAAGGTGATCACGCCCACCTGAGGTTGCGCAATGCGCGCCAACCACTGGATCTCACCAACGTGGCTGGCGCCCATTTCAATTACCGCATAGTCATGCTTGTCGTTAAGTCGAAACAACGTTTGTGGGACGCCAACCTCGTTGTTCAAATTTCCGCGTGTAGACAAGACGGAGCTGTTTACGCTCAAAATTGAGGCAATCATTTCTTTTACTGTCGTCTTACCGTTACTACCGGTTACGCCAACAATGGGTAATTCAAACCGGCGGCGCCACGCACTCGCGAGCTCACCCAGCGCGATGCGACTATCGGTAACTTCAAGTTGCGCAAACGTCGAGGGCGCGACGCGTTCGACGATCGCGCCGAGCGCGCCGGCTTGTTCTGCCCTTGAACAGAAATCATGACCGTCAAAATTTGTACCGCGCAGGGCGCAATATAATTCCCCTGGTCGAATCGATCGGCTATCGGTCGACACGCTATTAAACCACCCGTCGGGCCCTGAGAAACTAGCTCCGATCTGACCTGCCGCGTCGCTCAATTGCATTCGAATCACTTAAACGTCTCCGCGAGGATTCTTCGTGCAACGTCAACGTCGGAAAACGGGCTCCGCTTGCCGTCGATCACTTGGTAATTTTCGTGCCCCTTTCCGGCGATTAGAACAATATCTTCGGAACTCGCTTCGCTGATCGCACGTCTAATTGCCGCCCCACGATCGTGAACGAGTTCGTGCTTCGGTGACTCACCGGCGCCGCGAAAAATGTCCCTAGCGATATCCTCTACCGATTCGCCGCGTGGATTGTCACTTGTCACGATCACACGATCCGCACCTTCCTCGGCAGCAAGTCCCATTGGCCGCCGTTTGGATTTGTCCCGATCGCCGCCACATCCAAACACGCACGTCAGGCGGCCGTTTGCTTCCTTCCTCAATACTGACAAAACGAGCGCGAGACTCTCCGGCGTGTGAGCGTAATCAACAACGACAATCGGACCGCCGTCACTTTCACTATCGATCCGCTGCATCCTGCCGGCGACACCGTTAACCTGCGATAGCGCGCGGGCGGCAGTCGGTGCATCGATTCCGAGAGCTGTGAGCGCAGCAAGCGCAGCTATCGTGTTATACAAATTGAATTCGCCGAGTAATCTCGTCGAGAGTTCTACCAATTCACTGGGTGTCTCAACGTTGAATGTTTGCTGGTTATTCTCGGTGCGTGCGCTGATCAAGGTAAAGTGGCGCTCAGGGTTAATTTCGTTTGCAGTGCCCTTGTCACCATAGGTCCAAGTCGCGACGTGTGAAGGTATTTCCGTCAAGAGCTGCCGGCCGATCGGATCATCGATATTCACAATCGCGTGACGAATGCCCGGATAATGAAACAGCGATTTCTTTACGTTTGCGTAATTCGAACGGGTCTGATGATAATCCAGATGATCGTGACCAACGTTTGTGAAAATACCGATGTCAATTGCGGTACCTACGACTCGACATTGATGAATCGCGTGGGACGACACCTCAAGTGAAACAGACCTGCATTGTTGCTCGCACAATTTCGAGAACACGTGCTGTAAGGCGATCGGGTCCGGTGTTGTATGGCTGGTCTCGGCGAGATCACCTACGAGGCCGTGGCCTAAAGTTCCAACATAACCTGCAGACCCGTGGAGAGTTTCAAGCGCTTGGGCGCATAGTTGTGCGATGGTAGTTTTACCGTTCGTTCCAGTAACCGCGATCACTGCGAGGGACTCAGACGGTGCGCCGTAAAATCGACTCGCGATATGACCAACAACTTCTGCCAACTTGGGCACGCACACGACAGGCACCGTCGTCGCAATCGGAATGTTGTCATCTTCGATAAGAACGGCGCAGGCGCCCGCAGCAATCGCCGCCGCAGCGAAGCGTGCGCCGTTGTTGTTCGCACCTTTAAGCGCGATGAAACAGTCTCCCGGTGACACTTCCCGACTATCGATACTCAAGCCGAAAATTTCGTAGTCGCCGATGGTGGAAAGATCAACGAAACCCTCTAACAGATCAGTCAACAGAAGAGAATTAGATGAATGCGCTGCCATCATTGCGATGTCCCCGATTCAACTTCCTGGTTGAATCGCGCTGCCATTCGAAAACGATCGTCTTTGATATCGCCTAGATCATCCGGAGTTAATCCAAGAACCCGTGCAGCTTCGCGCATAACTTTCGCGAATATTGGCGCCGCGACGCGTCCGCCGTAATGTTCACCACTTTTCGGTTCGTCTATTACAACGACTGCAACCAACTTGGGTTCGCGTGCCGGTAACATCCCGGCGAACAACGACAAGTATCGGTCCTCCGCATAACCGCGCGCCGTCGATTTGTGCACCGTGCCAGTTTTTCCAGCAACTCGATAACCGGCGACAGACGCGGCGCGCCCAGTGCCGCCAGTGACGACACGTTCCATCATCGATCTTAATTTTCTAGCCGTATCGGCACTCATTACGCGTTCGCCTGGTGACACACGATCCAGCTTAATGATAGATAGTGGCCGCAATATGCCGTCAGCAGCCAAAACGGAGTAGGCACGTGTCAATTGCATGGCATTAACGGAGACACCGTAGCCGAAAGCCAGCGTCGCTCGCTCGATGTCCCGCCAGTTTCGAGCATCACTTAAGTGACCAGTCGATTCGCCGGGCAAGCCAGTCCCACTACTCGTGCCAAATCCGACTCCGTGTAACACTTTCCAGAGTAGTTCAGGCTCTAGGGAAAGCGCGATCTTGCTAGCGCCGACGTTACTCGATTTCGTAATAACCCCGGTCACATCCAATTCACCGAAATTTTTTGTGTCTGTAACGACGTGCCGACCGACTTTGAAATAGCCTGGATCCGTACCGACCAGGGTTTGGGGATGGTAGTGCCCGGACTCGAGCGCAGCTGCGATTGTAATTGGTTTAATCGTCGACCCCGGCTCGAAAATATCAGTCACCGCCCTATTTCTATAATGGTCGCCTTTCAGTTCGCCGCGATTGTTCGGATTAAACGAGGGCTGATTGACCAACGCGATCACTTCACCGGTATTCGGGTCCGCGATAACCATCGATCCGGCTTCCGCATCATGCGCTTTAACAGCCGCTTTAAGTTCTCGATAGGCGATGTATTGGATCCGCTTGTCGATACTGAGAGTCAATTGGCGTCCGGGGATTGTCGGCTTTATTTGACCAACGAATTCTATTACGCGGCCTATGCGGTCCTTGATGACTTTGTGTCGCCCTTGCTTTCCACGTAAGGTTTGGTCATACGCAAGTTCTACCCCCTCTTGACCATCATCATCCACATTCGTGAACCCAAGGGTGTGCGCAGTAACTTCGGCCGCCGGGTAGTAACGGCGTTGCTCCTCAAGTAACGCGACGCCAGGAAAATTGGCCTCGGTCAGTGCTTCTGCAATTTCCGGCGACACATGGCGTTTCAGGTAAACGAATTCCTTGTCGGCACGCGGCACGATCAGGGCTTCGAGGTGAGCTGTCGTCGTACCGATTACCTCAGCAATTTCTGGCCAAATCTGAACATGACGCATCATGATCTGAGGTTGCGCTGAAACGGAATGCACGGGCGTACTGATCGCGAGCGGCTTGCCATTTCGATCAGTGATCATCCCGCGGTGAGCCCGGGTGTTAACCGTTCGAAGATATCGTGCGTCACCGCGATCTTGAAGAAATTCCTTGTTCTTCAATTGCAGATCCATGGCGCGCCACGCCAACACACTCGCCAACAACCCAAACACGATTAAAACAACCCCGCGCCGAATTCGGATACTCATAGCGAGACGGTCATTCATGATTTAACACGAAATATTTCGCTAACATCCGGCAACGTCATATCGAGTTGATTTCTTGCGATATCCTCGATGCGACCGTGGGTGCCCCACGTACCTTGCTCCAGCAATAATTGGCCCCATTCTCGATCGAGGTCGCTTTGCTGTGTTTGCAATTCTTGCCAGGCTAAAAATAATTGTCGATTTTGATGTCTGTGTAAGACGATCTCCAGCGCACTGGTAAACACCGCAGCAACCAACAAAAAGAACGCAACGTGTTTAATCATGCGACTCTTTCCAGTACTCGCAGCCGAGCGCTTCGGGCGCGCGGATTGCGCTGAATTTCAACGTCGCTGGGGCGAATCGGTTTTTTGACAATCAATCGAAATCGCACCGGCGAGGCAGGCTCTAGGAGAGTGTCGGGTCCGCGCGCAACATTTCTAAAGTAGCGTTTCACGATTCGATCTTCGAGCGAATGAAAAGACAGCACGACAATTCGACCGCCAACGCTAATTGCCGCTGTCGCTTGTCGAA
>Ga0302127_10000605_pt1 | contig 20217 bp, 12 predicted proteins | sample CB4_SCM_MG_FD_204452 | JGI IMG/M metagenome (GOLD analysis project Ga0302127, IMG submission 204452) | Marine microbial communities from Western Arctic Ocean, Canada - CB4_SCM | ecosystem: Environmental > Aquatic > Marine > Oceanic | place: Canada: Western Arctic Ocean | collected 2017-09-24
TCGCGTTGAGCAATCTGCTCAAGTACCATTTTGTGGCGGGCTACCTCTTCTCTCACGGCAACCGCTGTAGGTGACAACAATCAAACCATCCCATATCTTGTGGATATTATGCAAGCCCCTCAACAGCAGTATGCTCAGCCCGCCGCTCAACCTCAATACGCACAACAAGCTGCTGCACCCGTTGCTGCGGCTCCCGTTACCTTGGCACCTGTAGCAGTAGCACCTGCTGCTGGGCAAATGGTTGTAAATGTACCAACAGGAAAAGGCAATTACAAATGGTTGGCATCTGGAGAAACTGTGATTACAGAGGTGACTGGTCAGCTTGGTTTCACTTCTCCAAACCCCTTAACACGAATGCTTGTTGGAATAATGAAAGTTGTTGCAGCAATTTGTGGTTCCCGAGAAAAGGCCTCATTGGTTGTCACAAATAACCGAGTTGTTATTGATGTTAGGAAGATCAGTTTTTACATATTAGAGACTGGTTGCGATACAATTACTATTAACAAGTGTTCGACTATAACCACTGGATTTAACTCCTCATTATTGATTTTCAAGAAGAGATATATTGCTGTTGACGGTAATCTGGTTGGTGTGAAGAGTGGCGCCTCTCAACAGGACCTAGAAGCAATGTCAGTAGTCCTTCAAGGTGTTCTTTAAGCAAAATCCCAAACATATTAGCCGACATCATCAAAGGGAATCAGTTTCCGACAGGCATCATGGAAAGCAGCACTGTTGATAGTGGTGTAAAATGGAAAGTAGACATCTTGAATGCTAGTTTCCTTACAGGAACCCCAATTATCGCAGTTGTTGGGATGATTTGGTACACAATGACTTACGGTGTTACTTGGGTAGAACCAACCATTCTATTTGTCATGTATTGGGGTACTGGTTTGTCGATTACAGCCGGCTATCACCGTCTATTCAGTCATCGCACCCATAATGCTGTTTGGCCCCTTCGCCTATTTTATGCGATTTTTGCTGCTGGGGCTTTCCAAAATTCAGCCATCAAGTGGTGTAGCGACCACCGACGCCATCATCTGAAGACCGATACGGATGTAGACCCATATTCGGTCATCCGAGGCTTCTTCTGGGCCCATATGGGCTGGGTTATGGTACAAGAAGGTGAAGACACTGTAGAGAAAGTCGAGGACCTTCAAGCCGACCCAATTCTGGCTTGGCAAGAACGTAATATTTTCAAAATCGGGTTTCTTTCAGGGCTTGTCTTCCCTGGCTTCCTTGGGCTTTGGCTTTTGGGAGGTTGGGTCGGTTTCATGGGTGGATTGATTTGGGGAGGATTCCTTCGCTTGGTACTTGTTCACCACGGTACTTTCCTCATCAACTCTGGTGCCCACTACTGGGGTTCTCAGCCGTATTCAACTAAGAACACTTCTCGTGATTTCCCACCTTTATCTTTGGTCACCTTTGGTGAAGGCTATCACAACTTTCACCACACCTTCCAAGCAGACTATCGAAATGGCCACAAATGGTTTCACTGGGACCCTTCCAAATGGTGGATTTCTTTGTTTTCAGTAATTGGTATGACCAAGGCTCTTCACAAAGTTCCACAATGGACTATTCAAAGTGCTCGTATGAAGACTACTTTTGAAAAGAAAGAAAAGGTGATGGTTGATGGTAATGTATTGACTAACTTTAAGAAGCGTTCCAATGATTATTCTAAGCGCTTGAGGGCTGCTCTACGAGACCTTTCCAACGGCCGTAGTGATTTAGCAACAGCGAAGGCCCTGAGCGATAATGAACGTAAGGTGGCATTGAAAAGTACCATCAAAAATTGCAAGTTGCGGGTTAAGGAATCTTGGTCTGAATTCAACCTGTTGATGGTTGAAATGAAGACTTCCAAACCTGTTGCTGCTTAACGTCTGGCAGTCTTGGGCCTGAAGTCATCACAGACTTCCCTATCGCATTCAATGTAAGGGCCATTCAGCAAGTCTATGCAATACGGCACTGCTCTCCAGATTTCGTCGATTGTTTCTCGAATTGCTTTTGGCTGGCCTGGGAGGTTGAACAAGAGACTCGAGCCTCTTATGCCGCCAATCTGTCTCGAAAGAATTGCGGTTGGCACGAACTTCAGAGAGATGGCTCGCATCTGCTCACCAAATCCTGGCAGCAATTTATCGCAAACTGCGGCTGTTGCTTCAGGGGTAATATCTCTCGTTGTGGGTCCTGTTCCCCCAGTTGTTACAACTACGTTGCAGCCTTGTTCATCTACTAGTTCCACTAGTGCTGCTTCAATGATTTCCTGCTCATCTGGTACGCAATGGTAAACAACTTTCCAAGGCGATCGTATTGCTTCTTCAAAGAACCCACAGATGGCTGGGCCACCCTCATCCACATATTCTCCTGAACTAGCCCTATCACTAATAGTGAGGATTCCAAATATCGCTGGCTCGCCAAGGCTAGCGGTAGAACCGCCACTAGATTTCACAATCACGCCTCGCTTATAGTTTCGACATCTGCGTGTAATGTCTCTAGCAAGGTGAACTCAAAGAGTTCTTGAGATCGTCGCTTTTTGGTTGTTCTGATGTGCAGTATTGCCATCCCGACGAATGCCGCAATTGCGATAGGGATGGCTGCTTCAAGTTTGAAACGGTGCATGAAGGTGACAATCCCCTCAGCGGTATAAGCCCAAGTAATCGAGGCTGCGGCACCGCCAACAAATGTTGCCATAAGCACACGGCCGAAGTTCATACGAGAAAGCATACCTAACATAGCGCCAACCAGGACCCCACTTGCCATGAACGGAATCCAGACAAAGGCAATTAATCCCCAGAATCCCCATTTGTTGATGAACTCACGCTTTTCATTGGCTGTATATTCTACTGTAGAAAGTAAGTCTCCAAATATCTTAGTTTGTAGAACTCTACCAGCAAATCCATCTTGCTTAGCAACTGCAGCAACACGTCCTTCATGCTCAGAAGAGGTTTCGATTCTTCCGACATCCGCCTTATCCGCGAGTGTTCCAATTTCATTGCGTGCTTTAACGATTAGATTTCTCTCGCCAATCAATTCAGAGAGTTCACCTCTAAGGTGCTCTTCAAGTTGTTGAGCGACCGAAGATTGGCTCTTTTTGAATCTAAAGAATGCAAATCTGATATTCGGCCTGTAGATGACTGAAATGAACATCGCCGTTTCTTCTGGTAAGACCATGGCGCCGATTAAAGCATTGTCATCTTGATTATCGAACCACCTATCTAGGCTGTCTTTTGCTTCTTCCTCAAGACTATTGAAGGTATGTAAATCTTTGAAGAAAGAACTGTAATCTTCGACAAGGACTGCGTTATCATCCTCCACCTTTCCAACTTCGGTAGTGTCTACCCCAACTCCAATTCCAGTTTCGAAATCCATGTCTGCATTGTCGCCAACTGCCTTTACTACAAGTTGTACAGGTTTGAAAATATGGAAAATTCGGAATTCGTCTAAAATTTGCTTAAGGATTTCTGCTCTAATATCTGCCTTATTGCTAAGTGTGGATTCTGTGTTTTCATAGGGCACCAAAATATCTATTGAGAGTTCTTTTTCAGCCATTTTAAAGCGTTCCCAATCGACTTTAACATGCATTCTAGCACTTGCTTCTTTTACCGAATCGGTAACCACTCGTTCGATGTGATTATGCGATAATGTGTCATCAGCATCTTGGTGGTACACCTTGTACATCAATGGGTAAATCAAAAATAATGTGATGACTGAAAGGCTCAGAGATACAAATGCCATCCACCATGCAGGCACACCAGCTGCGCCGCCTGTAAGCATTGCAGTTTCACGTCCACCTCCTAGTTCTGCACCCATTAAAACAAGGCCCCAATTACCCATGTCTGTCGATGTCCAACAGGTTCGAGTACCGTCCTTTTCTGTAATTTTACCTTCTTTGGAAATTGTACCGCCTACAAATGGTAACCAATCCCAGGTACCATCTTCTTCAGTAACCTCGAATTCAGCAGTCTTAGTAAAATCATCACCGAGTTGTACTATCGTGGCATTCCCGTCTTCATCAACAGCATCTTCCCAAAATGTCAAAGTTACAAAAAGTACGTATTGACCAGGTAAGAGCTTGTCAAAGGGAGCATTTGAACCAAGTTGTTTAACATCATTCCATTTGATTATTTCATCGCTTTCACTATTTTTCAGAGTCCAATTGAGATGTGGGTTTCCATCTTCAACGTTATACGCCTTTGCGCGAATAGTAAGTTCGTCATTATCAACCCAAATGTTCATCCACATGCTGCCACTATTGTCCTGGCATTCATCCCCAATGTCGAATACCGTTGTTGACATCCAATGGTCCCAACCTGTTGAATTGCCAAACATTCCAGTTGACATCGCGAATAAGACTCCAAAGTAAATTACCGCATAGGCTATGCCTGTAAACAAGGTGTAATCTTCAATTCCTTTTGGAAATCTCTTCTCACCATCTGTATTGGTCCTGCGCTTACGGATTGCAGCAATTTCTTTGCTCACCTTATCCTTTTCTTCCTGAATAGATATTGCCGGATCTAAAACCTCCTCAGACGTGTCTAAAACATCTCCAGCCGAATCCTCAGCCTCTAGAGTTTCGAGGATTGCGGCGGCTTCCTCTGCACTCATCGAACCCACGACAACGAGTCATGCCTTAGCATTTGGCGGAGTGGATTAAGACAAGGCCTTCCGTAAAGGCCATTGACATCAAACTACTAGCAGTGTTTGAGAGGAGCATTATGGCTGGAGAATTATTATTCAAAAGCGCCACCATTGTTGCCCACAATGGCACATTTATTGGCGATTGTAGAGTGAAAGATGGAGTGATTTCAGAACTTGGAAACTTACTTCCTCAAGACAATGAGAAAGTATTCGATGCAACGGGCCTCCACCTATTGCCTGGAGCAATTGACCCTCAAGTCCACTTCAGAGAACCCGGGAAGGGGGATTTGGAATGCATTCAAACTGGGTCTATGGCCGCGGCTTCAGGAGGCATAACCTCTTTTCTAGACATGCCAAATAATATTCCTGCTGCAATCACACTGGCATCAATTCAGGCTAAGTTGGATAGTGCTGCGAAAACTTCTGTAATCAATTATGGATTTTTCATTGGCGCAACTTCTGATAATATAGAGGAGTTGCAAAAAGCAGTAGGAAAACCAAGTCAGCCAATCCACAACCCCGGAATCTGTGGAATTAAAATTTTTATGGGCTCTTCAACAGGAGACTTACTTGTAGATGAAGAAGAAGCGCTTGAGATGATTTTCTCGGAAACGGAAGGTGTCATCGCTGTTCATGCTGAAGACGAAGAAAGACTAGTCCAACGGTTTGAAACACTCAAGCATAGAACCGATATGGCTGCACATGCAGAATGGCGGGATTCGGAGACTGCCTTACTCGCTACCAAGCGTGCTGTACGTCTTGCCAGAATATACGGCCGGAAATTGCACATTTTGCATTTAACGAGTGGGCTGGAAGCAGATTGGCTAGTTGGAAAAACAAATTTAGTCCAAGAAACTGTCGATGGTGGGAGAGTTAGTACGGAAGTCTTGCCTCAACATTTGACATTCGACCAACAAGATGTTGAGAAAGAGGGTGTGCGATTGAAAATGAATCCGCCAATTCGCTATTCTGAAGATAAAGACACACTTTGGAAGCGCTTAATCGATGGAACAATTCAATGTATTGCTACAGACCATGCTCCACATTTGCTAAGTGCAAAAGCAGCGGGTTGGCCTGGCGCGCCTAGCGGAATGCCAGGAGTTGAAACATCACTTGCAGTGATGCTAACTCATGCTAAAAATGGAAAATGTACTATCGAAGATGTTGTGCGTTGGATGTCAACCAATCCCGCAGCCATTTATGGCATGAGAGGCAAAGGTAAGATCGAAATTGGCAGGGATGCTGATTTCGCTCTTGTAGACATGACTTCAAGTATGAAAGTTGATGATTCAAGGTCATGGAGCAAGGTTGGCTGGAATCCCTTCCATGGACATGACTTAGTAGGCTGGACGGTAGCAACATTTGTTGGAGGGGTTCAAGTTTTCGAAAGAGATTTTAATGAAAAAATGAAAGGAAATATCATTGTATCCCCTGGGCAAACAGGAAATCCTCTTAAAATGGCATAAAACCCGCACCGTGAACTTTACATTGATTATTATTACGCCCCTTATACAGTTAGATTATGGCGAAAACCTATAACATGCAGGTGAAGTGCAACAACTAGTGAGACACAATGGATCTTGAAGAGACACTAGGAGAAGGATACAAGCAAGTATTAGCTGGATTAGGAGCATTCCTCGTCGGCGCAATATGGGGAGCGACTAGCGAAACGAGCATCGAGGGGATGTATATTCCACTCGTTATAATGATGCTTGGTGCATTAGTTGCAATATTGGGAATGAGTTTTGGCGGAGCAGGTGGTGCACATGGTGAATCATTTGATCTAAAGTCCGCAATGGATGATATGGCTGGCATGCTGACTGAACTACAAGAAAAGGTAGCGGGCGGAGATGACTCCGGCGATGACTCCGGCGATGACTCCGGCGATGACGATGACGGCGAGTGAATAACTCAAAACCCATAAATTGCTGAATACTTTCTCTTGAGATATGAGAGGAATGCCTCTGGCGACGGAGGTTTTCCGGTAACGATTTCAATTAATTTTGAAGGCTCATACTTCTTTCCTTGAGAATGAATGTTATCCCGCAGCCATTGTAGAACTAATGGCAATTCACCATCTGAAATTAGGCATTCTAAGTCTTTATCAAGATCGATAACCATTTTCTCAATCAATTGAGCAGAATACAGGTTCCCTAATGTATAAGTTGGAAAGTACCCAAAAGCCAGACTAGACCAATGAACGTCTTGTAGGCAACCCAGTGTATCATTAGGGATTGCAATTCCAAACCATTCCTCAAATAATGAATTCCACAACTGAGGGATTTCTGAAACATCTATTCCATCATTGAATATGGCTTTCTCAACTTCGTATCTCAACATAACATGTAGATTGTAAGTTACCTCATCAGCCTCTACCCTGATAAAACTGATATCAACCCTGTTAATCAAACGGTATAGGTCTTCATCACTCCAGTCAGGGCAATCCTGAAATGATTGGCGAAACCAATCACCGGCGATTTTCCAAAATTCTTCTGAGCGGCCAATTTGATTTTCCCAAAGTCGAGATTGGCTTTCATGAACACCAAGTGAAACTGCTTGACCTCTTGGCGTATATTCATGTTCCAGTAACAATCCTTGTTCATACAATGCATGCCCTGTTTCATGCATTACTGCGCCAATACAAGAAAATGGCTCTGCTTCATCATAGCGAGTTGTAAATCGTGTATCTCCAGACCAAAGACCGGCTGAAAAGGGATGTGAAGAAATATCCATCCTTCCCGCAGAGAATTTGAAACCATATTTTTCTGCTACCCTCCTACAAAAGAAATCTTGCAAAGGAATTGGGAAATTAGAGGTTGAAGGGATAATAGGGTCGGGGTTTTTCTCTTTTGCAAGCATAACCTTGGCAAGAAGTGGAACTAAACTTTGTCTCAATTCTTCAAATAACAAATCATAATCAGCAACAGTCATTCCGACTTCAAAATCTTCCAATAACACATCATACGGAGTTTGACCATCTTTACGGAGATGAGATATTCGCTCTTTTGCCACTTCGACCAACTCTCTCAAAGTATTTTCAAATGAGGGGAAATCCGCATCGGCACGAGCCTTTTCCCAAACTGCCACCGCCTTTGAAGGCAACGATGCTGCTTTGGAGACATGCTCTAGTGGAAGTAATACTGCCTTCTGTCTGGCCTTTGCCATCTCCCTAATATTTGCCACTTGATCATCATCCAATGCCTCAAGAGAGTTTTCTAAGCTCTCAATTAATTGGCCAAAATCCTGAGCCACTAGCAAACTATGCGATTTACCTGCTAACCATGCTAATATTCCTGCCCTTGCTGCTGCACCCTCTTCTGGCATCAAAGTTGATTGATCCCAACCAAGGTGGCCACTAATTGAGTTAAATCGGTGAATATCGCGCACTTTTTCGATGAACTCTTCATATTCCTCGGCAGGAGACATAGGTAGGCCGAATGGGTCCAATGCCATGAATCTTGATGATAAAACGTGCAAGCGTTGAAGGCAGCGATGCGTGTGTGAAGCACGTGGGCCGACGTAAGAAGGGGAAGAAGGATATTCCTCCTGAAGGCGAAGACCCCGACGAAATGGCAGTTATCGAAGGCTTAGATGATGAATCCGACGATTCAAAACCTGAAAAGCAAGAGCCGGAAATCCAAGAAATGTCTGAAGATGAAAGAACTATCCGGATGGCTAAGGCAGCGAAAATGGTCGTCAAAACATGTATGGACATTCGCCGTGGTGAAAATGTACTCATCGTTTGTGACCCTACAACTACTGATATAGGGCAAGCGCTCTATGAAGCAGCATCAAAAATCTCTGACCGCACACTGCTAATCATAATGCCAAAAGGTCGTCACCATGGGGAGGAACCCCCCGGTCCTGTTGCCAATCTAATGCGTCAACAACAAGTAGTTATGGCCCCAACAAGATTTAGTTTAACTCATACAAAAGCCCGATTCCATGCCAGCCGCAATGGTGCTAGAATAGCCACAATGCCCGGGATGAAGGCAAAATTATTCACCGAAGGTGGGATGACCTCTGACTTTGGAAAGATTAGGGATTTAATCGCAGAATTAGGTAGTAATTTGAGGCGAAGGAAGGAAGTCAGAATCACTAGCGCAAGTGGTACTGATGTTTCATTTGAAGTCGATTGGCGAAAATGGAATAAAGAGGATTCTGGTATTTGCAACAGACCTCAAATGGTGACAAATCTACCTGCTGGTAAAGTATTCACAATACCGCGCCAAGGAAGCATGAATGGCAAAGTGGTTATCGATGGTTCATGTGATGCAGATATACTCAGTGAGCCTCTTACCCTATTTATCGAAGATGGAATTGTTATTGATGTTAAAGGAGGTCAAAGTGCTGCTAATATTAGACAATCTTTTGGTGAAGTAGCTAAAAAATTACGGCCGAAGGAACAGGATTTGTTGTGGACCGTAGCAGAATTTGGCTTCGGAGTTAATCCAAATGCCCGTTTGATAGGGAACTTGCTTGAAGATGAAAAGGTTCTGGGCACCTGCTATTTTTCTATCGGAGATAGTGGCTCTCTGCCTGGTTCAGCCCAAGGGATGAGAATAACTGGAGTACTCGCTGAACCAACTCTTGAAATCGGTAAGTTGAAATTTATCGAAGCAGGAGAATTTCTTCTCGATGATAAGTGATTTCAAAATTGTCCGAGCCCACAAACTGGGCAATTGTTCCAATTTGGATCCAATCCAATGCCACATCCTTGGCAATGGACACCGCTCTTAATGGTAGGTGGTGGAAGTCCTGTTTGGCTTTGTTGGGCCTGTTGAGCCGCTCTCTGTTGTTGCAAAGCCGCTTGTTGAGCAGCGATTTGCTGTTGTTGTAAAGCCGCTTGTTGAGCAGCGATTTGCTGTTGTTGTAGAGCCGCTTGTTGAGCAGCGATTTGTTGTTGCCTTGCAACTTCTTGTTGAGCAGCAATTTGTTGATGTTGACCCAAAGTAGGTCCTGCAGTATGGAGCATTCCACCTCGAACAGGAGTTCGAACCGGTGCAGCCATGACTGGTTTTGGCAATGTGTTTTGAGAAGGAGGTGCTGGTTGTTGTTCTGAGACCTGTTCAACTTCCTCTATAATCTCTTTAGGAGGAGGTGCTTCTATACTCGGTGAAGGTTGAACTTCTGCCTCAATTGAAGGGGTTTGAGCGATTGAAGCATCCCCTCTTCCACTAGTAGTAATCCCAGATAACAGACTCTCCATTGATGGCTGAACATCTGCATGTTGTTCTGTTGATTGTTCAACAATCTGTATTTCTTCAGCAGCAGGAGGTGCTTCAGGATCAGCGAGCCCGAATGCTCCCGCGAAAGCATCACTCTCAACTTCTTTAGTTTTCTTATCAAGTACAACTTCTGTTTTTGTTTCTAAAGGAGGTAATGGAACAATATCCTCAACGCGCACCTGTGGAGGTGGAGGAGGCACGGGTTGTGGTTTTTCAATTACAGAACCAGGAAGAGGAACTGATATCTCTTCCTTTTTTACAGAAACTGGGAAGGAGGCTACAGGTATTTTCACAACACGTTCTCCAGATTTTGGAGTTAGAGTTTGAGGAGGAGGGGGGGCTACTGGGGCAATGGTGGGTAATGATGCATCAGACAAACCTGGGATTCCTGCAATGGCACCATTTTCTTGATATGAATGTAATACTGCAGAGAGGCTACTATTAATCAACTTCAGAGATTCTACACTTGAACTGGGAGATGCAAACATTCCTTTCAAACCAGCATAATATTTCTTTACAACTACATCTCCACCCTCTAAGTGAGCAATCGATAATAATTGAAGTATACTCATTGGATCTGTTATGACCTCTAGACTCTGGCGGCTTGATTCATCGAGACCAGGGTCAGGGCCACCTGGCTCACCGCCACTTGTCTCCATACCCAGCCAGAAACGCAATGGATCGACAAATTCCAGCATTCCAAGATGGCCTACCACAAGAAAGTAAATTTCTCCACCTTCACAATTCATTCTCTCACTTGCAGTGTTGAAATCAAAATCTCCCTTTGTAAGGTGAAGATCGGAGGTTAATTCCAAAAAAAGCAAAAGAGCGGATTCAGAATCCATCTCAAGAAGGGTGTGTAAAGAAGCACTGGATTCTGTGACTCCAAAGTAAGCTGCAGCCTCATCGACTTCGATTCCATCCGGCAAAGTAGCGCCGCTATGAACAACTTCACTCAACCTTTTCACCCCCAATAGTGCGCCGCAGCCTGAGACTTTCTTTTGAGCGTGTTCCTATCAACATGACCATCATCTCACCATGCCTTTGCTTCACTGAGTATGGCGCGCGATTGCTTGGCGCTCCATCCACTACCTTGTAAGGTCATCATAATACTTCTATCGTCTGTTGAAATTTGTATCTCATCCCATGCCCAAGCAACAGAATCTTGTCTTGCTACAGCATCCTCATCATCGAAAAGCGGACCCTCATCTTCCGGTTCCCAGTTTTGTTGACGTATTTCTTCTTGTTTGGCTGCTTCAATTTCTTCAGGACTTAGAATCTTCTTCTTTGTTGCCTTCTTTACTGGTGGCAAATCAACTGGTGGTCCTGCCCTTGGTCTTGAAGGAGATGGGGCTGTGAAGCCGTAGCCACCGCCGCCTGTAGGTGGTGCATCATATCCGCCACCCCCATAAGGGTCCGATGCTCGGTCCATCGGTGGCCCTCCTCTGGGACCTCTACTGGGTTGACCTCCTGCGGGGCCGGGGCCTCTGCTAGGGGCCTGTGTGGGACCTCTTGCAGGGCTAGAATTGCGACTTTCACGTCCTGAGGAGAAGGATGGACGACTGTCATCATCAGCATCGTCATCATCAACCCAATCATCTTCGTCTTCTTCATCACCAAGGTCTACCCCACCACGACTTCCAATCAGTATAGAAATTATGATCAATAAGACCAATCCTCCTAAACCTGCTCCACCATAAATCAGCACCTTATCCATATTGCCAGAAGTTGATTCCTCTTGACCTTGGTTTTCACCAGCAATCATACAACCACTTACATCGACTTTGTCACCTAGTTTTGTATCAGGGCAGTTATCATTCATATCCACTACGCCATCTGAGTCACTATCTCGCTCGGTAGGGTCACATCCAGTTTCATCAACTAAGTGCCTCCATTCCGCAGCTGTCGAAGGACATTTATCTCCGGTTGAAGAACTAGCATTATCGCCAACTCCATCATTATCACTATCCTTCCATTGAGTTGAATCATCTGGGAAGGCATCAGCACCTGAGAAGACTGTCCAGAAAAGATCACCATCTGAGTATCCATCTTCATCACGGTCAGGACAACCAAACCTATCTTCAGTAGAATTAGCAGGAACATCGGGGCAAGCATCTCCTTGAGTTCCTGTCAGGTTGTCTCCAAATGCATCACCATCTCGACTAATCCATTGAGAAGAGTCACCAGGGAATAAATCATCAACATCTTCTACCCCATCACCATCGCTATCTGCACCCTCGACAATGCAGCCTAATTCATCGACTTCTGCGCCAATAGGAGTGCCTGGGCATTGGTCAATAGCATTACTCACTAGGTCGCTATCATCATCTTTTTGAGAGTCCGAACATCCTCTATTATCAACGGATTCACCTTCTGGAGTATTTTTGCATTTGTCATTAGGGTCTGTAACATTATCATTGTCTGTATCGGTCTGTGCTTGAGTAACTGTACATCCTCTTTCGTCGACATTTTCCCCTTCTGGAGTCTCGGGGCAATCATCAACACCATTCGTCTCGCCATCGTTATCATCATCGAGTTGGGACCAAGAGCATCCTAGAGTATCGACAGATTCACCTTCTGGGGTATTTGGACATTGGTCTAGGGAATCTATCACACTATCAAGGTCTTCATCATCTTCAACAACCAAAGGACAGCCATCTCCTCCCGTGCCGCCGACAATACCCGCTTGGTATGGGCAAGCATCTGGTTGGTACGCAGGGAAAGCATTGTCACCCCATCCATCGTTATCGCTATCATTCCATTGGCTTATCTCATCTGGAAATTTATCTCCAAGATCAGACCATCCATCGCCATCTCTATCCGGACAACCGTCTAAATCTTCTGTTGAATCACCCCACACTAAAGGACAACTATCGATTGATAGGTTCTGTTGATTACTTCCATTGTACATTGCCGTCCAATTATTAGGGTAGCCATCCATATCGCTATCATTTGCAGCGGCTGAATTATTGATAAAATGGTCTGGGTTATTGCCGAATTTATTGTCGCCATAACCATCGCCATCTGTATCTGCCCATTGAGTTGAGTCGTTCACGTATGCATCAGCACCATCTTCAGCATCCCAATTTTGTCCTTTATAGGCCCCAGGATTAGAATAGCCATCTCCGTCGCTGTCTGGGCACCCATTGCGGTCGAGAGAAGAATTACCAAACCATTCATCGCAGTCATCTCCACTTGAGTGAGATACATTGTCTCCGTAGCCATCTCCATCAGAATCCTTCCACTGGTGCTTGTTTGAGGGGAATAAGTCTGGAGCGTGGTTTTCGGTATAGTTTGTATCAGGCCAATAGGTTATACAACAATCGGGCCCGTTGTTATCGCCATAACCATCGCCATCAGAGTCTCTTTGTTGTTTCCAGTTGAACGGGTATTGGTCTCCACCCACCCAGGTAGCATCATTATTTGACCAACCATCTCTATCGTAGTCCTGACAACCGAGACGATCAAAGTAAGATAATCCCTTTTTATTGGAACAAGCATCGACCAAGTCGGCAACCATATCACCATCAAAATCCCCACATCCAACTTTGCCGACAATACTGGTTCCAGAACCAGAACTGCAGTGATCGTAAGCAGGTCCATCAGGATTATCTCCAAAACCGTCGCCATCTGAATCCTCCCATTGGCCACTTATCAATGGCATTTCATCAAGAATATCGGGGATTCTATCTCCATCAAAATCAGGCAGTAAACGGAACATTACCAAATCAAGACCAATGGCATCTTGGAATACGAGGTGAATAACGCCATCAGGAGAAGTAGTAAAGTCACCATGATTTGTTGAAAGACCTGCAATTACAGTGTCTAAGTTGCTGCCAATACCTCGGTCGGTATTTCTGAGAATAATATCTGAACCCTTAGAGATGAGGTAATATTGACTGCCGCTAATCATCAGGCTTCTGCGAATGGTGCTTGACTCCATTTGCGAGTCCATGTTTCTGGAAGCATTGTTTTCTAACCTCACCAAAGTATCGGTTCCGGATGTAGAGTTTGAACACTGAACTTCTTGAGAAGTCCCACTTCCAATAATTACCAAGGGAGCAGTAGTTGAAGAATTGATGTCCAATTCCCAATCGCGAGTCCAATTGCTACCATTCAATGCTCTACTCATTCCGACGCATTCCCCACCAGTCGCGTTTTGCCAAGCAATATGCAAGTTATTTCCGACCTCGGTTATCACAAATCTAGCATCTCGATTAGGCATAATGTTCAATGCTTCAGTGCTTAAGGTAGAGCCATCGAGAATACTGAGGTTCAAAGAATCACTTCCATCATCATCAACAATTGAAAGAACAGCAAGACTACCATTTGACAACATCCTTGCCGAATGATGGCTACCAACCGCATCACCAGCAGCAACGATTCCATTACTATTCCAGGAGGAAACAGGTCTGTTGTATGCGGTCAATGAATCGTCGGCATCATTGGTTAGGATAACCCACATCTCATTGTCTGAATCAACTATTTGAGTTAGAGGAGCCACCAAATCAATGCCACTGCTAACCATTGAATTGGACCAACCCGAAGAACTTGCTCTAGTCCAATAGATTTCGGAAGTATCCACTCTTGCATGAATAATACTTGGATTGTTAAGTTGGTCGATTTCAATATCTGCCCATGCTCCGATATTACCTGTAGTGATTGTGGTTTGATGGACTAATTGACGGCTACTATGATTCATCAAATAAAGTCCGTCAGAATCATGAACAAGAACCGAAACTGCACCACTAACGGTAGTGCTCATACTTGCATCATTCAAGGAAGTGAAACTACGTTGTAGCCAATGGCCCTCTGCAGTTCCATCATCCATATGCTGCAATAACAAAGGTGTTGGCCCATCAAGCATAATATTGAGGGCACCTGAATAAGAAATTCCAACTTCAATATCATCTATCAAGGAGTTATCCACTTCCAAGGAAGTTGTCGACCAATCTCGCTCGGTCAAGGCATGAAGGGAGCCATCCCCATTTTGAGTGAAATCATCGAACTCAAGAACCATGACCTCGAGCATTCCATCTCCATCTAAATCTCCCTTAGTGGAAAAGGCAGCCGCCATCCAATCCCCTTCAGCACTACCTTTGGCTATCGTCTGAGTGGATGTCAAAATACCATTTTCTGAACCCAGATATAGTGATAGTTTTCCACTTCTCCCCGCATCTCTTTGGGATACTAGTAGGTCCTCATAACCATCTTCATTTACATCACCTGCAGATTCGAAGAGTGAACCAAAGTGATCGTTTACCTGAGAACTAAACAAGACTGTGAGGGGTTGTGGAACTTCTAAGCCTGTGGAGGTTCCGTTGAAAATCCAAATCAAACCAGATTGATAGGCGCTACCATTGAATGGCTCGCCGACTAGTAATTCATCGAAACCATTGCCATCGAGGTCGACCCAGGCGAGATGATAACCGAATAGGTTTCCCTGTATATCGACCTTTATTGAAGTTTGAGGTTGGCTAGAGATTGCTGTGCTTCCGCCATGAAAAATATGCACTGCACCATATCCAAATGGAGAACCCTTGCTACCTGTCGAAGATATTGCTATGTCAGCATAACCATCACCATTGACATCCCCATCTCCGGCGATACTCATGCCTAATTTCGCATCAATTGTTGAGCCACTTAGAGACCAACTTGATTCATTACCCCAAGGCGCTAAAGAACCAAGGAACATGTCAACCCTGCCCTTTTCAGCTTCTACCGCTGTATGGTTTGAGGATACGATGAGTAATTCATCATCGCCATCACCATCAACATCTCCAGCAGAGGATACTAAAAAGCCAGTTTCTCCTTCATCTGAATTCAGACTCCAATTCCAAGATTCACTACTATTCAAACCACTTGCCGAACCAGCATGCAAGTAGACTATCCCCGTAATATTTGATTCAATTTGATGCTGAGGTGCACCGATGACCAAGTCATCAAAACCATCTCCATTGAAATCTCCCGCGGTGATTGATTGACCAAAGTTTTCACCAGTTACTCCCGTCAAAGTTTGGATGTTTGTGGGGTTTGAAAAATTATTCCGTTCTGCGCTCCCCATCACTATTAGCACTTTATTCTCTGAAGGGTTTGCAAAGACCATATCATCTAAGCCATCTGCATTAAAATCTGCATCCGATAATAATTGAGGCAAAGAATCCTCATCCAAATTACTGAGGTCTAAACTAATCATTGGAACAGGTTCAATTCTTCCTGTTGATTGACCAGAAAGGCTGCGAAGTAGCATTGCTTCTCCACCACTCCCTTCAAAGGAAACTTGCGGATTACCGGTGGAATCGAGAGTAAATCCCAAGCGGGCTAAAGCCAAGTCGCTTTCTTCTCTGAGCAATACTTTATCCTCTTCGAATGAATCATTGAAACGCAAAAGGCGAACATCATTTCCCGAAGTATAAGCGACATGAATCATTCCACTCGCATCAACTTCCATTTCAACATCCACTCCAACTGGTTCATTCACCAACTGCCTTGAGTTCCAGTTTGTACCGCTATATCTGGTCATCCAAAGTGTTGAATCGTTTGCAGATTTCCAAATAATACTTGCATGCATGCCATCAGTGAAGCCAATATTCAATGGCATCTGAACATGGTCGCCAATCAATGCTCGAGTCAAAAATACTCGATTGAAATTCATTGAACCCTTCTTGGCTTCTCTTGCAAGATGTAATTCCCCAGCATCGTCAAGGAAAGTAATGAATAAATTATCTTGGTCATCCATTGCCAATGCACAACCATCAGAAACCGCTGAATCATTGACTTGTTGACTGGAAATACTTCCATTCTCCTCAGTCCTGAACATCCAAAGTCCATTACTACCTTCAGTCCAGCATCCATGCATTCGGCCTAAATCATCCAAAATAAGGGAATTGGCAGTTATGTTCGAACTATTGCTTATTTGATATTTTGACCACTCATCAAAACCACGTTCGGCTCGAACCGTCCAATCACTATTGTTCAGGATTAATGTCTCGCCGATTAATTCGTCACCACTACCTTCACTGAAGTCAACAAAGTTAAATTGTTTATAGTCAGAATCTACTTCTGATTGGAATTCTAGTGGTATCGAAGCGAACGGCGCAATAGCCATGAGAAGTACCAAAATCAAGCACCGCGAGGTGGACTGTGACCTACGGTACATGTTGACGAACGACAAACTCGCCATTGAAGAAGTCTGTGGAGTTAAGTGCTTGTCCGCCGCTCTACGAGCGGCGTATACCTACGCACGTGTGTAGAGGCCAGAGGCCTCCGTAGCACCCTTACCTTCAAGCACCGCAAGCCTTGTCATCAAGGTTATGGAATCGGCGCTGATAGTGGCAGCCGGTTCGTGGCCAGATTCTGCCATTTGGGCCCCTCTTGTCAAAGCAGCAGATCTGATTATTGCTGCCGATGGGGGAGCGGGTCTTGCAGCACAAAACCAAGTCGAAGTTGATGTCATCGTTGGAGACATGGATTCTTTGTCTACTTCTGATATTTTAAAACATCCAAATGCAGAAATTATTAGCATGCAAGGGCAAGATGATTCTGACCTTTCAAAGTCTCTAAAATGGCTTGCATTAAAAGATGGCTTTAGCAAGCAGACAAGAGTCGATATTATTGGCGTTGAAGGAGGGCGAGTTGACCATGCTTTTGCCGCCTTTACAATTCTCTTCGAAAGCGGTGTACCTAAGGCCATTGTCTGGCTTGATGGGTGGCAAGTACAGGCTGTTAAGGGTGAGTTAGAATTGGTCTGTGAAAATGGTCAGATAATCAGCCTTTTTGCATTAGGAAAAGTCGAAGGTCTTTGCATAGAAGGATTGCGCTATAATTGTGAGAATGAAGTTCTGGAAATAGGTAGTCGGGGTTTGCATAACGAAGGCATTGGAAGGCTTGCTAAAATCTCCCATAAAAGAGGGAATTTATTGTTTATGAAACATCTCAAATAAGATATTCACTCGTAAGAATGCCACTCAGAACTACCCTCGTCAAACCAATCCATTCTGCCATCTGGATGCCTCCTCCAAGTTATCCCGTCAGCATCAATAGTTGTCGGTAATTCCTCGAGTGATATCTCAACAGGTGTCTGTTCTTCAGTTTGACCCCATTGTTGTTGATACGCAGCAGCAGGTGTTAACATCTGGTTTTGCGCTGTTATTGGTGTTTCCATAACGTCCTCTTCTAGTTCTTTGGAGCGCATTCCGATAATCACACAGACGAGGAATATCAGCAATGCCGCACTGCCTGCACCATACAATCCGCTGTCTGATTTAGCATCTATATCGCCTCCACTGCGGACTGGCCAAGCCATCGATTGATTTTCTGAAATATTCGAATCGACAACTCCAATTGGAGTTAAGCGAATCAAATTAATGCCAGCAGTTGTGCTAATTCCTTGGGCGTTTTTAATCTCAACACGCACCATGTGGACACCAGGTTGCCATGAGCCACAATTAACCTCTGAAACATCCCCCACGGCATGATCTGGAATTGTATCCCAAGTATAGTTCCAATTTTCAGTTGAGTCGAGAGTTTCTGCGGCAATAGAAAGAAGGCATGTACCTCCATATTCTTCACCATCACCTATGGCTACCAAATTGATTGCAGGTGGTGGGCGGTTATTGATGGTCAGATTCAACCATGCTTCGGTGCTTTGACCAAGGCCATTCTGATAAGTTTCATGTAGTGTATATTCACCAGCAGGCCAATTACTGCAGTCTAACTCAGTATCCCATTCATAAGTTGTAAATGGCGTACCGCGTAGGTCTCTTTGACCCATTTGGCCATAACGCTCACCTATTTCATCGACAAAGACACGTTTGATTTTACAAATGTCTCCAGTTTCTATCCAACCAGGCGAATTAAGGTTGAATTTCAATGAAGGTGTAGCCAAGGCTGGCGCCATATTCCATTCACCGGCATCGAGGTCTGCTAACAAGTTCCCACTCTGGGGGTCAAACATCTGTAATTTCAAGAGATGGATCCCTTCACCCCAAGCATCAACTTGAATTGAAGTTTCAATTGCTCCGCTAAGACTGTGGTTAGCCCATAATTCGATTGAACGGCCATCGTGTAATGCCTCTACTAAGATATTGATATCTGATGATTCAACGGCTTCAGTAATATTTAGTGCTAGCACGATTCTTACTGCATCCAACCTCCCATCCTCATCCGCATCGAAAGTGTCATTTCTCCATGCAAGTACCCTGACTCCATTGGCAGCAAGGTCTGCATCGGCTTGGTTATCACCGGTAGCACTTTCGGCAATTGGATTCATTTCATCGGCTGATACTGTTGTCAACGAAGCAAGCAACAATATCAGAACTAGGAGAATATTACGGTTCATTTATTCCACCTCCGTAAGTAGCATCAGCGCCTCTTTGCTCATCAGGTTGAGTCATTAATTCGTCCTGTGTTTCTGCAGTTTCATTAGGAGGGGAGGTTTCTGATTCTGCTTGGGCCCACTTTTCTGTTTCGGATAAATCATCTTCAGGTTTATCTCTGAAAAACATCCCAACAAGGATACCAAATGCTGCGGCTGCACCCAGTAATGCATAGGTTAACCAAGAGCCTGCTGGGTCATCTGAAAGACTAGCAAAAGCAGCGTTTAACTCTCCGTAGCCATCAGACCAACCATCGCCATTTGCATCTGGGCAACCTTGTTTATCCAAAGTCGATGTACCAGCTTCATCGGGACAATCATCTCTCTTGTTGCCGATTGGAGTATCACCAAAGCCATCGCCGTCTGAATCATTCCACTGCATTCTATCATAAGGGAATGCATCGGCATTTCCTTCTGGGCTTGCCATCCACATCTCATCAGCATCTGAATATCCATCGCTGTCTGAATCTACACAGCCGCGACGGTCAAGGAAAGAATCGCCCTTTTGGTTTGGACAGGCATCACCCTCGTGACCCTCGCTATCATCTCCCCACCCATCGCCATCACTATCGCGATATTGCGAGGGTTCGTGGTCGAAATGGTCTGCTAGGTCTGACCAGCCATCGCCATCAGTATCTGGACAACCATACCGGTCCCCTCCTTCTTCGGTTCCAAGACTTGTGCCTGGCAAATCAGGACATGCATCTGGAGTGATTCCCAGAGAATTACCGCCGTAGCCATCGCCGTCACTATCATTCCATTGGCTGGACTCCATTGGCCAAGTATCCGCCATCCCTGCCGGACTTGCTAACCAAGTCATAGTCGGGTCTGACCAACCATCTTCATCGGCATCTGGACAACCGAATCTATCTTTCCGAGATACACCTGCTGTAGAAGGGCAAGAGTCCCCTTCATTGGCGGGTGAGAACTTCTCTCCATCCCAGTAGTCTAGATTATCTCCAAAACTATCTGCATCGGTAT
>Ga0302127_10000607_pt1 | contig 20129 bp, 22 predicted proteins | sample CB4_SCM_MG_FD_204452 | JGI IMG/M metagenome (GOLD analysis project Ga0302127, IMG submission 204452) | Marine microbial communities from Western Arctic Ocean, Canada - CB4_SCM | ecosystem: Environmental > Aquatic > Marine > Oceanic | place: Canada: Western Arctic Ocean | collected 2017-09-24
GTCCCAGCACGCCACCTCGATCGCTGACATAGCGAGGCGGTGTATGTGCCCCGCGTCCTGCACGGTCCCTATCACTTCCTCGGCGATGGCGTTGACGTTACGCGGGTCACGACCGATAGCTAGATGAGCAAGTTCTGAGATTGCTGCTTCGGTTGTTTTGATGAACCCATTTATCGTGGCTTCGCTGACCCCGTAGAGTCCATCTTCGTCGGTCATGACACGTACAAATAGCCAATTTTTCCAACCGGCCCCGACGGGATAGGTCTCGATTGCGGTAATTTTCATGGGTGTTCACGTTAACAAAGAGCTCTGGAAGTTAAGCGCCCGGAAGAGCTTCTAACCGAAAAGCTCCTAGCCAGGGCAGGATAACCGGGAGGAACAATTTGGATCCGTCGTCGGGATCGATGGAGTACACGATCTCAGCTTTGCTGCTGTTGGTCGAGGGATAGGTAGAACTCACTGTGGCGGTTCCGCCTAACGTGATGTGGACCTAGCGGATTCGAACCGACGACCTGCGGACTAAAAGGGAGAAACAAAGCCGAAGGGCGTGAACCGTGTTCACCACTTCAGGCGACAGGCAGCTCGGGCAGGCGCATTCGAAACCCACCGGCCGGTCTGATTGACTATCGACCTTTATCCGGCATCAGCCGCTTTTATTCGTGAAATGAGATCAGTCGTCGAAATACCTTCTGTGTAACCAACTGACTGATAAATGCCCATCTCGATCGGAACGCCGTACCAAGCGTCCTTAACTTCAAGTGCGACATCGTCGCCGTGCATTATCAGATCAATGCTGTGCTTCTCGATCCAGTCGCGCGTAATTTTGAGAGGAGCGTTCGGAACAACCTCATCGACGTACCGGCAGCCTGCAACGGAAGCTATACGTTCGTCCATCGAAAGAATCGGGGTACGTTTGTAGCTCTCCACAGTTTCGTCGGAGTGAACTCCAACCAGCAAGAAGTCGCCGTGCGATTTCGCCTTTCGCAAGAAATTGACGTGACCGTAGTGGAACAAATCGGCCACCATATCGACGTAGACGCGGGTAATTTCGGTCACTCCTGAATTCTGATGCCCATGGTTGCCCCTATTGAGCAATCAAGGCGTTGGCCCTGCCTGAGGGCTGCGCTGGATCGGGCATGTAAAGATACTCGATACCCGGTTCAAGTTCTTCTAGATACAGAATCTCTTTGCTATCGCCTAGTTGAACCGCAACAACGTAGCTAGCCTCTTCCGGCAAACTGAAATAAACATAGCCTTCTTCGTTGGTGTTCGCCTTATCCAGCCCCGTGAGCACGGTGGTTGGTGCGAGCGTGACTTCAACACCTGTAGCTGCTTCGCCGTCGAAGCCAAGTACCTTCAAACTACCCGTATGTAGATTGGCATCACGTCGATCAGCCAACTGCAATACGTTTTCAGAGTTACTTGACTGGCTGCGATCCTCCATTAGATCCAATACTTCTTGCTCGAAGTCGCCCGCTTCTTTGGGGGTCATCCAATCCGGACCGTACTTGAGCCGGAAATACTCTTCGGGTGGATTTGGAACCATGAAGGTCGTCCCAAGAAAGTCGATCTCTTTGAGATTTTCGTGGAGACCTACGGGAATTTTGACTACCGGCCACTGGTAGATGCTGTCATCGATGATTCGATAGCAAGTCCAGTCCATCTGGACACCCGATTTCTTCAGGTCAACGCTCAGGTGGAGATCACTGTCGATGATCTCAGCGGAATACCCGTGTTTGCGAAACTCAACAGCCGCATCTTCAACTATCGCCTCGGTAAGACCATGCAGTCCGATCACGGATCCGATATCGAGATCGTCATCCCACGGAATGAAGGCTTGGTCCCGAACAGCGCCCAGGCATGTGCCATGACGTAGGAAGAAGACAAGGCCGAGTTTGTCCAAAATCTGTTTTGCTTCCTTCAGAAGCGTTTCGGCCGTCGACATATCCATCGGTTCAAACACTGTAGAATTTAGGCCCATAAGGTCTCCTCCTGAGCGGGCTAGGATGATGCTGGGCGACAATCGAAGATGAGTAGTCCGACCATGCGCATGACCTGCCCTCCGGGATGGTACCAGTCAACAACATCGATGGACGGACCAGGCGAAGAGACTCAAATGCCTCTAGCAGGCGAACTCCGGACTCAAGCGAACGGTGTTGAATTGATGGCTCGGCTGATCTTGAACGAAGTGGCTAATTGAGTATTCTGAGCCCTTCCTGCCGCCGGGAGTGCGTCAACCATGTCCGGGTAGATTGGGCGTTGCCGAGCACTGGTCGTGCATGGTTTCCGGTCAGCCGAAAGCCAAGCAACGCCTTCGGTGGTAACCTCAGTGCGATGTGAAATCTCTCGTCAAGGACATCGTCCGACCTTGCTGACCGGCTTGGCGGGGCTATGCTGCCACCGGATCATTGCTCGGCTGAGAGACGTAGGCAGGCGCGTGAACCACAAGCGAGTGGAGCACTTCTGCCATCAGTAAATATCCAGTCGACCGTATCTGAGACACCCGTTATACAGAGTCACTGGTAGCGTTTCGGCGGTTGGGTTATTCGGACTACAAGTCCATGCGTTAATGCCCGCGGGGCCCGCGGGCGGGACTCGTTCTACATGCCCGGACGAATCAATTGCCTGAATTAACGACTACCACTAGAGATAAGGATCTTGATGTTAACGAACCTCAGTCCAGTCAGTATTTCACCTGAAGAGCGCTCCATACTTGGCCAATTGGAAGAACTCAGTGCCCGATCAGGCTCGCATTCGCCGAGTCTCGGCACGATGCAAAAGGCAATACCTGAGATAGCAGTTGATATTGATGCCTGCTATCTTTCGAATCCTCTGGCGACTGACCTGTTTTGGTCCTATTTCAACGCCGATGTCCTAGCCGACCCGCAACTTTTCAAGCGGATGTTAGAGGCATACCCATCTCAGAACAGGGCTATAGCCGAGCGACTTTCGACTGCCATTGGTGCGCCTGCCGATCAGCTTTTTATAGCGAACGGCGCCACTGAAGCGATCCAGGCAGTAATTCACAACTTCTCGTCGCACATTCACATCAGCACACCAACGTTCTCGCCTTACTACGAGTTCGCTGGTCCAGATCAACAGGTCACGACGTTCGCCCTCGATCCGACAAACAATTTTGCAGTCAATCCAGACATCTATGTAAATTCGGTGCTAAGCAGCCATGCCGACACGGCCGTGCTGATATCGCCGAACAACCCCGATGGATACCTGATTCCGGACGACGATTTAAAGTCGATTCTTTCGAGACTGACCAGTCTCAGCACGATCATCGTCGACGAAAGTTTTATCCACTTCGCTGACAGTGCGACTCCCGACGGTGAACTGCCGAGCCTCACCGGTATCACGAAGCGGTTCGACAACGTCACCGTTGTTAAAAGCATGTCCAAGGATTTCGGGATAGCCGGAATTCGTGCCGGCTACGCAATCATGCCAGCCGAACGTGTGACTCAACTCCTCGATCATGGCTACCTGTGGAACACGAGCGGAATAGCGGAGTACTTTTTCTCGCTTTTCGACCGTCCCCAATTCTTGGAGCAATATCTCGGAGAACTATCGAGTTACAAGCTCTTCATAGACAAGTTCACGTCTACGACCAAGAAGTTCGATTTCATCCAGGCGTTTGAAACAAGTGCTAACTTCCAGCTGATGAAACTGCCAGAAAACGTTTCGTCTGACGTCGTAGCCGCGTTGATGTTGATCAGGCACGGCGTTTATGTACGAAGCTGCGGAGACAAGATCGGTTTGGATGGGGAATTCTTACGCGTTGCCATTCGAACAGAACCCGAAAACGAAAAAATTCTTGATGCGTTGGCAGACATCCTGGCTTAACTGCTGATCGCCCGAGCCGTCTGGTTCCTCTCGGGACTTGGACGGCGGGTGATCAGAGTTCTGGGTTCTGGGGAAGTCTCTACTCCCACAAAGCCCGCAATACATCCCGGCTGCGCTCAACCGCGTCCTCGCGGTCGACCAGCCGTCCCGACGTCTCAAGCGCGACCACGAAATCATTCGGCCTCACAAATTCGCCGACCGACTGGAAATCGAGCACGCCCGTCCCGACCTCCATGTGCTGATCCCGAACATTGCCCGCCCCTTCCGGGCCACGAGCATCGTGCACCTGCACATGCCGAATCCGATCCCCAAACGCCTCGATCCCCGCATCGACCCCGCCCGACCCCCAGGCATGCCCGACATCGAAGGTAATCCCCACTGCCGGACTTCCGATCGCATCCACCACAGCGACCAGATCGCTGTGGGCACGAATCAGCCAGCCAGGGTTGTAGTGCATGTTTTCGAGGCCGATCGCGACTCCTGCCTTCTCAGCCTCTTGCCCCGCTTCCTTCATGAAATCCACCAGAAACGAATTCGAAGTAGCGCGGTCAGCTTCAGTGGTTTCTTCCGGCGTAAGACCAGGCACATCCAGCTTGCCGGGGTGGACGACCATCGCCTCAATTCCAAGCTCGCCCGCCACCCTTATCTCGCTGATAAACTCGGCGAAGACCTGCTCCCTGGTCTCACGAACGTGCGAGCCCGGCAGCGCGGATGTCGGAAAATGGTGCGTGTACCGCAACCCGTGCTCATCAGCGGCTGCCAACAAGAACTGCCGGTCATCCGGACTTAGATCGCCCAACTGAATGCTGGGCGCATTGAACTCGACCCCGTCGAATCCATGCTCTATAGCCCACTCGACTGCATACCGCGCCGAATCCGGATTATCGATAGAAGATGTCGCAACACTAATGTCGATCATGTTCATCCATTCGTTTCAAATTGGAAATTCGCACAGTGTAGCGAGTCCCCAGAACTAATACTGTCAAAACGAATAGATGGGGGATGAAATCAGGACCGCCGTTAAGAGTCTTTTGGTGGCCCTAGTCGGACGATAGGTAGATTTCACAGGGACCCCTTCCCTCTGACGTGATAAAGGCCCTGTGGGATTCGATGTTCATCCAGTTGGGCATCGGATCACGTCCGCACCCCGTATAGCCATCATTGTTCGCAATGAGACAAGGATGGCTCTGTGTATAACGATCGCTAAGCGCTTTGATTGAGGAGCCTTAGAGGTTCATGACCTGCCCCCAGTGGTAGTGACCACATAGTCATCATCTAGATAGCGCTGACCGTCCTTGAAGTGGAATGCCTGACCGTGATCAAGCTCTGGGACGCTGGCAAGCTGTCCCGTCACGAACTGGATGTTGTCCCACGAGGGCAATTGATCACGAGGCACGCCCATGGCAGCGACCAGACCGTGCTCGCCAAAGTTTTCTAACCCGCTTGATGCCAGGTCACGGATCAGCCCGGCGAATGGCTCCTCCGGCGTACCGGAGTGATCGGCATATGCGCCCTAGTCAGCGTCCCGGTTATAAGGCTGCGGGTTCGCCAACTCCCATTCGCTGATCTGATCGGCATCGATGAGCACATCGCCGCCCTCGACCCACGCATTGAACTTCGGTAACTGCTCGTCGTTGTTGTACACGCTGATTCCGGACTCAAGGCGATAGTCCCAGCCATGCACGCCACAGATCAAGTCTTGGCCATCGACATGACCATCGCCGAAGAGTGCTCCACGATGCAGGCAACGCCTCTAGAACACGGACAGTTCATCGCCAAATCGAACGGCGACAATATCCACGTTCCCGACAAGAAATCCGGCGGGCACCCGGTCCTGCAGATCATTCCATCGAGCGATTGCCTGTTTGTTCATCGGTCAGATCCCTGAGGTTCTAGCGTGATTTAAGACGGACGTGAGATCTCATGCTGGTGAAGAACTCGGTTCAGGCCAGCAGTACCCTTGATGGCTATGACTAATCCCGATTTTGGACAGACCGCGCACGACTATGCCCGACACCGTGGTGGATTCCCGCCGGAGTTCTTCGACTCTCTCAATGAGATAGCGATTGACCCCAAAGAGGCGCGGGTTGTGGATCTAGGCACCGGTACCGGCACTCTGGCTCGTGGATTTGCCACACGTGGGTCCGAGGTCACGGCGGTCGATATCTCAGAAAATATGATGCGCGAAGCGAAGCGATTGGACGAAGAAACCGGCGTACAGGTCCAGTACGTCAACGCGTCTGCGGAAGAGACGGGGCTTCCGGACGGTGAGTTCGATATCATCGCCGCGGGCCAGTGCTGGTGGTGGTTTGACGCCGATGCAACACTGGCCGAGGCGGCACGGCTGCTCAAGCCGGGCGGCGCATTGCTACTGGCTTCGTGGGACTGGATTCCCTTGCCGGGGAATGTGGTTGATCGAACGGAACGCTTGATCGAGTCGCACAACCCGGAGTGGTTGAGGGGCGGCGGCAATGGACTCCATCCGGAGTTCATCGTTGATCTTCAGTCGGGCGGATTCGAGTCCGTAACGCAGCTCACATTCCCGATCGACGACATGTACACACACGAATCGTGGCGAGGCCGCATCAGAGCGTCTGCCGGGATCGCCGCGTCCATGACTTCAGATCGGGTTGATGCTTTTGATAAGGCGTTGGCGTCGTTGTTGGTTGAACGATTTCCGGGAGACCCGATAGCAATCCCGCATCGTGTGTTTGCAGTAGCGGGCCGGAAGCCGATCTAAGGCGACCCTCTAACGGTGTGAGAGGCCGCGGTTCAGGAAAAACTACCGCCTGATTCACATCAACCTGTGGCATCCTTGCCCGCCATATGACCCATCTCTCTTACGCGATACCAATCACCAACCCGGACCCGGAAGTCGCCGTTCAACGCTGGTTCACTTTGTTGGGTGAGCTGTGCGCCGGGATCGATTACGACACAGCGGAAGGCATATTTGCCGACGATGTCGTGTCGTTTGGAACACGTGCCGATATCGTGACCGGGCTCGGAAACCTCCGTCGCAACCAGTGGGAAGGTATCTGGGGCAACATCGCCGACTTCAAAGTGGCCCCGGAGTCGATACTTGGCTTCGGCGACCAGAACGTCGCATGGGGCGTCGCAACCTGGACATCCACCGGGTTCGATCAAGACCACAAACCCTTTGTTCGACCCGGTCGCGCCACCGTGACCCTGGCCCGCCGAAACGGCATCTGGCTCGCAACCCACACCCACTTCTCCCTGAATCCCGGAATCCCGCCAAGAACCTACGGACAGGGCTGAAACGTGACCCCTTCTCCCAGCGGGAGAAGCTCATGTACATCAAGGACGAGGGAGAAGAATCTCCATCCCTAACAATATTTCGACGGCCCTAATAAATTACTGACACCACATCAACGGGGACCCATTTGCTAACCGAAAAACAGCACAACACCGGCGAGATGACCCTTAACTACATGGAGGGCGACGATCAAGGCGATCCACTCGTCTTCATCCACGGCATCGGCGGTCGCTGGCAGCAGTGGTCGCAAGAGATCGGCGCCGTCTCCCACGCGTGGCATCCGTACGCGGTCGATCTGCGTGGTCATGGCGAATCGTCGTCTGCCGAGTCCGGATACCGATTTGGCGATTACCCGCGGGACATCATCTCGCTGCTCCAGGACGTGATCGACAAACCAGCCGTTCTGGTCGCCCACTCGTTAGGAGCGGTCACTGCGATAGGCGTCGCCAGCGAGCGGCCTAAACTGGTGCGAGCGGTCGTCCTGGAAGACCCGCCGATCTTCTCCCATCAGGGTAAGGGCCGAAGCCGTCGGGCTGATGAGTTCGCCCGCATGCAAGAGTTTGCCGGGATGGACGTCCCGGCCTCGGAGTTGATTCCTCTGCTCGCCGAGATGTACCCGAACCAGGACGCCGCAGAGATACGCTTCCGGGCCGACTCTACAAAAGGGCTTGATCCGGAGATCTACACACGGACGGTTAGCGGAGGAGCGATGGAAGGTTTCGACGCCGAGGCCAGCCTGGCCGGTATCAAGTGCCCGGCACTCCTGTTGCAAGCAGACCCGGGCATGGGCGCAGCGATGTCGGACGACGAGGCTGACCGCGCAGCGGATCTGATTCCGGACTGCACATTTGTCCAGATGCAGGGCGTCGGGCACGGCATACATCGCGGCGATCCCGTGAACTTCCGACGGGTGATGTTCGACTTCCTGGACACCATATAAAACACACGACTCAAATCTCGCAGTCCCGGAAACAGACTTCGTTTATACTTCCCAGATTGCCGACCGAACTTCCACAGGTAAGGACGCACATGGTCATCACCACTCGATTCAATAACGTCATCACATCTGAAGACGAGCTGCGCGAGCTTCTTGGCTATCCGTCTGAGCGTGCCCGGGACAAGACCGTAACGGCGCTGGATCAGCACTGCCGAGACATCATCGGCGCGTCGCCGATAGCGTTCCTTGCGACCACCAACGCCGATGGCACTGTTGACGTTGCGCCAAAAGGCGACCCCGCTGGATTCGTACAGGTGATGGATGACAACACAATCGTCATCCCGGATCGGCCCGGCAACCGTCGCTTTGACGGCCTCACAAACCTGATCACCAACCCCGGCATCGGACTGATATTCCTCGTCCCCGGTATGCGGGAGACGCTCCGGGTTAACGGCACGGCAACCATCGTCAAAGACCCGGAACTTCTCAAGTCTCTCGCCATGAATGGCAAAGACCCGTGGCTGGCGATCGTGGTCGACGTAAAAGAAGCCTTCATGCATTGCCCGAAGGCCTTCCTGAGGTCCGATCTCTGGGAGCCAGAGACCTGGCCGTCTAGAGACTCTCTGCCCTCGATGGCATGCGTTTTGAACGACCACGCATTCGCCGGAAAAGGCAACGTGGAAGAGATGGAAGCTCAGATGACGGAGACCAATCAAAAGAATCTCTATTAGCCGGGAAGCGGGCATCAGGATCAGCAGCGCATCCTGCAAAGGGCGAACATAGCGCTTGATTGGTTCGCCGAGCAGATTGTCACGCAGGTCGTTTGCCTGATGAGTTGAATAACATCGTCGGGGTTCGTTTGCTTGCTTACCACCGAATGGCTGGGTGGAAGTACGGCGCACTGGATATGGGTAACACGCTGCCCGGCGTTGAGACTCCTGACGAGGTACGCTTGATAGCGATGGGTAAACAACTTGAAGCGTTTGGCCTGACGGTGCACCTGCCGGAGCAGGCGTAATCACCCGGCTACCCGATTAATCCAGCATATAAATACAGCCACGAACCAAGAGAGAAAACCAATGGGAACGGGGCGGGCATGAGCCCGCCCTTCCCGCGTCCACCATGCCGCCTCTATTCACGTCTGACAAATACGCCGCCCCCGATATGTCGCTGGCATATGACTCCGGCCCCAACAACGGCCCGCCTGTGGTGTTCATCCACGGCCTAGGCACACGCCGACAGGACTGGAGATCCATACTCCCGGAGTTCGCCTCCAGCAGACAGGTGTTCGCACTGGATCTGCGAGGGCATGGCGATTCCGGCCGTGTCCCCGGTGGTTACAGGTTCTCGCAGTACGCTGAGGACATAGTGCCGTGGCTGCGTGACGTCGTCGGCGAGCCGGCTGCGTTGGTGGGGCACTCCCTGGGAGGAGTGGTCGCCACGATGATCGCAGCAAATTCTCCCGAACTCGTTTCGACGATCGTCGCTGTGGACCCGCCGCTGTTCTCAAAGCGTCGCCCGGCCGACGGCAACCCGAATAAATATCTTGAGCGATTCAAGCGGGCGCAGGACCTCGCCGCGTCTGACATGACCGAGATCGGCTTGTTCACTATGCTACAGAAGCGGTCCCCGGACCGGCCTGCGTATGTCACTCGTGCGTTGGCACGGAACCTCATCAAGCTGGACCCGGATGTCTTCACCCTGGCACTTGAAGGCGGAAAACAACTCGACTTCGATCCGGATGACCTGGTCGAGCGGGTCGCACGACCGATGCTCTTGATGCGTGCCGACCCGGGGAAGGGATCGGCCGTGTGGGAGGAAGATGCTGAGTGGGCGACGGGTAAGAACCCGCTTATATCAAGCGTTTTCGTTGAGGATTCAGCGCATGAGATCCACCACTCCCACCGGGAGGAGTTCGTAAAAGCGGCCAAGGAATTCATTTTCGTCGAGCCAGAAGACGGACCCGAATCCGAGCTCGAGGAGGAGTAGGTTGTTCTGGGCTTTTGACCGTTCACCGACTTGTTGGCCGGGAACATCACCGCTGCTACGCTGTCGCCGCCTTCAACTTTCACCCCCACAAGCACGATAAACGGAGCCTGAATTGGACTTCACACTCATAGCCCACCGCGGTTATTCGTTCAGCGCGCCAGAGAACTCATTTGAGGCCTTCGACATGGCCCTCGAACAGGGGTTCGATAACTTTGAACTGGACGCCCAGATCACGAAGGATGGCCAGCTCGTCGTGTTCCACGACCAGACGGTCGACCGTGTCACCGACGGCAAGGGCGAGGTGTCTGATCACACGCTTGAAGAGTTGCAGGCGTTAAAGCTGATCGGTGGATATGAGTTCAAGACTGAGTTCCCGGACGCGTACATCATGACGCTGGACGAGTTTCTGGGTCGATACGCCGGTCGAGTGCACCCGCATCTGGAGCTGAAATCGCGAGAAGCGGCGCTGCCGACTCTGGTCGCTGAGGCCTTGAAGCGCCACGGCTGGCTCGACGTCGCTGACACAGGGACGTTCGACGCCCCCGGCATGACAGTCTCCTCTTTCTGGGCTGACCAGCTGTACCGATCCAAGCTCCGGATGCCCACTGTTCGCCACGGCTGGCTCATCAACGAGCTTACTGAAGAGACGGTGGACGCATGCGTAAAGCTTGGGTTCGACTCCGTTTACCCACGTGCCGGAGCCTCCACCCCGGAGTCGGTAAGCCACGCCCACGACCGTGGCCTGACGGTACGAGGATGGGGCATCGATAATGACGATGATATGGCCCAGATCTACCGATCAGGCGCAAGCGGAACGACTGTGAACTGGCCAACCGAGGCAAAAGAGTTCCTGGAGGCGATGGCCAACTAGGGTAAATCGTTTCCTTGTATTCGGGTGTCTGGCCCTAATTGCAGCCGCGGGCGCTGGCGAGAGCGTCAGGACACAGTTTGCTCCAAAGATTCACACCGAGGAATACCGCTAAATGCCGACCTACGACGCCGTGATCAAGGGCGGGCGCGTTCTCGACCCCGCCAACCAGACGGACGCTGTCACGGATATCGGCATCAATCACGGCCGGATAGATGCGATAGGCGAAGCCCTTGAGGTTTCCGCCGGTGGACGGGAGATCGATGCAGCGAGTCGCTGGGTCATGCCCGGTCACATCGACACCCACGCTCACGTTTCATCCGCGGGCGACGAGCGCAACGTCGATCGGGCCCTCGGACTGGCCATGCTCGCAGAGTCAGGCACCACAACTTGCCTCGATCTTCTCGGGACGCCGGAGTCGCTTTCAGACGGCATCCGGAGACTGGGCGCGGGAATCAACGTGGCCGGTGTTATGGCTCTCATCCCGCACCTGACGATCCCGCAGGACGACCCGCCGATCGCCATGATGCGGGACATTGTGTCGGACGCTCTGTCTCGTGGCGCGGTCGGCGTAAAAATGATTGGCGGCTACCACCCCTTCACGCCAGAATCGACTTCCGGAGTTATCGAGGCCGCCAACGAGCAGATGGCATGGGTCGCATTCCACCTCGCCACCAAGGACAGCAGCAGCACCCTTGAGGGACTCCGGGAAGTGCCGGATCTGCTTGGCGAGGGCCGACTCCACGTAGCGCACGTCAACTCGTACTGCCGCGGGATGATCCTTCCAGCCGAGCAGGAGTGCCAGGAAGCGTTCGACATCCTGGATGGAGTCCGAGGACAGGTTGTGACGGAGTCCTATCTGGCGCAAATGAACGGCACCAGCGGCCTTTGCGATGAAGACGGCAACGTGGTCGCAAACGTGCCTCAGAATTGCCTGACGGCGCGCGGGTATCCGACTACCGAGGTCGGGATGCGACAGGCCCTGCTGGACGGTTACGGCTACGCTCAGACCGTGCGTGGCGGTCGGGTCATCCTCGTCACTGGACAGGAGGCGGTCGATATCTGGGAGGCCGCCGGGACCGCGGCCAGCCTGAGCTTTCCCGTGAACCCGGCGTCGTCCGCTTTCACCCTCGCCACGGGCCAGTACGAACCAGCAGACACCGGCTCGCCAGGCGACGCCGAGTTCCGAATTGACGCCGTCAGCACCGACGGCGGCGCGATCCCACGAAACGTGGCGATCGAACGTACGATGGCGCTGGTTAATTTCGGCGCGCTCAGCCCGCTCAACGCAGTGCGAAAGCTGTCTTACAACCCCTCGAGAATGCTCGGGCTGCTCAACAAAGGTCACTTCTCTGAGGGAGCCGACGCGGACATCACCATCGTCGACCCCAACTCCGGCCTGGCATCAATGTCGCTGGTCGCCGGGCAGGTCATCATGGAGAACGGAAAATCGGTAGCATCCGGTGGCACATGGATCGTTACAGCCGCGGGTGAAGAAGCGGCAAAGGCCAGCAGCCTCCAGCACGAGGTAATCGACCTCGAAGCGTCCCAGCTCTACGCAAACTGGCATTAGCCGGACCTCCGACGGACGGCGTACAGGACCCACTTCCTTACGGCATCTACACCATCCCGGAGATATCGATAGTCGGGAAGACTGACGCGTGAGCGGGCGCCGTACGAAATCGGATGAGCCGCTATTCGGAAACGGCCCGTGGGCAGATCGTCGGAGACAGCACCGGCCGGCTCAAGTTGTTGGTGCATACGCAGACGCGTGACGTTCTTGGCGTCCACATCATCGGCGAGGCCGCATCTGGGTTGATCCATATCGGGCAGGCGGTCATAGCCCTTGATGGCAAGCTTGATTACCTGGTCAACAACATCTTCAACTATCCGACGCTGGCCGAGTGTAACAAGGTTGCAGCGCTAGACGCCTACAACAAGCCGGGTCTAGCGGGACTTCGTAAAGCAACCTGACCGACCGGCACGCGGGCTACCATTGCAGTCCTGACTTGGTCGACTTTAGCCCGTTAGCCTTGAACGGACGCTCTTACCGATGTCCCAATGGCGCTAAACGGCATCACCACCATCACTTTCGACGCCGACGACACCCTGTGGGATTTTGAAACGGGGATGTTGGCGGCACTGCGTCGACTGCGTGACCAGATCGTCTTGCTCGCCGATGGCGTGAATAGCGTGCCGTCCCTGATATCTATGCTCGAGACTCGCGGTTCGGTCGACCTGGATTCAGCTTTTTTCGATGCAACCCTTGATCTACGACGCCGTGAAGCAATTCGCCGATCTGCTGCCGGAGCCGGGCTAGAGGAACCAGCGTTGATCGACCGCCTCTTCGAGATGTACGTCGCCACCCGGGTGTCCAACACGCCGATATTCCCAGAGACGGAACCAACGCTCGCGATACTCGGCCAAAGATTCCAACTGGGAGTCATAACTAACTCCAACACAGATCCGGCGGAAGTCGGGTTATCGACCCAGTTCTCGTTCGCTATCCTCGCCGACTCGGAACCGTTTCATAAGCCCGATCCGCGTATTTTTGAGTATGCCGCGTCCGTCGGTGGATACGAGCTTCAACACTCTGTTCACGTCGGCGACTCAATCGTGTCGGACGTAGAGGGTGCTAACAGGGCCGGTGTTACTTCGGTCTGGTATGACCGATTCAATGGCTCAGAGAAGCAACCCAACACAGCGGACTACACGATTGCCTCACTCGCAGAGCTGCCGGGACTATTAGGTATCGCCTGATAAGACGGTTACACAGCGTTTCAATACATAAGCCAATCGCGCACCTGCCCGATGCCGATGGGTGCGCATTGCAAAGTGACTCAAGCGCCATCCCTCAATGTGGAGTCACGATATGCAGATAGCCCCTATGCGGACCAGCCCGATCAGCGCGGCAGCAATCATGCTGGCCGTCACAGTCATGGCGTTTGCTGTCCTACTGCTGGCCACCGGTCTGACTTTACTTGGGGCCGATTTCGCGAGCCCGCCCGCATCTGCTACTGCTCGATACACGGCCCTGTTGATCGTAGGAGTCCTAGCGAGCGAACGCTGTTTCTTCCAGTCCCCATGATCGCAATGGTGTTTGTGACCACCAGCTTTCTGAACCCGTTCGGTGTCGGGTTGGCCGCCGCCTCCGGAATATCGGCTGGCCTGTGGCCGACCTAATTCGCCGGGACCGCCGGCGCATCGGAGATGGAAGGCGTATAACGGTCCCGAAACGCTATGGTGCGGAGAGCTACAGTTCGAATCCTTAAATGGTTTCGAACGCGACCCGTCTGTGCCTCATTCCTCATGGTCGCCATACCCAATCCTGTCTTCGACTTTGCAGGCATAATGGCTGGAGCGGCAGGCGTTCCGTTCAAGCATTTCCTGCTTGGGTCGTTCGTCAGGAAGTCCGTCCAGATGACGGGAATCGCCCTGGCCGGATACATCGTCTCCAGGCACATTTCTCTACCCATCTAAAAGGCGGTCGCAGGCCAACTTGTCGTGAACGGCATCTCCATAGAGCACGTGCGCGTACAATCCGTAGATCCCCACGCGTCGGTCCTAATCCTGTAAAGCGCTCACTTGCGAGCTGATCGCGCTCGTGTGAGACGATTGTGATCGGATAGATAAGCACTGCCTCGCGGTTTGGAGATTTACTTGACCACCTGGAATCATGTTGACAACGACCGCAACCTCCCGCCCCTCGCGATCGGGGTTATGGGATCGGCCGGTGGCGACGTCGCCACCGATGTCACCTAGCGCATGGAGCAACTTGGTGAAGAGGTGGCAAACCGTGGCTACACACTTGTCACCGGCGCAGCACCGGGCATACCGCATGCCGCGGTGATCGGTGCGAGTCGACGGGGCGGATTCGTGGTCGGTATCTCCCCCGCACTCAACTTCCAGGAGCACGTAGAGGGCTACACATAGCCGACCTACGACTACAACGTGATGGTGTCACGGGCAGCGGTCCGATGGGGCGAGAGATCGAAAACATCCGAACCTGCGATGTAGTCGTTATAGCAGGCGGGCGTTCAGGGACGCTCGGCGAGTTCTCAATCGCGTACGACGAAGCAAAGGTGATCGACGTACTGGCCAACTCCGGCGGTATCGTCGATCACATCGAAGAGATCACGAGACTGGTCGACAAGGACACGGGCGCGGTTGTGATCTCAGATCCGGACCCGATCAAGCTTCTGAACCTTCTCGAAAAACATATGAAGAGCGAGTGCTTCCGGGTTACCTGGGGCTGATCCAGAAACACAACCCGCACGGCCGCCTGGAGGAATAGGGAGTCCGCCCGCGCTCCTCCGAACGAGGCCACGTGTGCACCTGTCACCCCGAGCGAAGTCGCGGGACCTTCACCGACACGATGTTCAGGAAATAGATACCGATCAAGCGAGGACCTTAAACCTCCCTCACCCTAGCCCTCTCCCACCGGGAGAGGGGACTCTCGTAAGACCCGCTGATCCCGTTCAAATCAGGGGAACTCACCAGTAAAGTGAGAACCCCCCAATAAGCGGCCCATAGGTGATTAGCTTCGGCCCAGTGCTTTCATACCGGCGTTCAGCGTCTCCACAATCTTGTCCACGTCGTACACACAACCGTTCCAGGTTCCGCCGCTGACGTGCTGTAGCGCCGCCCACAATCGACTGTCGTCCGGCATTCCGGGGTGTGCCGCAAGGTCGCCGGGATCGCCGCGTCGGGCCAACTCTGAAGTGCCCCACTCGACGCCGTGCTCCTCATCACCGTGACCGATCAGATCGACCGAGCCCACAAGCTTGTTCTGGTCGACCTCGATGTAGATGATGTCGCCGTCCTGCACACGTCCTATTGGACCGCCAGCCAGCGCCTCCGGACCGATGTGGCCGATACATGCGCCGGTCGAGACGCCGGAGAACCGGGCGTCCGTAAGGAGGGCAATCTCCTTGCCATAGGACAGGTACTTAAGCGCCACCGTGACCTGGAAAACCTCTTCCATGCCGGTGCCGAGCGGCCCGCCACATGTCATCACGATGATCTCGCCGGGCTTCACCCGATCATCACCACGCGACTTGATTGCGCGGATCGTGTCGAACTCACTTCGGAACACGCGTGCGCGTCCCGTCTTCCGGTACACACCGTCATCTCCCACGACAGACGGATCGATCGCCGTGCTCTTGATTACCGAACCTTCAGGGGCGATGTTTCCCTTCGGGAATGTGACGGTGCTGGTCAGCCCGCGCTCACGCGCCCGCTCCGGTGTCATGATCACGTCATCCGGGTTGACGCCGTCCTGCTCTTGAAGTCGTGCCCGTAATGCGGCGCGGCGTTCTGAGCCTTCCCACCAGTCCAGCGTTTCGCCGAGAGTCTGGCCGGAGGCGGTAAGTGCGTCCGTGTGCAGCAGCCCCAGTTTTCGCAGGTGCAACATCACTTCCGGCACGCCACCGGCTGCAAAGAACTGGACCGTCGGGTGCATCACAGGTCCGTTCGGGAGTACATCAACGATTCGGGGCACCTGCAGATTCAGACGATGCCAGTCGTCGACCGTCATCATTTTGCGACCGGCCGCGTGAGCGATCGCAGGTAGGTGGAGGATCAGATTCGTGGACCCTCCACATGCGGCGTGGACCACCATAGCGTTCTCAAATGCGTCGTCCGTCAGGATGTCGGCAGAGGTTAGCCCCCGCTTCTCAAGCTGCACGAGAGCGGCTGCCGAGCGTCGGGCATTGTCCAGCCAGATGTCCTGCCCTGACGGGGCGAGTGCCGAGTGCGGAACCGAAAGGCCAAGCGCTTCTCCTATCACCTGGGACGTACCGGCCGTCCCAAGGAACTGACAGCCGCCTCCGGGCGTCCCGCAGGCGTGGCAGCCCAGCGAAGCCGCATCCACAAGGCTCAGTTCGCCCTGTGCATGGCGGGCACCGATCGACTGAATCTCCGCCGCGTTCTCGCCGTGGGTCGGTGGGAGGGTGACCCCACCCGGCACCAGTACGGACGGGCGATCGCGTAGTCCGGCGATAGCCATCATCATGGCCGGCAGGCCCTTGTCACATGTGGCGATGCCGAGCACGCCCTTCGTGGTCGGGACCGATCGCGCAAGCCGCCTGAACACGGTCGCTGCGTCGTTTCGGTAGGGCAGGGAGTCCAGCATCCCGGTCGTTCCCTGCGTGCGCCCGTCGCACGGGTCGGAACAGTAAGCGGCGAAGGGCAGCGTGCCGAGTTGTCGAAGCTCAGCGGCTGCTTCCGCGATAAGGAGACCTAGCTCGAAATGTCCGGTGTGGATACCAAGTGCGAGCGGCTTTCCGTCCTCGCCTCTCATTCCACCGAGCGTACTCAGGATCATGAACTGCGTGCGCAGCAACTCGTCCGGGTTCCAGCCCATCCCTGCGTTCTGCGTCATGCCGAAGATGTTTCCACTGGGCTCATCTATCAGCATTTCACTGGTTACAGGGAGACTTCCGAGAGGGCCGTCTGCGGACAGATCGATGTCCCATAGTTCCTTATTAGAAGTCTCGCCCAGGATACGCGCTTGTCCGGAATCCGACGCCTGGTCGTTGCTCGTGGTGGTCATGGAATATCCATTCACTCAAATGTTTCTGGCAGGTGTTGCCGGTGTTGCCAGATGTTGCGAGGTCGTTTTAGGCCAAAGTGTTTTCAGGAAATAAGTGGACCGAGGGTAAGCGACTAACGCCGTAATCGCCACACTCGTTAGCTCACACCGCCCGATATTTGAGACAGCGCTGTATGTTGCCGCGATCCCGTCAGGCGGTGATGCTGATCGAGAACGTGAGATTAACTAACGGCGCACTGGTTCCCCGTACTAGCGCGTCACATACAGGGCGTGACGCGCTAGTACGATGCGGGCTATATCGCCCTCGGGAAACAATCTTTAGGAACGGTATCCTCTCGTGAGGGCGCAGAAATTAACAAGGATTTCAAGAAGTCGATCAGTAACTGCGCTGCAAGCGGCAATTAGCGGGCGTAAACTCCCCGTCGGAGTCAAACGTAAAACCGCGTAGTCGATTCCGGATGTATCATCGACTGATTAGATCTTTCAAGGACCTGATTACCCCGGGCTATGTTGATGGCATGGACCCGGAGAAATTGGCACATCGTGCAGGGCGTGATCAGGGCGTCCGATATTTGAGAGGCTTGAAACGGCCAGTAAAGCGAACCCCAGTCAAAACCTAGCGAGCGTGTCGGGGAGACCCGACCGACGTAAGATCCCACCCGCCTCGCAATCTGCCAGCGTTCTCTGGCGGTTGGCCAAACTCACTACATCAACAAGCCCGTGGCTACTGATATTCGGGATACTTGCGATCCTCGGTACGTCTATCTTCTTTGTGTTGATCCCGGTGCTACTTGGTGACGCCGTTGACGAGGCAATATCGCTCGTCGATTCTGGTACCAACACCGATGCGGCCCGGTCTGCGCTACTGGATGCCGCCCTCGTCATCATCGCTGTAAGTGTGCTCCGCGGTGTTTTCGCTTACGGACAGATGTATGCAGGTGAGGTGCTCGGCCAGAAACTGGCCACAGCTCTCCGGGATCAGTACTACGAGAAACTCCAACGGCTGAGCTTCTCGTTCCACGACAGCGCCCACACCGGGAACCTTATGTCACGGGGTATTTCGGACATCGACGGTGTTCGCATGTTCCCCCACACCGGTATGTTGCGCGTCCTCTACCTGATCCTTCTCATTGCGGGTAGCGCTTACTTGATGTTGACGTTGGATTGGCAACTGGGCCTGCTCACGCTCTCGTTCGTTCCGATAGTTGCATTCCAGGGGACGATCATGCGGCTCCGGTCTCGGAACATCTGGATCCAGATCCAGGAGCAGATGGGCATCGTAAATACAGCGCTCCAGGAAAATCTGGGCGGTGTTCGCGTGGTCAGGTCATTTGCTGGCCAGCAACACGAAGAGGACAAGTTCGCATCGTCGTCTGAAGAGGTCAGAGGGATGATGGACCAGGCGGCCGAGATTAGAGCATCGAACGGCAGCTTCATGTCTTTCTCATTGCTCGTCGCATATTCGGTCTTGCTCTGGTTCGGCGGTTCCAAGGTCATTAATGATGAAATGACCATTGGAGATCTGACAAGGTTCTTGACCTTCCTAGGGCTTCTCCAGATGCCCATCAGGATGCTTCCCATGCTTATCAATTCATGGGCACGTGCATCCTCAGGTGGCTCACGGTTGTTCGAGCTTCTTGATCTTGAACTGCCAATCCGAAACAGCCCGAATGCACAACCGTTGAAGATCACAGAAGGCGTGCTGCGTTACGAGGACGTTTCTTTCTCATACGATGACATGCCCGTCATAAAGAACATCAGTTTTGAAGCCCGCCCTGGACATACCATCGGCATCGTCGGTCCGCCCGGAAGCGGAAAGACCACCATCGCCCAACTTGCTCCACGCCACTACAACGTGGACTCGGGGCGGATCACGATAGACGGACAGGACATTAACGGCGTGACGTTGGAGTCTCTCCGGCAGCGCGTTCGACTTGTCCAGCAAGACACCTTCCTGTTCAGGGATACGGTCAGCGACAACATCGCGTATGGCGAGCCGGACGCAGAAGAAAGCCGGATCATTGATTCGGCTGAGGACGCCAAGCTCCACCAGCACATTTCGGGTATGGCAGAAGGCTACGACTCGATGGTCGGTGAGCGTGGTGTTTCGCTATCTGGTGGCCAGCGTCAGCGCATGGCTATTGCCCGAGCAATTGTGTTGCAGCCCAAGGTGTTCATCTTTGACGACTCAACTTCTGCTATCGACGCCGCAACTGAGCGGTTGATCCGAGAGCAGATCGCTCGGCGTGCGGCGGACGCCACCACCATCATCATCGCCCACCGCTTGAGCACACTGCTAAGCGCGGACGAAATCCTGGTGATCGACGAGGGAAGTATCATCGAGCGCGGTTCGCATCAGGAGCTTCTTGAATTCGGTGGACGGTACCGAGAGATGCATGACTTGCAGGTGCGCCCGACTGATGATTTAAGCGGTGACTGGATATCAGTGGACGACGCACCAGAGCCGACGGGAGCCGACGACTAATGGCCTCTGACGTTAACTCCGGAAAGCGGGACCGCAAGTCCACCCTAATGGGAGAGGGGAAGCGCCTACCTCCGGGTCAGTACCTGGACATGGACGATGTATTTGGACCGACGTTTGACGGGGAGGTGTTCAAGCGCTTCCTTGGATTTGTTGCGCCTTACAAAAAGAAGGTTG
>Ga0302127_10000610_pt1 | contig 20069 bp, 13 predicted proteins | sample CB4_SCM_MG_FD_204452 | JGI IMG/M metagenome (GOLD analysis project Ga0302127, IMG submission 204452) | Marine microbial communities from Western Arctic Ocean, Canada - CB4_SCM | ecosystem: Environmental > Aquatic > Marine > Oceanic | place: Canada: Western Arctic Ocean | collected 2017-09-24
CTTCAACCCATTGGAGAGATGCGGTGAAGGTTACCCGAAATTAACTCGTTATCAGGTGCGAGGCTAGATGCATGGCGAAGCAGTTCAGTAGCCTCGTCAAATTCACGGATTCCAATCATTGAAACCGCCTTACCGTTTATTGATGAGACGTCTTCTGAATCTAGTGATAGTGCAACATCGTAGAACTTTAGTGCAGTATCGTGTCGATGGCAAGAACTGAGAGCAGTTGCAAGGTTACAAATCACCGAGACATCATTTTGTGATGCTTTTGCTGCTTGTCTTAATGCCAATACAGATGCTTCAAAATGTGGTTCATCCGCTGGATGTTGGCTAGGTCTCTCCTCTTGAACTAACAGTGCTTGTTGCAGTAATGAGAGACCAAAATTATTCAGTGCAGCCGCATTTGTTGGTTGTGATTCGCATATTTTTCTGAAACAATCTGCTGCTTCTTGCCAGTTCGATTGGGCCAAAGCGGCGAATCCAATATGCGCCTGCTCCTGTAAGCCTGAATCCCCAAGGCCTGTGACTGCTAGTGCCCGAGCAGGCATTAATTCCGGATCGGTCCCTTCCATCACCGTTGGGTCAAATGAAACGGCGGTTGTTGCAGGATCGACAAAGCTGTCATAATCAACATAGACTTCACTAACTTGTAACTCATCACCAAAGTCGTGGTAGACAATATCTTCCTCATGCAGAATTACATCTTGGTCAACACCTTCTACAGTCCCCTCTGTGGTAGAATAATTTATGGTTTCACTTGATGAAGAACTACCTTCAAAAACTTTTATTTCAGATTCTTCTACAATTGTTGCGTCATCTTCTAAACCGTCATCAACATCAGATAATATTCTAGCAACCAACATCACTTCTTGTTCTGGCTGAGCCAGTTTGACAACCGGTATTTGCTCAACAGATGTTTCATCTTGTTCATCAGGTGTTTGAATTTGTATCTCAGGTGTTTCATCTTGTTCATCAGGTGTTTGAATTTGTATCTCAGGTGTTTCAACTTGTTCAACTATTTCATTTGAAGATTCTTCGGGTTCTTCTTCATGAATAGGTGGGGTGGGGGCATCGTTTGAATCATCAATTTCCTCTTCACCTCTGCTTGGACTTCCAACCCCAAAAGGAAGTGACGTTTGTCCACCCGTTGACCCCCCGATTGAAAATGGTAAGGAAGTAGGGGGAAGGGAATTAGATGTCTCCATATCTATTTTTTCAACACCATCCATTGAGGTAACCAATCGGTTAAGCCCTGGCAGATCACCACTAGGAACCATTTTGCCATCAGTATCTGAAACTTCAGCAAGATGTGATATTCTGCTACCACAAGAAGGACAAATATCATTACCACCAAAAATCAGCCCGCAGGCGTCGCACTCCTGCATCATGCTGTGTGGGTGTGCGCTCCTCTTTGATGCTACCGTAGTAATGATTAAAATTTTGAAGTTACAATATCTTAAGGATGAACCCTAAAGAGATTAATATTATTGAAAATTATTCTTCTTCGACCCTAGTAACATCAGATTTAGGACCTGCCTTCAGACCAACAATTAGCATTAAAATAAATGCCACTAAACATATTATCCAAGGATAAATTGGATTTGACCATTCAATGACATACATTACCATTGAATATGCAGTCACAACTACCATAGTCACTAACATCATAGGGAATCCTACCTTGAAGAAACGGTTGAATGAAATAGGGTACCCTGCATCCTCGGCAATACCAGCTGTTACAACATTTGCAGAAGCACCTATGATTGTCCCATTACCACCAAGGCACGCCCCAAAGGAAAGTGCCCAAGCAAGGGGTGCCAATGCCAAACCTAATTCTGGATCAGATGCTATACCAATTACCACTGGAACCATCGTTGCCGTATAGGGAATATTGTCAATAAATGCTGAGGCAAATGCTGAAACCCATAATAGGAGAAGGACAGCGGTCATCAACCTCATATCTTCAGGTGCACTCTTAATTATGCCAGTAACAAAATCACCTATTGCATCAATAAGCCCCATTGCTTCAAGCCCATGAATCAAAATAAACAATCCTATGAAGAAAATTAATGTCGTCCATTCAACATCATCTAAACGTTCTTCAATCCTGTGAGGGTGAGTAACTAATAGCATCAAAACACTTCCCCCTAGAGCAATTGTTGCCACAGTAAAAAGAGGGTGATGGAAGGCACTATGAATGAAGAATGCAATCAATACAATTGCAAATACAAATCCAGACCTCTTCAACATATCATAATCTTTAATCTTGTATCTTTCTTGAAGCATTTCGATACTACGGTAACGTTGACCTGTTACACCTTCACGTTCTATTTTATGTAACAGCCAAAGGCCAGGCAAAAAGGCCAACAAAACACCCGGGCCAATATTAATAATAAAATCAGTGAAGACTATTGCTTGGTCCTCCAAAGGGCCGCCCGCTAATGCTGAAGGTGATAATTGAGCCCCAATAATGATATTTGGGGGGTCTCCAATCTGTGTTGCTGCGCCACCAATGTTGGAAAACATTACTTCACTAAGAAGTATAGGAATGGGATCCAGCCGCAACACCTTTGCAAGTGAAATTGTAACAGGTGCTATCAATAACATAGTGGTCACATTATCTAAAAATGCGGAAAATACTGCAGTAACTAAACAAAGAATTACCACTAATCGCCAAACAGAACCCCCTGACAATGCATAACATTTCACTGCCGCCCATTGAAAGAGACCTGTTTCAGATAATACGGACACCATTATCATCATACCTAGGAGAAGACCAACGGTTTCCTCATCAATCCAAGTAACAAGAGTACCAAGACTAGGACCGTCTCCAATATAATGAAGAACGCAAACAACCAAAACAGCCCCTAAAGCCGCTGCTAAAGCCCGATGAACCCACTCAAACACAATCAAAGTATAGACTCCAAACAAGATTGCTATAGAAACCATTAATGCCCAACTTGGCATTTCAGGAGGCTCCCATACTCCTTGAGACGAACTAGATCCAGCTAAAACAGTCGGGACCAAAGCAATACCTGCTAAAATAGATGGAACAATCCATCTACCAAAGGGTAAACGATTGGCCCCCAATTCTACGCCCATGTTATTGGCGGAGCAATATGGTTCATGAAAGCGTCGCTAATTAGAAAGTACATTTCCCAATAATTATGCTTCCTTAATGTCATCAACATTAACAAATGAGGTGGTTGGCTCTGGAATTAAATCATCAATATTTTGTTCAATAATTATTTCTTTACCCAAGTCATTTTCTTTTACCACAACGATTTCTTCATGGGCAACCTCCGAAGAAGTTAATGCGGCATCTAATTCCTTCAAAGTATTGCTAATTACGTGTGAATTTAACTGACCCAAACGCTCAGCAGATATCATAAAGGGTGCGAAATAACGGCTATCTAAAAGCATCGCGAAAGATTAACAAAAAAACCTCAAAGAAAAATAACGTTCACTCTTCTTCAATTTCTGCCAATGTTTCATCGTGAACGATTGACTGTGTTGAGTCTGGAATCAATTCTTCTAGGTCCAATACCTCTTCAAATTCTTCAGATAACGAGTCTTTCACCACAATGATTTCTTCATGTGCAAATTCAGATGATGCCAGTGCAGAATCAAGTCCTTTGAGCGTGCTTTCAATAACATGAGGATTTAACTGGCCGAGCCTCTCTGCCTCTCGTAAAGCCTCGATCTCGGCACGAATAAGATCACGTCTTGCTGATTCAATTCTGCTTGCATGTACAAGCGAAGTATTCGCCAACTCATCAATTTGTGATTTTGCCTTCTCAATACTAGCGTGATACGGTTCAGCCATACGCTCGCGGTCAATTTCACTAATCATTCCCTGCGTACTGAGTGAAGACAGTTTTCGTAGCGCCGCACGCGATGCAACGAGCCTAGCTAATGCCGACTCGTACTTCACCTCACTTTTTGCTAAACGACCAGAAATACCCAACTTTGAAAGGAGCGGTTTCATAGTTAACCCTTGAACTAGTAAAGTGAACAAGATTACACTAAAAGTGAGCACCAACATATCATGATAAATCGCCTCATTAAATTGGATATTGACAATTTCTCCATCTATCAGTAATTTTTGCCCATCGTGAACAATATGTGAAAGCAAGAGCAGCAAGGCAATCGGAATACTTCCTCGCAGGCCACCCCACCACATAGCCAATTGCCATCTCCCATCAATTTTCCTCGGCTCACCAATGTTTGCCAAACCGGTAAGTGGGAACACCACTAATCGGGCAACTAAAGCCCCACCAATCGCAATTAAGGCAAGATAACCCGTGTGAACATCCCATGATAAAACAGATTGCAACTCATAGCCCACCAAGACGAATAAGATGCTGTTAACAAGGAATGATACCACTTCCCAAAAGTGATGTAAACCTACTCGGGCGGTCGGAGTCATGCCTTCTTGTACACCCTTATTGCCAACTAAAAGACCGGCGACAACAACAGAAATCACCCCGCTACCATGCATCAATTCTGCTAACAAAAATGAGCCGAATGCAAGAGCAACAGTGAGTGCGATTTCAACTAAATGGTCCTCGCTCTGTTGCAATAAATGATTGGCAACCATGCCGCAGATGTAACCCGCAACAATCCCAATCGTCACAACCAACAGGAAGGAGGCAATACCATCCGTGATGACATTACCAAGGTCAATTGATTGACCTGCAATCACCGAAAGTGTAGTCACTAAAATGATGTTGAAAACAACAATTGCAGTCCCATCGTTGAACAAGGACTCACCCTCAAGTAAAACCGATAGTCGCTTTGGAGCACCTAAAGAGCGCACCAACGCAAGTACGCTAACGGGGTCAGTGGCGGCTAAAATTGAGCCTACCAAAAGTCCGTAAAGCAGTCCATTGTCTTCACCCCACCAAACAAATCGCCAGCAGATTAGTCCTATGATCAACGTGTTGAGAAGTACACCTGGAATGGCTAGCAAAGAGATGGTTTTCCAATTCTGACGGAGTTTGTCTATGTGCATCGCTGACGAGCCTTCAAACAAGAGAGGGGGAAGCAGAATGAAGAGAATTAATTCGGCCGATAATAAGCCGCCACCAGGCTCTAGTCCAGCGAACATCGATTCACCTAGCCAGCCTAGAACAAGGCCGACAATTACCAGTGCGATGGTGTATGGAAGTCTCACCCAACGGATAGCGATTGCAACCAGTAAAGCGAGAATTAGTGTCCCAAGCAGACCCTCAAGCCAGGTGGGTGGTATTACTGTCATCGTACCTCGGAGGTCCGAACCGCTGTTGAATCCTCCGCCATCCGAAGATGTAATCCGAGCGAATAATTAACTCATCGTCAAAATCAATGATATAGTGCCATATCGGTATTTAGCGATAGAAAACTGCTATATTGCCACGCATGATAATTATTTTTGAAGAAGTTTGTTCAGCTAACATCTGCCACAGACTTTGGCGGTCAGCGGAATCATCTGCCAAACCGCGATTGAGTTTTGCCTTGACCATTGTTCGCGACTTCAACTGTGAATTTAATTCGCTGACAACCGAGTCAGTCAACCCAGATTTGCCAACCCTAATTGTCACTTCTAAAGTCGGATCTAAAGCCCTTTTTCGTAATCTTTTATCCGCTTCAACCATTATTCATCACCCTTTACGAAGTCCGGCCCACGCCGGTTGGTCCTGCCACACGAAAGGCAGGTGACTCGCAGTATTTTTCCGCGCACGCGTGCACTTGCATTTACCCCTGGTCGGAGCGCGATTTTACACGACCGACATACCCAAGGCCTTCTCCCGTCTGGTAGACCCAAACGATGTTTCTTTGATAAGTTCAGTATATCCTTAGCCGCAGAATTAACTGACGAATCGGGATGTTTCCAAGGTTCTTGGAGAAGATTTTCAAGGTGATTTCGTGAGTAGACTGCACGAACTTTTCGAGCTTTTGCGCTTCGACCGCGCCCCCTTCTTCCCATTATATCACCCAAATTTTTAGTTTAGAACCGCTGAGATTTCGGCTCCGACATCAGCCATTGCTTGATTGCCGTTGACTGTAGCAAGGAGGCCTTTTTCCGCATACCACTTTGCGAGTGGTGATGTCTGATTATGATATGCTGTTAGGCGAGTTCTGACAGCCTCTTCGTTGTCATCTTTTCTTTGAATCAGGCGCCCAGCAATTTCGGCTGGTGCCGGCTTGAATGTCACGTGGTAAATATCACCTGTTTCGGGGTCCATTCTTCTGCCCACAATTCTCCCAACAATTGCATCGTCCGGAACTTCTATCGATATCACCAAGGAGACTTCTGCGATTTCTGCTAAGGCTTCTGCTTGAGGGATTGTTCTTGGGAACCCATCAAACAATACCCCTTCACTAGCATCGTCTTGTTGCATTCTCTCTTCAATCAAGCCAATGATGACATCATCTGGCACTAGTTCACCTGCTTCCATGTACTTCTTGGCTTGCAAACCAAGTGCGGTTCCAGCCGCCAAAGCAGAACGCAACATATCACCAGTAGAAACCTGTGGTTTTCCTGTTGCGTCAACAATTGCATCGGCTTGCGTGCCTTTGCCTGCACCGGGTGGGCCAAACAGTACGATTGACTGGCTCATATTATCGGCGAAATAGACCTTCTCAATAAGCACGACGGTCAGGAACTGATGTCATTTGTCCCTATCTGGAACATATCCCGTTGGTGGGGGTGGTGAACCACCTGGAAGTGGTGGTACACCTTTGGGGGGAGGAGGTGCACCTGTCGGCTTGAGTGGTGCTAGAGGGCCAGGGCCAGAGGCAGCTAATGCCGCTGTAACCTCCTGTGCACTAACAGTCCCAGAAACCATGTCGTCCCTGGTAACTCCTGTATCAAGAGCCGCATCTCTACGCTGCTCAACACTGCCTAAGATCTCTGAGCCTGAGGAAATGATTTGTTCACCTGAATCAAATGTGTTTGAGTTTTTCCTCAACATTATCACTGCACCCGCTAAACCAGCAAGGAAAATTAGCGCTACCAAGCCAACCGCCCACCCGGGTACGCCGGCTGCCTCCAAGATATTCAGTAAGCCACCGTCATCTCCAGTAAGCGAAGTTGATGACATATGGATTTTAGTTGAGCCATTAATCAATTCCGCGCCAACTAAAGAAGTTGGAACTGCTGTAATCACTACATCAGTTGAACCAACGCCACCCTCATTTACAATCAAGATTTCAAGTACTTTAGAATCACCTGCATCAAGGTTCTGAATCGTTGACAACCCTGAGACTATCCAACCATCATTCGCTAGCATTTCGAAGTCAACCTTACATGCAGTATTGCCATCATTTTTGATGGTCATATTGACTGTCCTTTCACCGCCTTTCTCAACCCGTTCAAAATCATCGATATCGGTTGATAATGATAACCAAACACCCTTTTCACCGATTAGAGAAACCATCACACTACGGGCCAGTTCTTCGCCTCCAGAAGTAGTTCCAGTGACTAACAGAGTTAGTGAATCACTAAGTAATCCGGTTGGTGTACCTGGTGGCATTAGAATAGAGATTTGTACTACCTCTTCTCTATGAATCCCAAGGGAATTAGTTGGTGGGGTCTTGAAGCCAACCTGCCAACCCTCAGGGACACTTCCAAACTCCCAAATAAGGGATAACGGAACATTCCCTTGATTGATGACTGTGAATACCCCATAAGCGGTTTTCCCTGGAATCACATTCATTGTGTCAAGAGGGGGCCCTAGCAAAACTAATTCTGGCCTCTCTTCTACTCTGAGCTCTGTTCTATTGATGATGAAATTTGTTAATGAATATTGTATTCTAATGTTGATTGTATTGGAATCCCCATTTGAGACTTCTGCTGGTACAATAACTTGAATTCTACAATCTGTTGACTCACCGCGTTCTATTGAAAATGAAAGTGTATTATCATCTTGAATATCATTGCAAAACAAGGCGAGTGGCCAATTTGGATTGGATGGAGTTACTTTCACATTAAGACTAATTGGGACATTACCAAGATTCGAAACAGTGAGTGTGAGATTGAGATCTTGCCCATTATTAACAGCCTCATCAAGAGCATTTCCTGCTGCACCAACGGGGACACCATTAGATGAATACAAATCTGTGCCAAATTCTTCTAAAACGGCTACAGTCACAGTTGATGAATCGGTTTGTGTTAAGGCTTGATTAGTTGCATGCGATGTGATACAGGTAATATCCTCAACAATCCCCGCTGCTGGCTCCCCTCCTGACATTGAGGGTACCATCACTCTTACCGCCACTGAAAGGTATTGGAGGCGAGCAAGTGGCTCAAGAGTGATACTAGAAGAATTCCCATCACCTAGAGAAATTGTCCATCTATTTGGAGTCTCACAGGTGATGTTGTAAACGCTAGGAGAGTTGCCCGGGTTCATGACTGAAACTGAGAATGTCGCCTCCTCCCCAGGGACGGCTGTAAGTCCTGAAACGCCGGCTAGAGAGGTGATCATCCCATCAATATCATCGACAATGATGGTTAGTCTGACTGTGTGTGACACTACTGGAGATGAACGATACCAAGCAGTCAAATCCACCACGTAAGTACCTGGTAAAGCATACAATGGGTAAGGTGTCGCTCCGAGGTCTGCCGTATCGTCTCTCAAAGTTAAATCGAGTAAGATTTCACTATTCGCCCCACCCATAGAATCAAGTTGATAGAATGGTTGAATTGAAAGGAATTTTAACCAATCATCAGCAGGTGGGTCAAGCATTCCATCGTCACGAAGAAGTTGAACCGGAGTGACCCTGAAATCAACACTCTCATTGCTCGTTCCTTCATTTGAAATCTTTAGCCTAAATGTAATGGAATCATCAACCGACGGGTCAATGTGACGAGTCTTAGCAGCCTCCAATTCAGTTTCTCCTACCGGCGGCGAACCAGCCTCTGTATACGGGGTGATTCTAACCCCAATAGCAGAGACATTGATTTGTAAATTGAAGACATTGTTATTGACTCCAGAAGTGAAGTCATTGGGTTCATCTACTGTATCATAAACATCTAGAGTCAGACGCAGGTCATGGAATCCAGTAGGAGTGAATGCATGAGTGAAAACTAGAGAATCACTCGACCCTCCAGCCAGCCCATTCTTAGAAACATTATACAGAATTACTCCGGTTGTCAAGTCTTCAACTTTAACATCATAAGGAGCAGTTGTTGACGGTGCTTGATTAACCCAATTCGCGCCAATTATCAATGTTTCACTCTCTAATGGTTCATTGGTAGACACCCATAGGCTTGAGGAAACGGTAGCCAAGTCGCTAACCGGATTTTCATTACCCATCGCGGTAATTACCATAGCATAGTCTTGTAAATTACCCCCGGCGTTTGAGACTTGGATGGTCCAGTTACCTGATTGTGTGCTTCCTACCTTTACCCTCTCCACGTTGTTTAGAGTATCATAAGTACCTCCAGATGTTGAGAATCCGTTTGAAAAAATATTGCCTTTGTAAGTCGTACCATCTGGTGCGGTAACCAGTAGATTGAGGTTGTTGACCAATCGAGGAGAAGATTGGCTAGCCGATGAAGAACCTTCGCGGTCGTTCCACACTAAGGTCACAGAGAATCCGTAACCTCCATCTATCCCATATGTGTACAGGTAAGAATATCCAGGGCTAAGAGATTGGTTATAGTCTAAGAAAGTATTCAATGCCAAAATGCCACTAGTTGGGTAGATACTGCGTTGTAAATCGAGTTGACCCCATCCTTCATCAGAATTTGGAATATCAGCGGAACCTAAATCCTTAGCACCATTAATCAGAATCGCTCTAATCAGATCGCTTCTAGGTTGGTTTATATTCATGTGATCGCGGAGGAATTGGCGTACAAGAACTGTGGCGCCAGCAGCAACCGGGGTTGCTGCAGATGTTCCATCAGCCTTCATGTACATCGGGTCGTTATTTCCATGTCTTGCGTTAGAACAAGACGGGCCCGCTGGGTACTGAGCCTCTTCGGCCCTAGCCGAACAAATTTGCACACCTGGTGCTACAATATCTGGCTTGATTCGCCCATCAAGAGTAGTGCCTTGGCTGGAGAATGATGCAACTTGGCCGACCGATGCAGTGAATGGGCGGCCGGTTGTTGATGCACCCACTGTCAAGACATTCTTGGCAGTTGATGGCGGTGACACAGTGGTTTGACCCGATGCCCCATCATTACCTGCAGCAAATAGAACGGTATAATCACCGTAATCATCCATGAATGCGTCGGCGGACCGGCTATCAGAGGTATATTGGCCACCCATGTTCTCAGCCCCCCAAGAATTGCTGTGAACTCCAGCGGACTGCTGGCGAGAATGCCGGAACATATCGTATAACGAGCCCCATCGAGCTAGTTGTCCAGATTGGTCGTGTTCCAATTGGTAAAATTGGAAGGTGGTAGCGGGAGCCATTCCTTGGTATGTTGAGTCACCTGAACCATCACCAAGCATGATGCCAGCCACATGAGTCCCATGACCTGTATTTGTGTCGGCACCAGAATTATCCGGCCCGAAATTATTGTAAATAGTTAACAATCGACCAGTGAAGTCTCCATGGTCTGAATCAAGTCCGGAATCAGATATTGCTGCAACTTCCCCAGTACCATCCAAACCACTATTGTGATTATTCACAACCTCATCAATTCTAGCAATATTTCGCGCATAATCGTTGGCAAGAACAAGATTACTACTTGGTTCTGTGAATAGGATTCTACCATCATTAGCAAGGACTATCATCCAAGCGGGGTCAATACCCTTCACTTGACATAACCAAGCATCGCAACGAACTTCTTCGGCACCAGTTGAAGATAGGTGTTCCTGTAATTCACCAATCTGTTCAACTGAAAGGTCACCAGCAGGAGTTATATCAACATCAATAGCAGGACCTGAAACACCAGATAAAGCATCCAAAGAAATTTGCATTAAATCTGGATTAAGTCTCCACCCAGGATGTTGAACAATAACTGCACGAATTGAAGGGTGATTTGATAATTCTTCTATTGCCGACAATGCAGCAGTAGAGTCTGCAGGCAACCGCACCAAATAACTGTCATCAGGAATGTAATCCAAATCCACCAAACCAAGGCGAGTTAACAGTTCTTCAAAAATGGTGTAATCGTGTTCAACAAGTTGCACGATAGCAAACCTAGTGTTGTCAATATCAAAGTGGTCACGATAGGTTTCGGGTGGTAGTGGCGGTAGTTCACTTGTTGGATCAAAAGAACCTAAAATCGTATGGATTTGATGAGATGACTCGGTTAGAGGGACAAGTGGGCCATCATTTGGATAGGAACTACCCCATTGAAGAGCAGCCTGTTCTGCTGTCCATTGCGGGGTTGATTGACTAAGTTGTGAGACCGAGGTTTCGGGATTTCCCACACCACCACTCGAAAGACTTCCTAGAGACATGGTGAGCATCAGAAAAACTAGGAGAAACGGTGCTGATGCTCGACGCATTGACTTGGCGACTCAATGCACCCCTTTTGATGGTTGACGCTCTAAGAGCGTCTCATGCTCGCTTTAATTTATCTGAAATTTTTATCTTAAAATCACACCTGCAGTTAAAGTAGCAAGTAGATTGAATTGATTACAAGTTGTAGTAAGTATCAATCGCTGAATCCGTTTTTGCAACACTTGCTTGCCAATCTTCCTCAGTTCCCATAAGTGCTCTGATACAGTCAACATTTTCCGGGATAACGTCACTTTCTTGATGAATTGCTTGGAAATAATACAGCCGGTCTCCGAGTAAAGACACACCATCTTCCCACACGAAAATCTCATGCAAGTCGCCCCACTTTCGACCAATATCCCGGGCCATTTCCATCACTTCTGCTGTAGTGGTAATTCTGTTTTCTGCACCATGCATAACAATCACCCTTGGAGTCTCTCTCCACATGTCAAGAATACTTTCAGTCGTCAGGCCGTGACCTGATGGTAAATCAGCGATTATCGCGTGCGTGTGCATGATAGTTGTCGGTACTGCTACTGCTAGCGAATTGATTTCAATTTCTGGCTTTACAGTCATTACATCTGGACCGTGGTGACTTGGCACTTTGAGTACCGGTTTAATTGCATTAATTGGCCCTTTGCCTGAATCACCAGGGTCGGCAGCCCTACGAATCATGGTGCACTCAACTTTGAGTGAACCACAGTGCTCATACAAAGGAACTAATGTTCTTGAAAGGCCAGTTGTGTTACACGAAACTACCCGTGTCCCCTCAACATTCAGATTCTCAGCATGGTTGGCTGAACTAGTGTATGAGCGGCCAGTAAGAGCGTGTTTTTCCCCGCCTTGAAACATATATTTCACTCCAGCCGCTCGGTATTTGGCCAGATTTTCTGCACCCATTTTCCCGGGCGAACAATCCACCACAATATCGGAGATTGCAAGTAAATCTGAAAGACCACCTGAGCAAACATAACCCCGGTCAGCGAAGCGTGAAATACTGTCAGCGTCGTCAAAGGTGCAATAAAGTGGGAATCCTTTCTTGACTACTAAATCACAACCAAATGAAGGGCCTGTCTTTGTTACGCCAACGATTTCCATGTCGTCTTGAGCGTCCACAGCATCAGCCACACGCTTACCAATCGTTCCAAATCCATTGATTGCGACCTTGATTTTCGACATCCACTGACCACACATGCCGTTGCCGGCAATCCATTGCAATAGCCACTATTCTATGAACATCACGGAGAAATTACCACAATTCATTAAGCAATAATTTCTCAATAAGAAGAAGTTTGAACCCTCGCCCAAAGGGCGTTAATTAGCAAAATCACCTACCACTTCGTGCGTCAGCATCAATAACAAAGTGGCATTCAACGGGGTAGAGGTAGTGCTATGCGAGAGATGGTTGAGAAGAGCATTCAGTTGAATCGTGAGCTAAATTCACTACTCGTTCGTGCTCTTGAATCAAACAAAGCGATTAAAATCGGCTGGGGCCGAGGTGATGACCCAAAACCCAGAGATGGTGAGATGGGTGTGGCTTCACATCTTCCAGTTGGAGCGAGAGTTCGCTTACTAGGCAACATTGGAGATCTAGCCGCGATTTGCGCCGAAGGTGGCAATTTTACTCTTGAAGGTGAAGCAGGTGGTTGGTTTGGCGCTTGGAATCGAGGGGCAAAACTCGTTGTTGAACAACAATGTGGGGCTCGTCTTGGAATGAAACAACAAGATGGGCAAATCATCTGTCATGGCTCATCTGGAGCTGAAGCCGGCGCTGGAATGTCTGGTGGATTAGTGATTGTCCGTGGTTCAGCAGGAAAACGAGCCGGTGCTGGCATGGAGGGTGGTACTCTCGTCATCATGGGGGATGCTGCATCAGATATTGGGACCAATATGACAGGTGGTCAAATCATCGTTAATGGGCGTTGCCCGCCACCGGGCGAAGGAGCAACAAGTGTTGCGTTGAGCAGTGATAAATTGACAGAAATCAATGAAATACTGACTGAAATAAATCTCAAGATTGATTCAGATGCTGCTTTGATAATAACAGATGCTGAGCATCCAACAGAAGTCTCAATGCCATCACGAGGGATTGACTCCCAATTTGATGCGATTACAATTGTTTCTGGTGGTAACCCAAGACTTCACGAACATGCCCCGCTTGATTTGTTAACACTATTACAACTACGAGGTGAAGAAAAGGGCATGTTACTTCCTTTACCAGTACTCCCACGTCTTGATAGTGGTAAAGGTTTGAAGGGGGATTTCCTAAATCGCCAGCCATGCATAGTAAGTTCTCATCCTAGAGAAATTGACTTATTAGGGATAAGTGAAACAAATCTTCACGATTGCACTGATGGATTGAGTGGGGCTGCTGGCGCGGTGATTTGCCTAGATGATTTACCACGTATGAACGATGCTGAATTAGATGCACTGATTACATTGGTCAAATCTAAACTGGCAGATGAAAAGTTAATTATTCTTGGTGGTGCTGTGGATCGAATTTCAATGATTCATAGAATGGCAGCTGCACTTGACTGCGATGGCGCAATTGCTAACTCGGCAACCGCTGCTCACCTACCGGCCAGCGCAGCACTGCCAATGGTTGGCCTCTCTGCCCGTGAACATCAGTTGACCCGCAAAGGAGTCGCGCAGGGAATTTCAATACCTTGGGAGGCAGCGGCGACTGATGCTCTGATAATCGCTGCTGCTGGAGCACAATTCATTGTCAGCAACCCGTTTGCTAATTCAGAAGTTCCGAAGACCGACAAAGGCAAAGCAGAGGCTGTTGAAAATTGGTTGGCAACTCTAGATTCTGAAATCCGAGGCAGATTAATAGAAATTGGTGAAGATGGTATTGACCAACTCAATCGCCGTCACCTAAGGGCTTTAGACTCAGACACAGCAAATATGACTGGGATTCGTTTAGCAGGCTACGATAGACCAATGCCACAATGGCTTGGCCAGTGAAGGAGGAAGGTGGTATGCCAACCGTCACTTTTGAGCACCAGACCCTGCACATCCTTCAGTTAGGTGCTAACATCACTCACGACCCTGAACTATGGCGAGACAAATTGGATAAAATTGGCTGTGTTGTCGAAGAATGTGATGAAAATACTGTTGAAATTGAAGTTTTCCCAGACCGCCCAGACCTCCTTAGTGCAGAAACTATGGCTTATGCCACCAGAACTTTCCTGCATAATGCAGATGCTGAACCAACACTACCAGTCACAACTGGCCCAATCACGATGACTGTTGACCCGTCTTTGGAAAATGTACGTCCAATTATCTATGGTGCAGTGGTGCGAGGAGTAGATACTGGCCACACCAGCGAAGCACGGGACCAATTTATTCAGGGATTGATGGACCATCAAGAAAAGTTGCACTTCGCATTAGGGAGGGGGAGAAGACGCTCCTCTATCGGAGTCCACGACCTATCAACACTTCAGCCACCTTTCCGAGTTGTTACGGTTGATTCAAATTACAAATTCATACCACTTGCGATGAACAATGAGATGTCAATTTCAGAAATTCTAAATAAGCACCCAAAGGGTGTAGATTTCGCCCATCTACTTGATGGGTTTGAAAAATTCCCAGTGATTCTAGATGCTTCAGGAGATGTTCTTTCCTTTCCCCCTATAATCAATGGTGCTCACACCACAGTAACCACTGAAACTACGGATTTCTTCATTGATGTAACTGGCTGGGATGAAAAAGCATGTGAATCGTCTCTACTTCTAGTGTGCCTATCAATGGCCATTCGTGGCGGCACAATTGAGGGCATTGAGTTAACAAACTGGCATGGAGATAAATCCATTTGTCCTAACGGGTCGCCAAAAACCCATAAATTGCCAAAGTCACTTCTAGAAAATGTGCTTGGGAGAGAGTTTAGTGATGCTGAGATTTCTGAAGCAATCAATCGAATGGGTGGCCGTTTGATTCGTAGACGTGTGGTCACGGATGGACCACTGGTTTCAGATAGATGGGCCGATGCAGAAGTTGGCAGCGATGAATATCTAATTGAAATGCCAAGATGGCGCTCTGACATCCTTCACCCTGTAGATCTAGTAGAAGAAATTGCCACAGGGATTGGTTACGAAGATTTAGGAGTTGCAACTTCAATGCAAAGCATTGCTGGAAAACCACTTACTAAGATGACTCTCCATAGGAGAATTAGAGAGAGTTTGCAGGGTTGTGGATTACAACAGATTCAATCACTCACGTTATCTAATGAAGGTGACCAATTTACAAAAATGCGACAAAAACACCGCGGTGATGTTACCGAATTACATAATCCAATTACTATTGAACATACGATAATGCGACAATACATTCTTCCAAGCTTGCTCAGACTTTTAGCCGCAAACCGCCACCATGAACTACCTCAAAGGGTGTATGAGTTAGGAACTGTTGTACATGACCATCACAACAACGACGTGGTTGCCTGGGGTTGTGCAGAAGTAGGTACTGGATTTACTGGTGCAAAGGGTATTGCCCAAGCAATTCTTAGGGATTTAGGAGTTGAACAGGAAGAACTTGAAGTCACCTATAAGGCAACAAAATCGTCGGATGGGCCTTGGTTAGAAGGACGAGGTGCGGATGTATTAATCAATGGTCAAAGGGTGGGTAGTTTCGGTGAAATCGACCCCGCGGTTGCTGACTTATTTGAACTAAGAGTTCCAATTCAGGCTGGTGAATTTGATGTTGGGGCGCTTGAAAGACTAATTCCGGACCCTGTCCATTAATTATAATTTTCAATTACTCAGAATAGGGGCTGAAAGAACCATCGGCGGCTTTCACATAAGCGGTCTCTTCAAAAGTCCCATCATCGTTCTTTAGATACCAATAGCCGTCATCACTCACCTCATATTCACCTTCCAATTCATCATCACTAACTGTTTCCAATAAGTCAACAGTTTCTTCACTTTGTGGGGATTCAACAACATTGGTTTCCGCGACCGCACCACTAGACTCACCGCCAAGGTGTGGTTTTGTCAATAAGTCAAGAGCGGCTTGATATTGGTCACTCTCAATATGACTTCGATCTGTCATGATTTCCTCTGCGTGATGGTCATCCTTACTATACGTGACAATTTTGGGCCCTTCGGCCTCGACCGACTTTTTCTTGAATGGCCATATACCCCCCATGATAAGCCGAACAGGGTACCTCACCTTAGAATGTGTGCTTGAAATTATATAAAAGGGACAAAAAATGACTTGTACCGCACACAAGCCGGAGCAACTCTTCAAGAACCATGCCAAGTCCGAGAACCATGCACAGGTCGTTTTTACCACCGATACTGACGCTAATTCTTGTGCTAACTGTATCTATACTTCCTGCACTTGAAACAGATAATACTCATCATCAGAAATCCACCTCACTTATTGAATCCTCAATTGCTGGAACGTCACACAACTCAAATAACTACACAAGTAACCTAACTTGGGGACCAAATTCTGGTCTAAACGTATTTGCGTCTATTGATACACCACTGACTATGTCAATTAACATCACTAATGGAGCAAATGTTAGTGATGCGGTTGATTTTATCATCACCAGTGATGCCGACTGGGATTGTATCTGGTTCGGCACCGTCAACCCTTGCCACCAACCACATCAAATCGTTATTGCATCTGGAGAATTAGGATGGCCGCAATATACGATTACAGTTCCACCGGTTGTAGATGGGGCTCCTCTAGCTTTTGTGAGGCATCCGTTTCAGTTAACTGCTATTTCTAGCCTAGATAGTGCTCAGGTCAATTATAATTTCACATTAGAACCAGATGAGTGGTTTCAAGCACAATTTGACAGTTTAGGAACTAATGTTACTCTTGACCCAGGGACCAAAGTAAGAGAGAATGTATTAGTTAGAAATACCGGGAATTCCCCCGCAATCCTAGTAGCTCGTCTAATCCCTCTAGCCGAAAATGGGCAACCGATGAGTGGGGCGACACCTGCCCTTTCTTTCCAACAAGATGGTTGGTTGGTGGGGTTGTTCAACATTCACCGACTTAACGGAGGCAGTGGATCTGGTTTAGCGGCAAATGCCCAAACTACAATTGACATTGAGATTCTAGCTCCTTCCCTTACAACGGGTGAGTTACGCATAGGGGTTTTACTTTGGAGTGCAAACAATCCTTCGGATACTCAGTTGATTGAGTATAATTCAAGTATTTTATGGCGGCGTGGAGGTAGTCTAGCAATCGGTGATTCATGTAATGGAAACGATGTGCAACCAGATGAGAGTTGTTCAGTAACAATTTCAATCACCAACGATGGGAACTTTGAGGATACGTTTGAGATATCCGTGGATTCTACAGAATGGTTAGTCCCCACACTCACCCGCGCAACAACAATTGTTGGTAGTGGAGAAACTCAGAACGCGGCAACTTTGACTCTCAAAGTAAACGGAATGGTACCTGCATTCAGCCACGGATATGCAACTATTTATCTGAAACTAAACTCTGGAACAGTTCTTGCCACCCAGCAAGTGGAAATGAGGGTTGGCCCACAAGTTGATTGGGAATTATATGCTGTTGAGAGTAGCACAGATTCGCACGACAATGTTTCAGTTGCCTTTACATTACGAAATCTTGGTAATGGGGATGATGGGCTACAAGTTTCTCTCCATGTTGATATGAGTGTTGAACATGGATTCATACCACCTGAACAAGCAACACATGGTTCTAGAACAGGCACCCCCCGATTCTTTGAAATTAACCAAATACCCCCTGGAGTGAACTTTACTTTCCGGGCTTGGATGCATATGCCCCGCGATAGCGAAGCAAACGGCACACTCACAATGACAGTTGAAATGCAGAGCATCTTGAGTCCTGAAATCGTATTTATCAACGAGACAAAAAAAGAATATCTAGCGGAATTATGGCGGCCTGAAAATATTCACGAAGATTCCGCTTGGCTTAAATTTGAAATTGCTGCTGCTGAGTTATGGAATCAATTTAATGGCTTGGTAATGACTATCCTCGTAGTGCTCGCTGGATCACTCGGACTGTTACAAGCGCTCAAACATAGGGCAGCAAAAGAGGCGTTATGGAAGGCTAAGTTAGCAGCAGCGGAACCAGCCGCACCTGAAAGGCCAGAACAATGGATGGGGAAATTTGACAAGAAGGGGGTTGAAGCAAACAAAGGAATTATTGGAACGGTAGTTGATGCACCAAAGATTGCTGCCAAGGTTTTTCAAGACTTGTTCACATCCAAGGCCCCACCCAAGAGTATCCAAAAAGAAAAGCCATCTGAAGCCCTTCTTGATGCTGCTAACACGGTTCTTGAACATCATGAAACTAGTATAGAAGGTGACTTACTGGATGACTTAGTTGGTGAGTTGGTCAATGAAAAAAATGCACATCCCTCCAACGAATTATTTGACAAGGTGGAGGCAGAATCTGGAAGAACTGTGAGGAAACCTAAGCGTCAAACCGGCTCAAAATACCTAAAACCAAAGTCAAAACCTTCTAGAAAAAGCGGTTTATCAACAAAGAAAGCGAAGGATTCACACACCGCCACCGCTCCAGCCGAAGTGGAACAAGACGACGAATTAGACCTTGACCTCTGAGATGACAAGATGTGGGTTGCTGGAATTGATGAGGCAGGCCGAGGCCCATGTATTGGCCCATTAGTGGTAGCGATTGTCGCCATACCTCAATCGGATATCCCATTACTTAAGGAGCAAGGAATTGATGATTCTAAGAAATTATCACCTAAAAAGAGAACGGAATGCTACGAATGGTTGTATGAACAATCACAACACAGAGGGTGGCTTATTGAAGTTCTAAATGCTCTACCATGCCATATTGACAACTGGATGGAATCTAAGTCACTTAACGACTTAGAGGTCGAAATGTTTGCTCATGTTGCTAACCAAATCCTCCCATCAAATAACCAAAAAGGAGGGATTCTCCATCTCGATGCCTGTGATGTAAATGAGCAGCGATTCGGTGACAACATTGGCGCGAGGCTCAATGGTTGGCCTTGGGCTAACTGGGAAATCACCAGTGAGCATGGTGCTGACACCATACATTTGGTAGTGGGTGCTGCCTCAATCATTGCAAAGAAGGTACGAGATGACTTCATTGAGAAACTCAAGCAAGATGAGTCAATAGCATTTGGCTCCGGTTATCCCTCCGACCCGTACACTAGGAAAGTATTACCAGAACTAGTAAGTGGTGCCACACCTCATGAGATGTTACGATGGAAATGGAAAACAACACAAAATGCTTGGCAAGATTCGCACGACACCCCAATACCTACTAGGCCGCGTGAAACACCTTTGTTCAAAGAGATCAATCTGTTAGATTATTGAGCCTGTAGGGGCAAATTAGCCGGATATGCTCAAGTGGTGTAGCCAAGGCCGGCAGAACATGAGCGATTGGATTCCCGATGAGGACACAATTCTCTTAATTCGCAAATATGCGATGCAAAATGCCCTTGAATATGATGGCAAAGGACAAGCCGCTTCTGTTCAAGGGAGAATTCTTGGTGAAGTCGCGGAACTTCGCCAGCACGCAAAACATCTGTTTGATGTGCTAGGACCAGCAATTGAGGAAGCAAATCAATTGTGGAATGATGACGGTGCTGAAGCGGTCAAAGCGGTGTTGGAAGCTGAAGCCCC